>OFEH01000035.1_pt1 | contig 52973 bp, 54 predicted proteins | sample 1521031 | NCBI WGS metagenome assembly OFEH01 (sample SAMN05518350, study PRJEB24110) | hypersaline lake metagenome | isolation source: Grendel Spring, Yellowstone National Park, Wyoming, USA | place: USA:Grendel Spring, Yellowstone National Park, Wyoming, USA | collected 2011-11-16
CTACCCGTGGCGATGAGCTACGGGCAAGGTGGAGCTATGAAGCAGGAAGCCTCGCCCTTTAGGGCGGGGTAGCTCACCTTGAAGTCACTAGTTTCTCAGCGTTAAACACCTTAACTGAGATAAGAGTGAACGCTGTTGTAAAGAGAAGCATTATTAGGATATCAACTACCGCAAGCGCGTACTGACCCAACACATAGCTGGAGAGGGCCAGCGAGGCCTCAGTAAACGGTATCGCCATGAGGGCATACCTCAAAGCGGCTGGCAGAGAGCCTATGTTAACGAAGAGCGCACTAAAGTAAATCCCCAAGGCCACCATGAGGAGCGCGTAAGATGAAGCCTGGGCAGCCCTAGCTGATGGGCTCCTTAGCACTATGGGCATTATAAATGATGATGTCATAAGCACAAGCACTGCCGAGTCAGCCAAGTTGAGGGCCAGCAGGGAGGGCGTCAACTTGAGGCCCGCAGAGGAGGCAAGCATTAGGAAGTAAATTATGAAGCCAGCGCTGTCAGCGATAGCTATGGCTAGTCCCATTACTGCAGATGAAAGGAGCTTACCTACGAGCATAGACGTGCCAGACGCTGGGGACGCGAGCAGGACCTCAAGCGTCTTGCGCTCCTTCTCGCCAAGGAACGCGTCCGTGACAAGCACGACAGCAGGGTTTACTACAAAGAAGAGGGAGAACTGCAGAAGTCTTACTGTGAAGGAGAGCTGTACCTGCTGGACGCTGGCGGCCTGACCTGAGGGAAGTATGTAGCCTGTAGTTATGGATATGGGATTAAGCAACGCCTGGGGCGAGATAGTGACGTTGGCAAGCCTTGCAAGACTCTCAACCCTACTGTTGACGACCTGCGAGCTGAGACCCGAGACTATGCCGGCGATTAAGTTATCGACCTCCTGGGCCGCGTAGCTGCCAACCATAACCCTGACTATCAGGGTTGCGACACCGTCAAGCGATGTTAAGTTAGAGTAGAAGCCCTGGGGAAACATCACCTCTATATCGTATACCTGTGGCGGTGGCCTTGACGATATAGTAACGTTAACCCTGAGCCCCTGCTGCTCCGACTGGTTAACAAGGTTCTCACCTAGCCACTTAGCGATACCCATGGACTTTGTGTCATTAACCTGTATGTAGACAGAAGTTACCTGTGCGGAGCTGAGACCACCTGCGATCAGGGCCAGCAGGGGAAGCCCGATGAGCGGCACAATTATCATAAGCGCGAGGGCCCTGCGGTCCCTGGCTATGTCGAGGAGCTCCTTCCACAGAATGGTTCTAACCTCGTCCAGCCTCAAGCGATCTCACCGCCTTAACGAAGGCATCCTCTAAGTTCTCGCCGTTGAACGTCTCCATAGCCTCCTTTGGCGTGCCTGCGAACAGGGACTTTCCATAAGCCATAAACGTTACCCTGTCTGCCAAGTACTCCGCCTCTGCCATGTTGTGAGTCGCTATTATGAAGGTCACGCCACCGCGTGACAGGGACTTTATTAGCTGGCGCACGTCATGTGCAGAGAAGACGTCAAGTCCGTTGGTGGGCTCGTCTAGGAGGACAAGGCTGGGCCTGTACATGAGGGCCCTGGCTATGAGTAATCTTCTCTTCATTCCATTGCTGTACTCGCCGGCCTTCCTCTTCAGCTCCTTGTCGCCGAGCCCCGAGATAGCAACCCCGCGACTCACTATGTCATCTACTTCCTCTGGTCTCTCTGCGTAAAGCCTTGCAAAGAACCTAAGATACTCATAGCCTGTGAGCCTTTCATATGGCGAGGCATCCTCAGGCACGTAGCCTATCTGCTTTATTATATTACGCATGGCAGGCGTTGATGGGTCAACGCCGAGCACGTTAACCTTTCCAGCGTCCCTCCTTATGAGGCCCACTATTATCTTGAACAGCGTGCTCTTACCGGCCCCGTTGTGCCCTGCTATTACGTGCACCTCGCCGACCCTAACCTTAAGGTCAACGCTCTGAAGCGCCGCGACTTTCTTAAACCTCTTTACGACACCGACGGCATCTACCGCCAGCCCATTATTGTCCAGAGGAACCCCTGCAGGGCGGCTCAAGGTAGCTTCCACTGAAATCCACCGAGAGTCAAAGTAGGCTGGAGAGCATAGCGGTTAAATCGCTTAAGACGGGCGAGCTACGGCATGGAGGAGGGTGAGGCCTCTGAGATTGACGAGTTCATAGTAAAGTATGGAGAGAGGGGGTACTATGTCCTAAAGGGCTTACTTGAGGCCTCGCTCAGGGGAGGGGCAAAGCTTGGCGACTTCAGCCTAAGGGACCTTAAGGACAGGCTCGCCTCCTATGGCCTTGACTATAACCCTGTTCCCCTCCTCTACTCACTTGAGAAAGTCTATGGCGTTATAAGGACCTCGTATAGGAGCTCCAACCAGCACTGGTGGATCATACTTAAAAGAAAGGTCATAGAGGAGGCCATAGCTAAGTTTGAGGGTAAGTCACCAGAAAACGGTGATGACTATAGGCTCAGACTCCTGAAAATACAGTTTTACAGCCTCAACCCTCAGAGGCTCCTGAGCGAGCTTAAGGCCGCCGCGAGAAGGGGTGACAGGACCGCCGTGGCAAGGGAGGCCTTCAGCACGCTGCCCCTTGTGGTCGAGTTCCTAGAGAAAGCAAAATCCCAGTATCCTGAGGAGCTCTCGAATGAAATAGAGCTAGGCGAGGAGATACTTAGATTAGCAGAGGATGTTGTGAAGCCTAAAGCCTCTTTCGGTCGCCCATTAGAGGCTGATCTCGTCCGGGAAACCAAAGTCAATAATGACTCCCTTTGAAGAGGCCTCCTCCAGCCTCTTCAGCATCGCGCTAAAAGCCCTCTTCAAGACCTCAGAGTTCCTGTAACCCTTTACAATGGCTTCCAGGCCGCTCCTGTCAAATCCCTTTAGCTGATCAACGAGGCTTGCCATATTCTTGGTGGCCCTTATGGCCTCGTCTACTACGGTTATTGAGGCCGCTTGGGCTGTCCTGCTAAACGGGTTGAGGTCTATAGCTATAACGACCTTGCCCATGCGCCTTAAGGCCTCAGTTCTATCTCCATCCTCTATAGCTACCATAACAACATCAGCGGAGTAAATACCATCTTCGCACACTATCCCCCTGGCGCTCTCAAGCCCCGGTATGTGCGTCTTCTTGCAGTCGGCGCCGTAAACCCTCCCTGCCCCATGGCTTCTCATGAAGTTCTCTATGCTCCTCACCCTCTCCTCCGTTCTGTGAAACACGTTAACTTCAATAGGTATGTTCAGCTTGTTGGACAGCTCGACGATCTCATCAGCTGCGAGAGCGGCATAATTACCGTTGACAGAAACTATTGGCCTCTTGGCTAAGAGTAGGGAGGCTACGGCTACCCTCTCAGCTTCAAGCGCGAAGTCGAGGGTCCTCTCCCCCAGTATATAGTCAAATGCCTCACCCCTCCCATGTGATATGAGTCCCTGTGGTACAACTATTCCCTCTTTCATCGCATCAACGAGCTTTTGCCTAGTCACCAGTGACCAGTACCTAGGGTGACTCCTTGGTATCTCCTCCATGCGCTCACCGGACCTAGAGCCAACTCTTACAACATTATAAAGGAAGGATTAAAAGCTCCTTACAAGTCGGCAAGGGGCTATGTTATTCATAAAGTCCCTTTCTAGGTGCTTGCCTAGCCCTATTCTTAAGCTGGCATCAATTATTAGGCTGAACGTAGCTAAGTGCGGTTATTAGTAAACACAGACGTCTTGTTAGATGCCTGCAACAGTGGTCTTCTTACACGGCGGGGTCTAAGGGGCAGGAAGCCCGCCTCCTAGGGCGGGGAAGAGGTCAGATAATATAAGGCCCTGCTGTTGAGGGGCTGAGCTCCCTTATTGTATAGCCAGGGAGCTTCGCCCTGAGATGCTCAACTGCGTCAGCTATCCTGTCGCTCTCCACGAGCAGCACCACAAGCCTCTTCTTAACATAATAGCTCAGAAGGCCTGGCGTGCCCTTTATGCGTTCGTATCCTTCGTCGCCAACCACTGACGCAGGAAGTCTCAGTTTATCGTTGAGACCCTTAACGCTCTCTATAAACACGCTAAGGCTGAAGTCCTCGGAAAGCCTCCTCAGTAGCTCCGCGGACTCTTTGTAAAAGCCCTCGTTTAATGACGAGAGGAGCTGCTCGGTACTCATGCTGCCAGCCTCAACAGTTATCACGGACACGCTCCTTGGCATGTAGATGCAGTCCACAGCCCCGATCCCTGGCGGGCCCGGCTTAGTCCTCATAACAAGGCCGATGCCACAGCTTATTGCAAGCACGTCACCAAGGCCTGTCTTATCCTGTAACTCTATCTCATGGGCCTGTTCAAGAAGAGCTAAGAGTTTCCTCCCTTTAAGGTAAGACGTTATGTGAGCCGCGGCGACCCCGGAAGCCCCACTGGTAGCATACCCAAAACCCCATGGGAGCGGATTTGACGCCCTGACAGAGCCTGGCTCCACCCCGTTGATCTTAAGAAGCTTGGCAGCGGTGCCTGTGACGCTACCCGATAGACCCAGATTATAGCAGAGCTCAAGACGTGGCTCAACAGCAATCCCAACACCTATAGATCCTGTGCTCCTTGGGCTCTTGCCCCACACGGGCATGAAGGCTGCCGTTATATGATGCGGCACGGACGCGCACACGTAGCCGTCCCTTAGCGGCAACATTTGCCACACGGCCTCTCCTAGCCTAGGTACTTAACGACCTCCTGCAACGGAGGCGAGGGTGGCAGGGACCTCTTATGCTGCGTGGCCCTGTGCAGGCTGAGTATCCTTTCTATCACGTTAAGGCTCACGCCAGTGGCCTCGACAGCCTCTGACGGCGTAAGCTTCAGATCCTCAATAGCATGTATAACCAGGTCCACCTGGTCGTAGCTTACTCCTAGCTCCCCCTCAGCCGTCTGGCCTGGCCATAACCTTGGGCTGCTCGGCTTGAACGCCACCTTCTCTGGAACGCCAAGCCTCATCGCAAGCCTCCTTACCTGGCTCTTAAGAAGTGGCGCTACTGGCAGAAGGTCAACTCCCCCATCACCATACTTAGTGAAGTAACCCAGGAAGGCCTCGCTTCTGTCCCCAGTGCCAAGGACAGCGTAACTGAACTTATTGGCGTAATAGTATAGCAGTGACATCCTGACTCTCGCCCTCAGGTTGCCCAACGGAACTAAGTCCGTTGGCTCGTAGACTGGTATGGACGACGTGTATGTCTCAACTATGGGAGCTATGTCAATGACATTATACCGAGTTCCAGCGACAGCTATGAGCTGCTTAGCGTCGTCCACGTCCTCTTTTGGGGTCACGGTAGAGTCGTGCATTATCAGCGCGAGGACCTTGTCAGGGCCCACCGCCTTCACTGCCGCAAAGTACGCGGCCGCCGAGTCCACACCACCACTTATCCCTATCACAAAGCCTTTGACGCCCACCTCCTCTAGGAAACCCTTTATGAAGCTAGTAATGGCGTTAACCGCGCGTTCATAATCTATGTTCACTACGTCCTCAAGAGAGATCTTCCTTATAGTCAAGGGGCCCCCGCTGAATTCTGGGTCTGCCGCTTAATATGATTTTAAGACTACGCTTTTACTAAGCGTCGTGGGGCGAAAGCGCGCAAAGCTTAATGCAACGTTTCTTTGAAAGAAGTGTGCCTAGAGCAGGGAGCTTCCCAAGGGCTCCAAATATCTTTAAAAGCCCAAGAGTCCTCTAGGAACGACGGCTGATGCGTATGGCTCAGGAAGGCAAGGCATATATGCACGCGGCCCTCGCGCTGTACTATGCAGGGGCTCAGATAAACGAGGATAATCTAAAGAAAGTCGTTGAGGCGCTGGGCCTCCAGGTCGATGACGCCAAGGTAAAGATGCTAGTTGCCGGCCTCTCTCAGCTTAACCTAGAAGATGTGCTTAAAGGAGCCGTCGCTGCAGTAGTGGCAGCCCCAGCAGCCGCGCCTGCAGCGGCCTCAGCGCAGGCGCCCGCCCAGCAGGGAGGGGAGCAGAAGGAGCAGAAGAAAGAGGAGAAGAAGGAGGAGGGCGGCGAGGTCGACATCGGTCAGGGCCTGGCCGGCCTCTTCGGCATGTAAGCCCGACAAGCCCGATATGAAGTTATTGGCTCATAGTACTTTTGACAGCGCACTTATAGTAGCAGTTTAGCCTTGGCTCATCTGATGTTACTCTTGATTAAAATCACTGGAAGCCTTAGAAGGCCCATCAATGATAGTATCTGCTATAGTTTACAGGCCGTTTGTCCCTACGCCCTCGCTTCAATCACCTGCTTATTCTTGATCGAGCGCGGGGACCCCCACCTCGCCCACAGGGCCCTTGGGATCCCTGTGGGCTCATGGGCGGCTGCCAGGCCGGACGGCGCGGGGCCCCCATCTACTGCCCCAGTTCCCCTCGCCCCTGGGGCATTGCCCCCATCAGGCGGGGAGTCATTCACTTAGCCTGTTGCGGACGTAATACTGTAAAGGGTTTTCTATTAACATGAAAAAGGGTTCAGCCCCTTGCCCTCCTCCCCTTCTCAGGCTGTCCGGCCTGGCCCAGGCCGCCGCCGAAGTACTTGTCTAGCGTGACCTGCCCCTCCCTCTTTGCGGCCTGCTTCTTTTCAGCCTCCTCGGCCTCACGCCTTGGGGCCTCTGCAGCTGCCCTCTCGGCCTCCTTAGCCAGCTGGCGTCTAATGCCCTCAGCAGCCTTTATGATATCGCTGGCCCTCGCCCCAGCCAGGTAACGGACCTCGCCCTCGGTCAGGTTGTAGCCAACCACGAGGCCCCCCGCCACGTTGACGTCGCCCTGCCTGAAGATTATGAATAGGTACGGCAGCACGTCCTCCTTGAAGGTGGAAGTCGACACGTGAAGCCTTGAGGAAACCTTCTCAGCTATCGAGTCCCTCAGGGCCCTGATGTCCCTGAGCTTGGCCATGAGCGTGATCTTTGAGGGATACTGGTACCTGCTCCTCTGGGGCGACTGCTCCACCTGCCTTGCCATGGCGACCCCTGGGCCCATCAGGTCGAACACGTAGGACAGGAAGTCCCAGCTCCCTGACTTGGCCCTTGCCAGGAAGAGGCTGGCCCTTGAGAGGGCGTCCCAGGCCCTGAAGGCGTCCTCAGGCTCGGCGTACTTATTTGGTATGTTGTCGTTGAGCCAGGCCATTAGGGTCTCGTAGTCCTCCTCTGAGTTTGAGACGGCCTTCTTGGCCATCCAGCCTGCCTTGGCGTAGAACACGTCGTTTAGGGTCCTCCACAGGTCGAGGCTCTTGTCCCTGCCCCTTACAAGCGCCCTCGCCAGGTCCATGGTCACCCTGCCGTAGCCCTCGGCAACCGCCTCAAGGTCGTTCACGCACGCCCTCACGTCCCCCATGTTCTTCTCAGCTATGTACCTCAGGGCCTCGCGGTCGCACTCTACGTGCTCAGCGTCGCATATGCGCTGCAGCAGGGAGACGACGTTGCCTGTTGACAAGTTCTTGAACTCTATCATGAGCACGAACTCCCTCAGGGGCCTCAGCTGGTCCTTCCAGGGGTCGTTTGCGGTGAGCACCACGGGGTTCATAGTGTTGGGTATGATCCTCAGCAGCTCCTCGAGCCCGCCAGCGTCGCCCTTAGCGCTTATTCCGTCGACCTCATCCATGAGTATCAGCATGAGCCTGCCCGTCAGGGACCTCCTGTAGGCCGCCACGCCCACGGTCTTCCTTATGCCCTCCGCCCTCCTGTAGTCGCTGGCGTTGAGCTCCAGCACCTCAAGCTTGTAGTCATGTGCCACGGCCTCAACGAGGCTCGTCTTGCCAACCCCAGGGGGGCCGTAGAGGAGGGCCGCCCTCTTCTCAGGGAGCCTCCCCCTGAGCCAGGCCTCTATCCATGTCAGGAACTGGCTCTTAGCCTCCTCCTGGTCCACTACCTCATCAACACTCTTCGGCCTGTACTTTATGATCCAGGGGGTCCGCCGGAGGCTCAAGCCGTGGACGCCCCCAGGCGCTTGCTCATCATCGCCAGCCACGCCAGGAAGGCGCTGAGCTGGATATCATCATCGCTGCCCTCAACTATCCTGTAGTGGACCTCGCCGAGGTAGTCGGCTATCATGACCCTCAGCTCCTCAGGTATGTTTATGTCGTTGCTGAAGAGCTCGCGGTGTATCTGCCTCGTCACGTCCTCGCCGCTGAGGCCGTACTCTATCATGACCTTCCTGAGGAGCTCCCTCGCCCCAGTGAAGTTACCCTTAAGGGCGGTCTCCACCATCTCCTTTATATCCTTGGGCCTCGCCATGCCGACGACCTTGTAGACTGAGTCGACGTCCACCTTGCCGAGGGACGCCGCGGTCTGCAGTATGTTTATGGCCTTCCTCATGTCGCCCTCAGAGATGTCATAGATGGCCTCAAGGGCGTCCTCAACATATTTAACCTTCTCGTTGTCAGCTATGTACTTAAGCCTGCTGACCACATCCTCCTTGTTTAGCGGGGTGAACCTGAAGAAGGCGCACCTGCTCTGTATAGGGTCTATTATCTTTGAGGGGTAGTTGGCTGCAAGTACGAACCTCGTGTTGGCGCTGTAGAGCTCCATGAGCCTCCTCAGGGCCTGCTGGGCGTCGGCAGTCATGTTGTCGGCCTCATCCAGCAGCACTATCTTGAACGGTATGTCTGGGGGCGTCCTGCTCCTGGCGAACTCCTTCACCTTCTCCCTTATCGTGTCTATGCCCCTCTCGTCGCTGGCGTTGAGCTCAAGCATGAACTGCGTGTAGCCCTCGCCGTAGAGGTCATGGGCTAATGCGTGGGCGGCAGTGGTCTTTCCGGTCCCTGGAGGGCCAGCGAAGAGCAGGTGAGGCATGTTCTTCTCTGCCACAAACTTCTGAAGGCGCTCCACTATGTCTTTCTGATTGACAATGTCCTTGAGGCTCCTGGGCCTGTACTTCTCAGTCCAGAGGAGCTCCTCAATTACTGAGCTCACGTTAACGCCCTTGTAAGTTCTCTAGGGGCGCAGGGTAAAAAGGTGGCTTGCCGCTTGGAGGGCCTCACCTAGGCTGGCTTTCGCCTGAGGCACCCTCCACTATCAGGGTTAGCCCCTCAACTCTGACAACTCTGACCTGCTCGCCGGCCTTTATGTTCCCGGAGGCTGCCCTGGCCTTCCACACTATGCCCTGGACCTTCACCTCGCCCGCCGGGCTTAGGTCTGTCAAGGCAACCCCCACGTCGCCTATCAGGCTCTCAGGGCCAGCCATGGGCTTCCTCCTCTTCATGGGCGCCGCTATCCACCTTATGTAAAGGCCTAGGACAGCGCCCACAACAGCTATGGAGACGTCAGCCAGCACGTACTTAGGCGCCGTCGGGGCACTCGTCGTAATATAAGGTATGTTAAGCGCTAGGAGGTAAACGCCCAGGGCTGCCACTGCCGCCCCAGCAATCATGGCGAAGCCGTGCCCCATCTTCACCTCGAGCAGCATGATAGCGGCCCCGATAAGTATCAGGGTGATGCCTATGATGGACGCCCCAACTACCTCGGCCCCGACCAGGCCCAGCACTATTGCAACCACGCCGACCGCTGAGAGCGCGAGGGTCGGGTGGTAGAGGTCTATGAGTATGAGGAAGAAGCCCAGCGTCATGAGTATACCGTCAACCGTGGGGTTGGTGAGGACGCTGAGGAACTGCTCGTAGAGGTTCTCTGAGGCCCACACCTGGGTGTAGTTGGCTATGCCCCAGTCCTCCATAGCCTGCTGCAGGCTGTTAGCGACGCCATTTATAATGTGATACTGCAGGGCCTGCTGTGCTGTGAAGGCCTTGTCAGACACAACCATTATCTCTACTGCCGTCGCGTTCCTGCCCCACCTGCTGGCAAGTCCCTCCATGAAGGCTATCATGGCGTCCTCCGTGTGGTTCTGTTCGAGCGGCGTGCCCCCGACGACTATGGGCGTCGAGGGCCCTATGAAGGTCCCATTGGCCATGATTATACTGTTGGTGGCCATGGCTATGTAGCTACCCGCCGAGGCCGCCATGCCGTCAGGGGGCACGTAGGTGTATACTGGTATGCCGTCAGCCTGGGCCTGCTCGATGTAGTTCACGATATTCAACATGTCGCTTAGGTAGCCCCCAGGGGTGTTCATAACTATGACTATGGCCTTGGCGTGGGTTAGCTCTGCTGTGGTCACGGCCCTCTGCACCATAGTTGAGGACCCGAGGTCTACAGTCACGTCAAAGTTGACCATGACGACCTGCCCGCTCGACTGGCTGGAGGAGGCGTGGGTCAGGGGCGCGGCTGCTATAAAGGCTGCAAGCGTCACTAACAGCAGGCCTAGCAAGAGTTTTAGCTTCAACAGTGCCACCACCTATTGTGGGAGATCCGAAAGCTAAAAGCGAGGCTGTGACAGGGATTGGCGAGGGTTGGCTTCTTCTCAAGGCTGAGGTGGGGCGTGGGGAGCACCACGCTAGTTATAGCCCTGGCGGCTGTGTCGGCGTACCTGCTCGTCGCCGGCGCCCTAAATAATGACGTCATAGAGCTGTTCTCTGGCGCTGTACTTGCCATAGTGGATGTCATCATTATTGCAGTTAAGGCTCTGGAGAACGTGACCCCCATGAGACCCCCCTCAGAGACGCTGGTTGGCAAGAGGGGCAGGGTAGTCATCGCCATAAGGCCGCCCAGGTCAGGTGTAGTCAGAGTCGGCGACGAGCTGTGGTCAGCGGTGAGCAACGTTGAGATAGGCGAGGGGGCAGAGGTGCTCATAGTGGGCAGGGAGGGCCTCTACGTGAGGGTCGTTCCAGCTGCTGACAGTGCCAACACTGGTGCTTAAATACATGGCAATGCCCGGCTGCCTAGGCGACATATGCATGGCCTTCCCTCCGATAGTTATGCCTGAGAGAAGCTATGAGTTCAACAGGGAAATCAGGCGGCCGCTTAAGACGCACGCCGTGAAGGTCAGCCCTGAGGGCCTTCCTGAGGCCAGCACATGACAAGCCCTAAAGGCCTTAGCTGAGTTTTTAATATGAGGCCCCCAGCACCTAAGGGGAAGCAGAATGATAAGCATGAGCCTTGACGTCAAGGACCTGCAGCCCTCTAAGCTGGAGGGCGTCAAAATAGCTAGGGCTGAGGGAGACGGCAAGACGGTGGTGTTCGACGTTATAGAGAACCTCTACACAGTGAACGTCGGCGACAGGCTTGAGCTCATCATAGACGAGGCGAAGCCAAGCGACCTGGACTCGTACGACTTCTGCGGCCACGGCTACCTCGTGGTTGACGAGGGGGCCGGCTACAGCCTGCTCTCGCTCTGGGGGATACTCTACAAGTTCACGCCTCCCCTTGGCCTCAAGCCTGAGACCAAGTACTACCTGTGCGTGAGGAAGGCCAAGAGTTAGGATATGAGCTTCCAGAGCCCGTCGCCAGGGTAGTGGACGTTCTCAATGACCTTGCCTTTAGCCTTCTCCTTCGCCATGGAGTCTATGGTGTTGCTGTCCTTAAGCGCCCTCCCCACGCACACGGGGACGTTGCTCTGCTCATCCACTATAGCGACGATCGCGCCCTCCTTGAAGCTCCCCGAGACCCTCCTTATGCCTGGGGCCATGAGGTCAGCCCCCCTTCCCAGGGCCTGCGTGGCACCCCTGTCAACCACTACGTAGGGTAGCCATGAGAAGCCCCTCTTCAGAAGGCACTGGAGCGTTGGTATCAGGGCTCCGTTAACCCTCGCCAGGCATGGCATGCCTGAGTCGAAGTAAACAGTGTACTCCTCTGCCTTGGCCTCCTCGACGTCCTCCCAGTTCATGGGAGGGTTGCCCAGGCTTGACGAGACCTCCTGCACGAGCTCCCTGACGGCCTTCTTGGAGAGCTTATACCTCATTGAAAACTTGCCTGGCACCTGGTCCCCCGGCTGACCTAACTCAGCTGCCTTTAAAGCTGAGCTCACGCGCTGCTCATAAAGTCCTCGCAGACCCGTTGCTCCTCATCCCTTCCAGGTCAGCCAGTGAGCGCCTGTCATCGGACCAAGGCCTTTTACTCCTAGGCGCGGCTAAAAGTCTGCAAGGTAGCTTGACAGCGGAGCGGCTGTTTTGCTGCGATCGCTTCGTGTGCATGTTTCTATAAAAGAGCTCAGCAGCGAAGGGTGACAAGGGAATAAGCTTGAGCCAAGGCGCTCCTAGGGGTCGCCCAGCGCTCTTCCTAATAGTAATAGCCATTTTCCTCGTGCTTCTGAGCGGCGTAGTGACCATAGCTTACGCCGCCACTTTGCTCTCGGCCTCGTCTAACCCGAACTCCAACCTGACCAGGGCCCTCTACAACGCGTCCCACGAGGAGGGGTACAACTATACCATACCGCAGGTGCAGGCAAAGATAAGGCAGGCTTCAGAGGTCATAATAGGCATAGGTGCCTTCATGGCAATCCTCGGGGTGCTCACGTGGCTCTACGTGTACAGGCCTGACGTCAGAGGCCAGTACTACAGGGCCTCCATGAGCTCCCTAATGCTTGGCATACTCTATATACTTGCGGGCTTTAATGGCAACCTCTACACGGTGCTCCTCTGCCTGGTAGGTGGAGCCATACTCATATATGCCTGGTACGTCCTAAGGAGGCACGCGAGGCTCGCCGAGGCCGAGGCGGCGGCCCAGCAGCCACCGGCAGGAACGTAACAGTCTTTAGCAACCCTTATATGACCTTTAGGCCCCGTTGCTCTAAGGCGAGCCATGTTGCTTGAGGCGCCAGCCGTCAAGGTCTTTGAGGAGCCCAGGGCCAAGTGCGTCAAGTGCGGCGCGCCCGCCAGGGTAAGGCTTAACTACGCAAACGCCTGGCTCTGCGACGCCCACTTTAAGGAGTACCTGAAGGAGAGGGTCAAGGGGAACCTGCTCAAGTACAACATGGTAAAGGGCGGCGACACCCTGCTCCTGGCGGTCTCAGGCGGCAAGGACAGCGTAGCCCTTATGAGCCTCCTTGATGAGATAGCCCCAGAGCTTAAGGTAAACGTCGTAGCTGTTCACATAGTGCTCGGCATGGGCGAGTTCTCCGATAGGTCACTTGAGGCCTTTAAGGCCGCCTGCTCAAGGGCCCGCAACATAAGGTGTGTCACAATAGACCTCAAGGAGGTACTCGGAATGTACATGCCTGAGGTAATAAGGCGCAGCCGCAGGCCTGCGTGCAGCGTCTGCGGCCTAGTGAAGAGGTACCTGCTCAACGCTCTGGCAGCGTCAATGGGGGCCTCGGCCATAGCGACTGGGCATCACATGAACGACCTCATGACCTACGCCGTCAAGAACTTCCTCCAGCAGAGGCTTGACAACATAACTAAGCTGGGGCCCGTGAGCGAGTCCGAGGGCTCAGCAGTCAAGAGGGTCAGGCCGCTCTACGACATATACGAGGACGAGATCAGGGCCTTCGTCAAGGTCTACGGCGTCAACCACGTTGACATTGAGTGCCCGTTTAAGACGAGGTCAACTGTTGAGGAGGCAATAAAGGAGTCCCTCAACAGGATAGAGGCCGAGAGCCCCAGCACGCTCATCTCAAGCGCCAGGGCGCTCGCCAAGGGCTTGTCCTCATACCCGAGGCCCGCGTCGCCACCCAACAGGTGCCGCTACTGCGGCATGCCAGCCAGCGGCGACGAGTGCGGCTTCTGCAGGCTGACGGAGAGGCTGACCGGCTCGCCGATGGGGCCGGATGTCGTGCGGAAGGTAGAAAGCATTGCAAAGAGTATAACTGCCTAGCCTATTATCCTTGAGAGCCTCGTGATGAGCCTTGCCCCCTTCGCGGTAACCAGCACCATGTCCTCAACCCTGACGCCGTGGACCCCAGGTATGTAGAAGCCGGGCTCGACTGTGACAACCATGTTCTTCTCAAGCACATCTGTTGACGCGGGGCCCAGGTAGGGCGTCTCGTGGACCTCAACGCCGACGCCGTGTCCGAGGCCGTGATTGTAGAACTTGTCAAGACCCTCCTTAGCAAGGACCCTGCGCGAAGCTAGGTCAGGGCTCCTGGCCTCAACGCCAGGGGCTATCTGGTCCACGGCCTCGGCCTGGGCCTCAGCGACAAGCTCTATTAGCCTTTTGAACTCCGCCCCTCCCTCGCCGTGCCACATGGTCCTGGTGGTGTCGCTCGCATATCCGTACATGCTGGCCCCAAAGTCGAGCAGCACTGGCCCAGGCCTCTGAAGCCTCACGGGGGTCGGGTTGTGGTGGGGCAGCGCGGTGTGGTCGTAGAAGGCCACTATTATGGGGAACGACTCGCCCCAGGCGCCCTGCCTCATGAGGGACGAGTAGAAGGCGCCCGCGACCTCCGCCTCGGACGGGTTTGAGTCGAGGAGCTCTATGGCCTCCCTGAAGGCCCTCTCGGCGGCTTCTATAGAGTCAAGTATAGCCTGGACCTCCCAGTCATCCTTTATTGACCTGACCTTAGCTATTGAGCCGCTGACGTCCTTGGCCTGAAGCGACTGGGCCATGGTGAAGGAGCTGTAGTCCGCCCACTGGAGGTCAGCGCCCACTGACTTGGCGTTGCAGCCCCCCAGGACCTGCTTCAGGGCGTCCGCGAGGCCACCGCTCACCAGGTCGCTCTGGGGCACCATGGCCATTCCAACAGCCGCCTCGCCAGACCTCCTGTAGAAGGCCCTGACGGTCACGTCCTTAGGGGCCATCGAGGAGACCCTGTTGTAGTCAAGGACCGAAGTGAGTATAGCGTCGCCGCAGTCCCTGGTCATCAGCATGGCGCCTGTTGGCTCCCTTATGCCTGTGGCGTAGGTTATGTTGGGCGCCCCGAGCAGCAGGAGGGCGTCTATTGACTCCTTTTCAAGCAGGTCCCTCAGCTTTCTCCTGTTTAGGTCCCACCTTGTCTCCAACACGCGCACCGAGTAGCCTGGGCAGGCACAGCAAAATAAGCGCTGGCGCTTAAGGGACACCGAGTCTTAGCCGTCATAAAATGCCGACTGGGGCCCTCGACGCTGACCCTGCTTAGGTTGTAAAGGCAATAGCGTCAAGCCTTGAGCATAGCCACAGCTCAGCTTCGTTAAGGCGGTTTAATAATTAGCGCGCATGCGTGATGCTTATTCTGAGATCACGCGGTTTGAAGGTTATTGCTCAAACTATCCTTACCCTGTTGACCTTCTTGTTCTGCCAGGAGTACCTCCTTATCCTCTTGCTCCTTCCGTAGCCGCAGGCGGCGCAGTAGCCCTTGGCTACGTTGAAGGCCCTCCTCCCGCACCTCCTGCAGACTATGTGAGTTTGACCTCTTCCCATCTTGCCGAAGGACGCTGTGCCCTTCACCATCTCATCTCACCACTCACTTCACCGGGCTTATGGCTACTATGCTGTCGCCCCTGACAAGCACTGTGCCGAGGCTGCGCGATCCCTTCTCTGTGAGCTCCTCGGCGTTCTCCAACACCAGGTTCAGGTGCTGGTCGAAGCTCTTCAATATACCCTTGACGCCCTCTCCTCCCTTAAGCTTGACGTACACGCTGGCGTTCAGGTACTCGTTCATGACCTTAAACGTGTTCGTCCTCTCCGGCTGGCTCGCCATTTACTTTAGCACCCGCATAGGGGACCTGGCTAGAGAGTTAAAAGCGTGCGTGGGCCCCCTCAAGAACCCTTATTTTAACGCTCCCTGGAGCTAAAGGTGGCGGGGGCCCGTAGCCCAGCCAGGATCAGGGCGCCAGCCTGCGGAGCTGGAGGTCCCGGGTTCAAGTCCCGGCGGGCCCGCATCACGCGAACCTGTCAAGGCCTACGCCCTCTTCCCTCCCTCCCTTTAGGGAGGCAGCCTCATCCTTCCTGCCGAAGAACTCAAGTATAGATGCCACGGTGGCCGGCCCAAGGCCCGGGACCCTGAGCAGCTGCTGGGGTGAGGCCGAGGCCAGCGACTCAAGCGTCTTGAAGCCGGCGCTGTAGAGCCTCCTTGCCCTGACCCTGCCTATGCCTGGTATCTCCACGAGCGGCAGCAGCTCCGGCCTGACGCCACTCTCTATGCGCCTCGCCAGCACCCTCAGCTGGCCACCAACGTCCTCGGGCAGCCCGGCCGCTGGGGCTATGTCGGCGAGGGAGTTCGCTATCCACTTGGCTGTGTCTATTACTGAGGCCACGTCGCCCGGGCCGACGTCATAGGTCTCGGCTATCTTGTCGTCGGAGATCTCCTCCACCCAGTCAAGCAGCGCCAGCGTTGTCTTCAGGGCCGCAACGCTGTCAGGGTCGTCCCAGTCAACGATGTCTATAATCATGGGCACGCGCTCTATGGCTATGTCCATTATCTTCTCTGCCTCGGAGCTCCTGAGGGGGAGCGGGTTCATGTCCGGCATTGATGATATTATGTAGAGGAGGGCCTCCGTGGTGAACTTGTTGCGGACCCTCTTAATGAGCTTGCGCAGCTTAGGCACGCTTGCCGGGTCCAGGTACGTCCTCGAGACGGCGTCGCCGAGCTCCGTGGCCCTTAGCTTCCCGTCAGCCTCGGTTACGAGTCCCCAGGCCACCAGGTCGTCGACTGACATCCTGAGCAGCTGCTGGAGCCTCTCCTCGCCCCTCTGAATGTAGTAGAGGGTCCTCCTGTGCAGCTCGAGCAGGGAGCTGAAGTCGTTAGCCACGCCTGACGCTATTGCCCCCAGGGCGGAGTGCCTGAGGCCGCGGACGCCGTAGAGCCTACTCTCAAGCCTCTCCGGCTTGGCCTTTATGTACTCCTCCATCAGTTCCTTCACGCTCCTGGGCCTCGACGCCACTATTATGGCCTCCCCGTAGGGGTCAAGGCCTGGCCTGCCCGCCCTGCCGGCGAACTGCTTGTACTCAAAGACCTTGATATCCCTCGGAACCCCCTGGGTCTCGTCGTACCTGTCGACCTCTGCTATAACAACCCTCCTGGCCGGCAGGTTGACGCCAGCTGCGAGGGTTGGTGTTGCAAATATAGCCGCCAGGGCCCCCTCCCTGAAGGCGTCCTCAATTATAGTCCTCTGCTCGTTTGAGAGCCCTGCGTGGTGGTAGGAGACGCCCAGGGAGATGAGCCCCGCCAGCTCCTCCCTCAGCAGCCTTGGTCCCTCGGTAGACATCATCTTAGCGGCGTACTCCCTTGCCTTTCTCTGGTCGAAGCTGAGGAGCCCCTTGGGCAGCTTTGAGGCCGCCTTGGCGAGCTGCACGGCCCTCCTCCTGGACTGAGCGAAGACCAGCGTCTGGCCTCCCTGCTTGCTCTCGTCAACTACTAGGTTTATGCTAGGGTTTACGCTGACCTCCTCCACCTTCCTCTTGTTTCCATCAGCGAAGTGTATCACGCCGTCCTTGTAGACCCCCTCGCTGAGGGGCACGGGCCTCCAGTCAGAGGCTACAAGCTTGGCGTTAAGCCACCTGGCAATCTCGTCAACGTTCGAGACGGTGGCGCTCAGGGCCACCACCTGGACGCCCTTTGACTTATACATGACCTTTGACAGCAGGGTCTCGATGACAGGCCCTCTCTTGTCATCATCAACGTAGTGTATCTCATCAACGACAAGGGCCCCTATCTCGCCTACGAGTGAGGGGCTGTTCCTGATAATCGAGTCAAGCTTCTCATAGGTGGTTATCACCACGTCGCTCCTCTTTATGACAGCCTCATCGTTTATGTTGAGGTCACCTATGCTTATCCCAACCTTCAGGCTGAGCTTTGGGAGGACCTCCCTGAACTGCCTGTACTTCTCCATGGCTATGCTCCTCAGGGGCGAGGTGTAGAACGCCTTGAGCCCCCTCATGGCTGCAGACGCGAGGGCAGTCATCGCTATGAATGTCTTGCCTGAAGCTGTCGGTGACGACACGAGGAGGCTCTGGCCCTCCTCAACGCCTGCCTCAACTGCAGCCTTCTGCGGAGGGTAGAGCTCCTTGAAGCCCAGCATCTGCATCAGCTTCTGCGCTACCTCTGACTTCAACTTCCCTCACGGCTAGACTTCTTTGAAGCAGTTCGACCTTATCTCCGCTATCTGGCCATTCCTGTTCATTGCCTTTATGGTCTCCTCGACCTTGTCGTTGGGCGCCTTGGCCTGGGCCGCCACCTCCTTAACTATGTCGTCAAGCTTAACGCAGGGCCTCCCGTCCTCCCTCAGCCTCTTTATGGTGTCCACTATGACGCTCATCAGCTTCCTAGTGTGGAAGCTCGCGCCCGTCGCTATCATTGAGTAGTCTATGACTCCTGACTCAACGTCAAAGCCCACGCTGCCCAGGAACGAGAGCATAAGCCTCACGGCCTCCTCGGCGTCCTCTGCCTCAACCCTGTCCTTAAGCGCCATCCTGGCATGGGCCTCCGAGAGCCTGACGAGGGCCTCGAGCTGCCTTGCGGTCACGGGCACGGGCACCTGGCCCTCGCCGCCGTACTTTGAGGCGGAGGACCTCATGGTGACGAAGAACGACTCTATTATTGACTTGGCCTCCTCGGTGAGCTTTGGCCTTGAGTACCTCTTGGCGTAGATTATGTACTTCTTCAGCAGCTGGGGGTCTATCTCGGGCACGTACTTTGCAAGGTCGCTGTGGACGTCAAGTATGTACCTCGCGAGCCTCTTGTCGTGCTCCATAGCTATGAGGTCCTTGACTACAAATATCAGGTCGAACCTGGAGAGCACGGTGGGCGGCAGGTTCACGTTGTCTATGAAGCTCCTCTGCGGGTCGTAGAGGCCGTACCTTGGGTTGCCCGCAGCGAGGACGCTGGCCCTCGCGTTCAGCCTAGCCACTATGCCAGCCTTTGATATGCTGACGGTCTGCTGCTCCATAGCCTCATGTATTGAGACCCTGTCCTCAGGCCTCATCTTGTCGAACTCGTCTATGATTGCAAGGCCGCCGTCAGCTAGCACGAGGGCCCCCGCCTCAAGGAAGTACTCGCTGGTCTTTGGGTCCTTCAGCACCGCGGCCGTCAGCCCTGCCGCCGTTGAGCCCTTGCCGCTAGTGTAAACCGACCTGGGGGCTATCCTGGAGGCCGACTGGAGCAGCTGGCTCTTGGCGACGCCAGGGTCGCCAACGAAGAGCACGTGTATGTCACCCCTTATCCTGGTGCCGTCTGGGGTTACCTTGGGTGTGCCGCCGAAGAGCTGAAGTGCTATGGCCTCCTTGAGGTCCCAGTGGCCGTATATCGTGGGGGCCACGCTGGCTATTACCTTCTCCCTTATCCACGGGTCCTTGGCCATCTCCCTGATCTTCTCCTCGTCCTCCCTTGTTATTGCCACCTCCTCGAGCGCCTTCTCGGACACAGCTATGCTGATGGCCTCGACCTTCAGCTCAAAGTACGGCACCTTGTCGTTCCCGGCTACCGGGCTGGGCTTTACAATGCCGACGACTGTAACCACGTCACCGGGCCTGGCTATGTCGACAAGGTCCTCTGTAAGCTCAACGGTTATGCTCCTCGGCATCTGGCCCCCTGGGACCTCCTCGGGCCTCTCCTGCAGGGTTATCTCCTGCCAGTCCACATAGATTGACTTGTCCCTCAGGAGCACGAACCTGCCGCCGGACTCGCCGCAGACCGGGCACTGGGTGGGCTTCTCTATCCTGTCCTCGAGGACCTCGTCCTCGTCATAGGGCCACTGGAACTCCGCGTTGCAGCCCTCCTTTTCATGCCTGTAGACGGCCTTTATCATTCTGCTCCTCACGGGCTTCATCCTAGTTATTATGCCGTCAACTTGGACCAGCTTGTTCATGTAGATAGTCTTTATGTCCCTTATCTTGGTCGTGTCAAAGAGGCCCTGCACCCTCACGTGGAACTTGCCCTTGCTCTTGGCGAACTCGGGGCTCTCGCTCTCGACCAGCTCAAGGAGGGCCTGGTCGAACTCCTTGAGCACCTTCTTGGGCTCATCAATGAGCATGTTGGCGAGCTCCGTGTTGTACCTGTACAGGTCCCTGAAGTCGACTATGAGGCTGGTCATGTCTAAATTTATCATCCTGTGGAGCCTGTCCACGTACTTCAGTCCTTCCTCTGCCGTCCTGAAGTTCTTCACGAAGTCCTTAAACCGCTCACCTATGCTTAGCTGTTCCTGCTCAGCAGCGCTCACCTGCCCCGCCTCTCTGCACCGTTACATTATGATTTATCATCCAGGCCTTAAGAGTAGGTTGGCTGCCCTAGCGCGCTGCCCTGTGAATAGTTTAATGCGACCGCCTGAGGACGGCACTTAACGTGCAAGGCCTTGTCATAGTTCTGGTGACGCAGCCGCTGAGCCTATGACCCGCCCAAAGGGAGCCCTCGCCCTTCAGGGCGGGGAGGAGGCCAGATCAAGGGCAGGCCCCTTAGGTTTTAGGCACTTGGCGGACGCCTCAGGGGGGAGGGGCCTGCGATCCCATCAAGGACTCTATATACTTTTTCCATGCGCTCACAGTTGTCTTCAGCTGTGAGTATACAAGCGCCTCCTCGGGCGTCATCTTGGGCACCTCCTCGTCCCCCATGTCCGTCTGGGCCAGCCTTATTATCTTGGACAGCCTGGTCTCGGACAGCTCAATAACGTTCTTCTCGCTCATGTCCTTGTCGTTTATTAACATGTGGGAGGGCGACCTCTTTATCTCCTCCTCCAGGGACCTGATGAACTCCCCCACGGATACGTAGAAGTCAGGGGGAAGCTGGGCCAGCTGAGAGCCTGTGGTGGACCTCCTCTCCTTGTAGTGGTACATGTTGACGTAGTTCACGTTCACCTCCTCCTTGTACTTTGCGAGCCCCTGGCTTACTAGCACCTCGGCTATCCACCTCGGCACCTCGACCTCGTCCCCCTTCTTCGCCTGCAGGGGGCCCTCGGGCAGCGGCACTCTGCAGTCGCTGAGTATCATGACTTTAACGGGCCTAAGCAGGGCGTCAATGCCAAGGAGCTGCAGCCTCTCATCAAGCTTCACAGGGCGTCCCTAGGGCCTTTAGCAGGCCGTGGCCTTATTTAGTATCAACCCGACCCAGGGCTACACTATGATGTTTTAGGTCTATTGCATCCGAGCCCCCGTGCCCCTGTGGACCACAGTAGGTGCTAGTTTAGCTCTAGATCAGCGCTGAAAGCACACGTTTGCTAGAAGCCCTCTTAGCTAATGCCTATTTAAATCCCCGCTAAACCATTAAAAACTCAGGTGGCTTAAGTGGGCTTAGCGCTTGACATAATTATAGCCTTTATAGTCCTTATCATAGCCATCATACTCCTCAGCGGCATAAAGGTCGTGAATGAGTGGGAGAGGCTGCCCGTCCTGGTGCTCGGCAGGTTCACCGGGCTCAAGGGGCCGGGCATAATATACGTGCCCCCAATAATAGGGAAGGTGCCCATGAGGATATCAACGAGGCTGCAGGCCATATCATTCAGGACGGAGCAGAGCCTGACCAAGGACAACGTGCCGGTCATAGTTGACGCCGTTATGTACTACCAGCCCGTGGACCTGGAGAAGGTGGTCCTGAAGGTTGAGGACTACAACGTCGCCACGAGGCTCGCGGCTGAGACGACCCTGAGGGAGGTCATAGGCCAGACCATGCTTGACGAGCTCCTGGCCGAGAGGGACAAGGTGGCCGCACTCGCGAGGAACATAATTGACAGCAAGACCGAGACCTGGGGCGTCAAGGTGACCGCTGTCGAGATAAGGAACGTTGAGATACCGCCCGACCTGGTCCAGGCCATGTCAAGGCAGGCCCAGGCGGAGAGGGAGAGGAGGGCCAGGGTGACCCTCGCTCAGGCCGAGTACGAGGCGGCCCAGAAGATGGTGGAGGCTGCCAACCTCTACGTCAACAACGACAGGGCCTTCATGCTGAGGTGGATGAACATGATATACGAGCTTGGCATGGAGGGCAAGAACATGCTAGTCTTCATACCAGCCAACCTGCCAATCGCAGGGCCGCCTACCTCAGGGCCCGTGTCGCCGGTAGGCCTCATGGGCGTCAAGGACCTGGTGGTCAGCGAGGAGAAGAAGCAGGAGGGACAGCAGGGGCAGGGTAAGTGAGCGCCCTCCTCGCCCTTATGTAGTAGCTGAAGGCGGCGACCCCTATGATGGTTGTAAGTATCAGGGCTACCGTGAGGGAGCCGTAGCACCTCTCGTCTATTATGCCCGCCTGGAGGGCTGTAAGCGCGACCGACAGCCCCACCTCGCCCCTCGACTCCATGCCAAGCGAGACCGCGGTGGCCTCGTCGTGCCTCCTAGTGAAGGCGTAGGAGAACGGGAAGACTCCTATGAACTTGCCGAGAAGCGCCAGTGCCGTGAGAGCCACCGCCGTCAGGAGCCCCAGGAGTCCAACAGCCGTTAGGTTAACCTCGGCCCCAACCACCACAAAGAATATGGAGCCAAAGACGAGCAGGAGGGACCTGGAGTACTCCTGCAGGGCTGAGGAGCCTGAGAACTCCGCTAAGGAGACGCCCGCTATGAAGGCGGCTATTATAGGGGAGAAGCCGAGGGCCTCCATGACTGCTATTATGCCGAAGAGTATTACGAGCGAGAACTCTAACAGGTACCTCCTGCTCACCCTTGACACTATGATAGGGACTAACTTAACCGAGAGGAAGAAGATTATGGCCCAGGACACGCTGTAGAAGACCACCACCCTGACCATGCCGAGGGCCCCCACGAACTTGGCCTGAGAGAGGCCAAGGGCCACGGAGAGCAGTATGAGGGACACTACGTCGTCCATTGCTGACGCCGAGATAAGCATGTCGGTCCACCTGCCGCCCCCGCCCTCCTCCATTATGAGGCCTGAGACGGCCGCGAGGCTCGTGGGTGCAACGGCCGTGCCCACGATAAGGGATGCGTTAAGGTCTAGGCCCAGGAGCCCCCTGGCCCCGAGGGTTAAGAGGAAGGGCGCCAGGGCCCCCATGGTAGCCCCCATGACTCCCCAGGCCCCAGCCCTCCTAAGAGGGGCTACGCCATGTTCTAGCCCTGATGCGAAGACTAGGAATATCACGGAGAGCTCTGAGAGGAACATGATATCGCTTCCTAGGTAGATCAGCTTGACCTTGAAGAGGTCGTTGATCAGGCCCCCGAGGGCGAAGGGCCCCATTATTAGGCCTCCAAGCATGACGCCGGTCAGCCTGCCGTACCCCTGCCTCTCCGTGAGGTCCCCCAGCACCTCGCCTACCAGCAGCATCAGCGAGAGGCCTAGCAGCTCCAGCGCCAGCTCCTGCAAGTCGGTTCCAGGACGTCAGAGGCGCGCTATCTAAAAAGGAATTATTGTAACTTCTCAGCTTTTGCTCTGCCCACGCCGTTGTCCATGAGGCTGGAGATCACCTCGTCGAGCCTGTGGTAGAAGTAGCTCAGCCCGCTCACGTTCTGCCTCCCCGTCTGCAGCATCCTGAGCCTGAGGGCCAGGGCCATCTCGCTGAGGAGCCTCACCTCTGTGCTCACGCCCACGTAAGGCCTTCTCACAACCTGCTGGCCCCCCTCCTCCCTATCCCTTAGGGCCTCAGCGAGCTCCCTGAGGGCCTCCTCCATGGAGCCGTCAGCTATGCTCTCTGGAGCCCTGCCCTCGAGCTCCACAACCCTGGAGAGGAGCCTTAAGAGCGCGTCCTCCAAGGCTCCTCAGGCGTACTGATGTGCTCCAGGGCTTATAGGTGTATACCGTCATTTGGCCGGCAGCAGAGCCCAATCAAAGGGCATATGCGCCCCGTAAAGGTGTTAGCTTTAACTTCCCTGGCTCACTGCTGTGAGGGCCTCGGGCTGTGAGGACAAGAGGGTCTGCCGAGCAGTGATGTTAATCGGAACTGCCTAGCCTGAGGCCAACTGTGAGGCCCTAGGCTTGTTGTGCTAAGCCCACATGATGGGTGCAACTTTAAATATGCCGTAGTGACAGCCTCACCAGGTGCTAAGCCTTGGCAAAGGTCGCAGTGATAGGCGCTGGCGGAGTGGGCTCAGTGGCTGCAACTGTAATTAAGAACGAGGGGCACGACGTCATACTAGTTGACAGGGCAAGGGAGCAGCTGGCGCGGACCTCGGAGAGGCTTAAGATACGCTACGCGACGGCGGACGCCACGTCGCCTGAGGACGTAAAGAAGGCCGTGGGGGACGTCGACCTCCTTGTGACGGCCCTGCCTGGGAGCATAGCGTATAAGGCGCTCCAGGGCCTCGTGGGCCTCGGCGTTAACATAGTTGACGTCTCCTTCTTCCCCGAGGACCCGGAGGAGCTCGGCAAGGCGGCCTCCAAGGCGGGTACCATGGTAGTCGTCGACGCGGGCGTAGCCCCCGGGCTCTCAAACATGCTTGTCGGCATAGCTGACAGGAAGCTGGGCGGCGTGAGTCAGGCGAGGATATACGTGGGGGGCATAAGTGAGAGGCCCGACCCGCCCCTTGGCCTCGTGCCGAGCTGGAGCATATCAGACTTAATAGATGAGTACAGGAGGCCCGCCAGGGCCGTAGTTGACGGCAGGCTGGTCTCCTTCGACCCGCTCTCAGGGCCCACCGGCACCATCTACGTCCCCGGCGTCGGCGAGCTCGAGTACTTCCCCACCGACGGCCTCAGGACCCTCCTAAGGAGCTACTCTGGCGCCTCCTTCCTGGCTGAGTACACCCTCAGGTGGCCAGGGCACGTGAACTTCGTCAGGGGCCTGAAGAAGCTGGGCCTTTTCGAGCACAGGCCCATTCACGTCGGCGAGTACGAGGTCATGGCTGACGAGGTCCTGGCCTCCCTTATATGGTCAATGAGGGTCAGACTAAAGGACATAGTGGTGCTGGTCGTCGAGGTCCGCGGCAAGGCCGGCGAGGGCATTAGGTTCACGCAGGTCACGAGGGCGGAGGAGGGCGTGACAGCGATGTCAAAGGTAACCGGCAGCGTCCTGGGCTTCAGCGCCCTGGCGGTGCTGGAGGGCAAGGTTAAGGGCACGGGCGTCATATACCCTGAGGCCATAGGACAGGTGGAGGAGGCCTCGGGCGACATAATGACGAGGCTGGCCGTCAACGGGATGCCGGTAGAGGAGGAGCCCATAGCTGGCGAGCTGGAGGTCCACTAAGGGCTCCTTAAAGGCCTGCAAATAAAGGCTACTTTGCCTGTCAGCTACGCTAAAGCCAGGCAGGAGCTCGGTCAAGGTTTGGCTCTCCCTGTGACTTACAGCCACTCAGCTCATAACCTCTCTTCTCCTCCCCGGCCGCCTGCGAGAGCCCGCCTTCCCTCGGGACGCGGGGCCTCACTGGGCCGCCCTTCGAGTTCACGGTTAACAACAAATCTTTTAGGTTTGGAGTTAGATGTATCAGAGATGATGGTTGGTCGTGCAGGAGCGTTGCGGCTGGCCTACAGGAAGGGGCTGCTGCTGAGTGACGCCTATGCCCCCGGGCTGAGGTATGAGGAGAGGCTCAGGGCCTACGTTGGCCTCCCCTACAGGTACGCTGACGTGCTGGCCTACTTCAGGGAGTCGGGCATCAGCGTAGAGGACGAGGTCATCAGCCCCCTGCCGCTCCAGCTCGGCAGGGGCGAGGAGCTGAAGCTCAGGGACTACCAGAGGAGGGCGCTGGAGGCCTGGAGGAGGGCCGGTAGAAGGGGGGTCGTGGTGATTCCGACGGGGGCCGGCAAGACAATCATAGCCCTTGAGGCCATAAGGGAGGTCGCGGGGGCCACAATAGTCCTTGTGCCAACCATAGACCTCCTGTGGCAGTGGAGCAGGGCCATAGCAAAGCACCTTGGCGTCACCCCGGGCGTCCTGGGCGGCGGGGAGGACGAGGTCAGGGGCATAACCGTCTCAACCTACGACAGCGCCTACAGCAGGGCTGAGGAGCTTGGCAACAGGTTCGTCCTTGCCGTGTTTGACGAGGTTCACCACCTGCCCTCCCCGGGCTACATGGAGGTCGCACAGGTCCTTGCAGCGCCCTACAGGCTTGGCCTCACGGCGACCCCTGAGAGGGAGGACGGCAGACACTCCCTGCTCCCCGACCTCGTGGGGCCCATAGTCATAAGGGTGTCCCCGGCCGAGCTGAGGGGCAAGTACCTGGCGGACTACGACGTCAAGAGGGTCTACGTGAGCTTAACGGATGACGAGAGAGCAAGGTATGAGGAGCTGAGGCGGAGGCTCAGGGGAGACCTTGGGAGGCTCGGCCTGAGGCTGAGGTCACTTGACGACTTCCACAGGCTCCTCTCGCTCGCTGCCAGGGACCCGGTGGCTAAGGACGCCGTAGAGGCCTGGTACGAGTCCGTGAGGCTTGCGGTAAACTCAAGGGCCAAGCTTGAGGCCCTCAGGGAGCTGCTGAGGGAGTACTCTGACAGGAAGGTGCTAGTATTCACGAGGGACACGGAGATGGCGTATGCCATATCAAGGGAGTTCCTCGTGCCTGCCGTGACCTACAAGACGCCCAAGGAGGAGAGGGCCAAGGTGCTTGGGATGTTCAGGAGGGGCGACTACAGGGTGATAGTAGCCTCGAGCGTCTTCGACGAGGGCGTTGATGTGCCTGACGCTGGCGTCGCAGTAATAGTGGGCGGCTACGGCACGCCGAGGCAGTTCGTCCAGAGGCTAGGCAGGGTGCTGAGGCCCGCGGAGGGCAAGAGGGCCCTGCTCATAGAGCTCGTGACCAGGGGCACTGTGGACGGCAGGATAAGCAGGAGGAGAAGGGAGGGTGCTGAGGTCTGACCTTGTCAGGGTTGTAGTTAGGGGCAACAGGGGGAGGCTGATATTTGCAAGGGACGAGGACCTGCCCGTGTTCTCAGAGGTGATAAAGAGGCTCAGGCCAGGCCTGAGGCTCGGCGAGGTCCTGGAGGAGCTGAAGCCCCTGAGGAAAATCTACGATCACAAGCTCGTGGACGGCGCCCTTGAGGTGGCGCTGAGGCACGTGGAGCTCGAGGAGGCCTCCCCGGTCAGCCCTGGGCTCATAAGGCAGAGGCTCTTCGCCGGCGGCCCAGCCCTTAACGAAGAGGAGAGGAGGGCGAGGCTTAAGACCGTCTCGGCAGAGCTCGGGGTCGACGCCGAGAGGTTCATGTACTCAGACCTTGACATAGAGAGGGTTATAGTTAAGGCCCCTGGCGTGGACCCTAGGTCGCTGCTGGCGGAGTACAACAGGGAGGAGCTTGAGGGCCTCCTGCTCAGGTCCTACAGCGTCACACTTGAGGTCAGCGACAACTGGAAGGAGCTGCTTAGGTCCGTCAAGTCGCTCGGCCTCATGTACTTAGCCAGGTCCAGGCCCCTTCAGGTTGACGTCTACGGCCCAGTGTCGCTGGTCAAGATGACAGAGAGGTACGGAAGGCTGGTCGCGAGGCTCGTGCCGGTGCTGCTCAGGAGCAGCGCCTGGGCCCTGAGGGCGCAGGTGGCTGTCGGCAGGGGCAGGAGGCTCATCGTGGTTGAGGTGAGGGACGGCGACGCTGAGATGCCCAGGGGGCAGCGCAGGGAGGCCCAGGCCTTTGACAGCTCCGTAGAGGAGGACCTCTACAGGAAGCTGGCGCTGCTGGCCAAGGACAACGGCTGGGAGGTGCTGAGGGAGCCGGAGCCCCTGGTCACGGCGGACGGGGAGATCATGATACCTGACTTCGGGGTCAGAGTCGGAGGTTCGAGGGCCTACATAGAGGTCGTGGGCTTCTGGACGAGGGAGTACGTGAACAACAAGCTTAGGAAGCTCTCAGGCCTTAAGGAGCGCGTCCTCCTGGTCGTTAACGAGACGCTGGGCGTCGACGCCTTCAGGCTGACAGGCCATGACGTGGTCACCTACAGGGAGAGGATCAACGTGGCGCCCATCTATGAGTGGCTTAAGAGGACCCTTGGGAGGCCTTCAGCTGGCCTCCCGGGGGAGCTGAGGCTCAGCGGCGACTACGTGAGCTTCGAGGACGTTGCCAAGGCATACGGCGTCAGCGCGGACGACGTGAGAGGCTTCAGCGGTGCAGCCCCCGGCTACGTTAAGCTAAGGAGCTACTTCGTCAGGGAGGGCCTGCTCAGGGCGCTCTCATCAGAGAGGCTTGAGGGGGCCAGGCTGTCCCAGCTGGCCTCAAAGTACGGCCCGTGGGTCCAGGAGGCCCTTCAGGCCATGGGCTACTCGCTCAGGTGGGTTGGGCTTAGTGACGCCGTTGTCAGGAAGCCCTAGGGCACCACAAGCGTCCCCACGTCGGCCCCGCTGAGGGCGTCGAGGAGCCTGTCCCACCTCACTACCCTCGTGTTAGGCACCCCGGCTGAGGCCGCCTCTGCTATCTTCCTCCTCATGCCGCCCGTCACGTCGACCCCGCCTCCCTCCAGGCTCGCTATGAGGTCCCTGGGGCTAACCCTCCTCATAGTCTTCCCGTCAACGCCTATGACGCCCTCGACGTCGGAGACGTATATCAGGCAGTCCGCCTTAACCTTGGAAGCCATGAGGGCCGCTATAGTGTCGCCGCTCACGACCACGCCTCCCCTGCCAGTGAGCACGGCGTCGCCGTAGGTGAGGGGCACGAGGCCCCCCTCCAGGTCCCTTACCATGGGTGTCAGGTCGCAGACCCTCTCGTCAGTGCACATGCTGTGGGCGGCGTGAAGGCTGGCCGGGACCCCCTTCGACGTCAGGCCGTCAAGGACCGCCATGGCGAGGAGCAACATCTCCCTCTGCACGGCCGAGACCTCGGCGGGGCCGAGCCTCCCGCGCCTTGACAGCAGGTCGCTCACTATGTAGTGGCCGAAGCTGCCGCCTCCGTGAACCACGGCCAGCCTCCCGCCGCCTGATGCGAAGCGGGCCAGCTGCGAGGAGGCGCTCTCAAGGACGTCCCACCTAACGGTCTCAGGCGTCGACTTGTCCGTTATGGCCGAGCCTCCCAGCTTGACGACGGCAACCCTGCAGGCCATACTCGCCCTCGGCTCAGCGGGGGCCCTGAAAATAAGTGCCTAGCCGGTTATGCAGACCAGCTGAAGCTGCCCTGGGAGCCCCGGGGACCAGACGCAGCTGCCCTCCTGGGGAGGCGCCACTCCGTAAACCAGGTAGGCGGTCGCGTTCTGCACCCTGGCCCTCCTGAGCGCCTCAGGCCTGACGTGGGAGCCCGACCTTATGGCGTCTGAGGCGTCTAGGACCGCCTGGCCCACCATGTGAACCACGGCGTCGAAGAGGCTCTCGCCCAGCTCCTGCCTGCCGGCCCCTCCTCCAACAGCTGACACAGACATCAGCTCAGCCCTAACGCCCTCGTCGGAGAGCTCGACGCTCTCCTCGTCGTTCCTGTAGGCGACCGCCTTCCCTGTGGCGGCGGAGTACCTCATGGCGTCCAGCGCCCCCTGCCACCACAGGGAGCCCTCGCCCCACGGGTCTGACATCCTGCCCATCTCAACTATCTCAAGCTCGTCAAGCGTGTCCGCGTGGGACCTGGCCGTGAGGTAGAGCAGGGCTGAGCTCATGGCAGCGTACACGCCTGAGGTGGGCCACCTGGGCGGCATGCCATCGACCCTGAGGTTAGCGCAGCCCCCCATGCCCAGGCCATCCATGAGCTTCCTCCAGAACTCGCCCAGCCTCTCAGCGACGTCCTGCTGCAGCCCCTCGGCCCTGAGCCCCCGGGAGTCGCACTCGCTGTACTCCGCCTCAACCCTGACCCTGTCGCCAGGCGCCACAAGGTAGGGGTTCTCAACGCCCTCCATGGGCAGGCCAATTAATATGACTGGCAGCCTGAGGGAGAGCCTCAAGGCGCGCACCCTAGGGCAGGGGGACCCTTGCCGACGCGTAACCCACGACCCAGTCCTTCTCCCCTGTGACGTCGCCCGACGTGGCGTGCTTCAGTATCACTGCCCTCTGGGCGCCCATGGCTTTGCCCATGTAGAGGAGCGTCATGGCTGGCCCGGGCCCGCACATGGTTATGTCATCAGTCTCAAGTACCCTGAAGAGGCCCTCCGGGTCGAGGGACTCAACGTACCTGAGGGCCTCGTTGTCCTTTGCTATGGTAATGTCGTGGGGCTCATAGTGGTTCATGTCACTGCTGGCTATGAACACCAGGTCCACCCCGTTCTCCCTGACTATCTTGACCAGGGCGTCAGCGAGGTCCTTCGAGACCTCCGGGTTCTGGAGCTTTATAACTATGGGCACCAGCTTAAAGTTTGACCCGAAGATGTACTGCAGGAACGGCACCTGGACCTCAACGGAGTGCTCGTAGGCGTGGGCCTCATTGTCGAAGGTGAAGTACCTGGTGTTAGATATTATCAGCTTCTCGACCTCGCTGTCAACCTCAACAGTGCCGAGGGGCGTCTCCCAGGCGTCGCCCCGCCAGAGGGAGGCGGCCTCGCCGAGGCCCGTGTGGTTGGGGCCTGCCACCACGATAACCTTTGGGGCCCCCTCGCCTGCGAGCGAGTAGTAGCTGTGGGCAGCCACAGGGCCGCTGTACATGTAGCCAGCGTGGGGCACTAGGTAGCCGACGCTCGCCCTGCTCCTCGACTGCGGGGCGCTTGGCAGCCTCCCAGGGCCAATGCTGTGGAGGAAGCTGGACTCTATAGACTTGACAAGCTCGTCCCTTTCAGCCGGGTAAAAGCTGCCGGCGTGGGCTGGCCTTCTTACCTGCAACCGGGGCACCGGACTTTGAGGGCCCCCAAGAGTTAAAACTACTTATTACTTGTATTTCGCCTGGCTCAGCTGCCCTCGTCGTCAGCCCTAGCTATGCGCGGCGTCGCTATCTGAGGCCCCGTGTGTTTAGACAGCGCGCCTGAGGGCCTCAGGGCCGATAGCACGGTTGCGACGGCCAGCAGGCCGAGCGAGACGTGGTAGGCGAATGCCTGGGCGCCGAGGTAGCTGACCATCAGGTGGGGCGGCAGGTTTCCGCTCATAGTGCCGACAAACAGCCTATAGACGTAGTAGGCCGGCAGGGCGGCCGCGACTGACGTCAGTGAGACGGCGAAGCTGAGGATCATGCCCGTGTTCCTGAAGGTCGTCAGCGTGCCTGAGGCCACGCCGTACCTCTCCCTGGGCGCTGACGATATCACTGCTGTTGTGTTTGAGGGCCAGAAGAGGCCCCCTCCAAGGCCGTATATGCCCTCAACGGCCGCGACCCACCACAGCGGGGTCTTGGTCGTCATAGACGCTAAGAGGTAGAGGGCGACGCCCTGTATTATGAGGCCGGCCGTGGCCACGGGCCTCGGGCCGTACCTGTCGGTGAGCCTGCCCCCTATGGGGCCTGAGATCATGTTGACCGCGGCCATAGGTATTATAAGGTATGACGCCGTGAGCACCGGGAGGCCGAATATGCCCTCAAGGTAGAACAGCAGCAGGAAGTTCACAGAGAACATGGCAAGGCTCTGCACTGTGGCTGTGAATATTGACGCCGAGAACATCCTGTTGGTAGTGAACATCCTGAGGTCAACTATTGGGTTGTCTGCCCTGTAGAGCTCCCAGAGCGCGAAGGCCGCGAGCAGTGGAGGCGTCGCTATGAAGGAGGCCAGCGTGTACGGGTCGGCCCAGCCCCTGAGGAGGCCGAAGGTCACGCCGAGCTGGAGGGCCAGTACGCCAGTCGTGAAGAGCACCGCCGCCGGCACGTCAAAGCTCTCCCCCGCCCTCCTGAACTTGGACTCCCTGAGGGTCACGTAGGCCCACAGCGTGCCGAAGGCTCCTATGGGCACGTTTATCAGGAATATCCACCTCCACGATGTGAACGTTATTATGAGGCCGCCAAGTATTATGCCCAGTATGTTCCCCGTGGCCCAAACTATGGAGTTTATGCCCAGCGCCCTGCCCCTCTCGTTGACCGGGAACGCCTCCGATATTATTGCGAGTGAGTTCGAGACCATCATCGCGGAGCCTACGCCCTGTATGGCCCTGAACATGACCAGCTCTAGGCCGCTCTGCGACAGGGCTGAGAGGAGGGAGCCTACGCTGAAGACGACGAACCCGAGGTTGTAGACCCTCTTCCTGCCGTAGGTGTCCCCTATCCTGCCGAACGTCAGCACCAGGGACGTGTTGGCGAGCAGGTATGCGATGACCATCCAGACTATGGTGACGTAGTCGGCGTGCAGGTCCTCGGCTATGGGCACGAGGGCCAGGAGCACCACAGTGCTGTCTATGGCTGACATCAGGGAGCCGACGCTGGTCACCGAGAGAGCCTTCCACTTGTACTCCAACGGCAGCCGCCGGAGACCTTAAGATAACCGAAATATCTTATATCTTACTATTGACGGCTGCTCAGGCAGAGAGCTTAAAAATCTAGGCGAAAGAGCTCTGCTTGGCGGGCCCGTAGTCTAGATTGGTTAGGACGCCGCCCTGACACGGCGGAGGTCGCCGGTTCAAGTCCGGCCGGGCCCACCAGCTTGATCTCACTCCTCCCTCTTCAGGACCCTCTTAGAGTAACCTATACCAGTCCTCCACCCTATCCTGACCTCGCCCACCACGTCCCTGAAGGCAAGGAGCCTGTCAAGGTACCTCCTCATGTCCTCAACCATTGAGGGGAGCAGCTGCCTGAAGGTGTGCTTGGGCCTGAAGCCGAGGGACGGGAGCACCTTTATCTCAGGGTTGTAGTAGTGCTCCTCCTTCTCAACCCTGGGGTCCTCTATCCACTCTATGGGTATCTCATAGTTGTAGGCGCTCTGGATGTAGTCCCTGATGGCAAATATTATCTCGCCCGTGGTGAGGAGCTCGCGGAACTGGTTTACGGCCCTGAACTCGCCCTCCCTGGGCGGGTTGTTGATGAGTATCTCAAGGGCTTCAACGCTGTCCTCAAGGCTTATGAAGCCCCTCACCTGCCTGGCCTTGCCGTACTGGTAGAGCGGCAGCCTCCTGCCCTCCTTCCTGTAGAGGGCCATGCTCACCAGGGCCCTGGCTATGTTCTTGTTGATGACGGTCCCGAAGGCGTCACCTATGTCAATCCTTGTCCTCAGCCTCTCGTCGACCTGGGCCTCGGGGTCCTCAACGTGGCCGCCTACCAGCATGTCTGAGGTCCTGGTGCCGTAGACGGGCCCCTGGTTCACGTCTGTCACCGTGAGGCCCCAGACCCTGTTGGCGAACAGCAGGTTGTGCGTGTCATGGACCTTTGTCCAGTGGTACCAGGAGCCTGCGAACTTGGGCACAGGCATAAGGTCGCTCTTGCCCTTGTACGTGAACTCCACGTAGGCCGCCTCGGGTATGTCGTAGTTTGGGGTGCCGAACTCGCCCATGGTGCCCATCTTAAGTACGTGGACCTCGGGCCTGTCCCTCAGGGCGTAGATAAGCCTGATGGTCCCTATGATGTTGTTGTACATCGTGTAGACGGCCCTCTCCTCGTCCATCATTGAGAAGGGGGCCGCCCTCTGCTCGGCGAAGTGAACTACAGCGTCGGGCCTGAACCTCTCCACGGCCTCCCTGAGGACGCCTGGCTGCGTTATGTCAGCGACCTGGAAGGCCTGCAGGTCGCCCAGCTCCCTCAGGTACGCCTCCCTCTCCTTGGGCTCAGGCAGGGGGAACGCTGACCCCTCGCCGGCCAGGGCGGCGTTGTAGCGGGTGCTCAGGTCGTCTATGCCGTAGACTATATGGCCCTTCCTCAGCATCCTCAGCGCCAGGGGCCAGCCTAGGTAGCCATCTATGCCCAGTATCATTACCCTCTTCGTCTCCATGTCCTTTGGCCACGTCTTGAAAGCCCTGGAGGTAAAAACCTTTGATGGACTCCGCGTCCACAACGCTTAATTTAACTTCCATGGATCCTCCGCCAGGGCATGGAAATGACCTTGGAGGGAGTAATAGTAACGGGCGGAAAGGGCACAAGGATGAGGAGCATAACCTACGTCCTGCCCAAGCCGCTGCTGCCCCTCTTCAGCTTTAACAGCGACAGAAGGAGGTACGTCAAGCCCTTCATAGACTTCATACTCGAGAGGTTCGAGGCCCTGAGCCTTGACCCGGCGACTATCGTCTTCAGCAAGAACTCCTCACTAATAATCGACTACCTGAGCAGCAGGGGGCCGCCTAGGCTGAGGCTCAGGCTAGTGCTGGACGCCGAGATGAGGGGCTACGGCAACGCCGTCCTCCTGGCCAGGAGCTCCGTCACCGGCCCATTCGTGCTCAACGCTGACGATAATATCCTGCCGCCGGAGGACTACAGGGCAGGCGTTGAGCTCTTTGAGGCCGAGGGGCCTGACGCTGTGCTATTCGTTCACAGGGTCGAGGACCCTACGAGGTACGGGGTCATTGAGCCCTCCTCGCAGGGCGAGTTCAAGGGCTACATGGTTTACGGGGTCAGGGGTGTTGTTGAGAAGCCCGCCAGGCCCCCAAGTGACCTTGCTATGGCCGCGGTCTACGTTATGTCCCCGAGGATCTTCAGGGCCCTTGAGGAGGTGAAGGCCTCGAAAGGCGAGGGCGAGGAGCTTGAGCTGGTCGAGGGCCTGCAGAGGCTCATAGAGGAGGGGGGCGACGTGAGGGCCCTGGAGCTCAGGAGGAGGTGGGTCAGCATTGGCAGGCCCGAGGACTACCTGGAGGCGATAAGGCTTTCATACGAGGCCGGGCTTTAGAGGCGGGGACGTCCTTAAGAGGCGTCCTGACAGCCTGAGTGGTGGCCGATGAGCGGTAGCGAACCGGCTGAGCTAAGGGCTGTGATTACAGGCTCTCGTGCGAGGCCATGTTCTGCAGGCAAAGCTTCAGGCCGCTGGCCCCTCAAGGGGGAGGCCATGTGAGCGGGGAGTCAAGGCTAACGACCAACATGCTGGTGCTAGAGCTCTCGACAATGATAGTGGCCATAGCCCTTGCCTTCAACGCAGAGTCCCTTCAGGCCTCAAGCATAACGTGGGAGTCCATATTCAACTTCATAGTTGTAAACGTGGTCGTCGTGTGGTTCTGGTGGCGTTACGTAGTTGAGAGGCTCAGCTACCCGCCCCGAGGGGAGGGGTTCCCGGCGCTCGACGTGATAGTCCTTGTGCTCATATCAGTGCTGCCCGTGGTCCTGAGGAGCGGGAACCCGATCTACATAGCTGGCGTGCTTTCGGCCATGGCCTTTGCCTGGTCCGGCATAGTGCTGGAGGCCGTCAGGGACCCGTCGCTCCCTGCCTCGGCCAGGGCTGACCTCAGGAGGGAGCTGAGCGCAAGGCTTGCTGTGGGGGCACTGTTTGCCGCGGGCGCCGTCGCCTCGTCACTTGGCATGTACGCTGTCGCATATATTATCATTGGGGTGACGCTCCTAGTGGTAGTCTACCGGATAGTGGTGGGCCTCGCGGCGAGGCTCCACAGGAGGAGGCTCCTTAGGGGCCGCGCAGAGCGCTGAGGCGCGGCCATAGCTGACCAGGTCTCGCGGCAGGAAGCGCCTTAATGAGGGCGGCGCTCCCCGGCGAGTAAGGTCAGCGGCCGTACGACCTCGTCACGTCCCTCAGCCTGCTGGCAGTCCTCCACAGGCCCTCGAGGGAGTCAAGCCTCCAGAGCCAGTTGTTGCCGACAGTTCCAGGGGTGTTCATCCTGGCCTCAGGCCCGAGGCCCAGCACGTCCTGTGCAGGGAAAATGGAGACGTCAGCCACGCTCATCATGGCCAGCCTTATGAAGGCCCAGTTTATGTCCCTGGCAGAGTTCAGCCCCATGTACCTCAGCGCCTGCGCCCTGGCCCTCGGGCTGGCCTCGTGGAAGAACCAGCCCACTATGGTGTTGTTGTCGTGCGTCCCCGTGTAGACTATGAAGTTCCTGGCGTAGTTGTGGGGCAGGTAAGGGTTGTTTGGGCTGCCGTCCCAGGCGAACTGAAGCACCTTGAGGCCGGGTATCCCGAGCCTCTCCCTCAGCCTCACCACGTCAGGAGTTATGAGCCCCAGGTCCTCGGCTATGAGCTGGAGCCTCGGGGCCGCCGCCATTATTGCCCTGAAGAGGTCCTCGCCGGGCCCCCTGGCCCACCTGCCCCTCACGGCGGTCCTCTCGCCTGCCGGCACCTCCCAGTAGGCCGCGAAGCCCCTGAAGTGGTCTAGCCTAACTGCGTCGAACAGCCTTGAGGCGTGGGCCATCCTCTTAACCCACCACGAGTACCTCTCCCTCCTGAGCTCCTCCCAGTCGTAGACGGGGGTGTTCCAGAGCTGGCCGGTCCTGCTGAAGTAGTCGGGCGGCACACCGGAGACAAAGGCCGGCCTCAGGTCCCTGTTTAGCTTGAAGATGCGCGGGTTCGCCCACGCGTCGGCGCTGTCGTAGCTCACGTATATAGGTATGTCGCCTACTATCCTTATGCCGAGCCTCCTGGCGTGGGCCCTCAGCCTCGACCACTGGGAGAAGAACTCGTGCTGCGTGAAGAGCTCCAGCTCGACTCTTGACTTCAGCTTCTGCCCCCAGGCCTCGAGCTCCTTCCTGTCCCTCCTCCTCAGTCCCTCGGGCCAGGAGCCCCAGTCTGAGCCGTTGAAGTGCTCCCTGAGGGAGGCGTAGAGGGCGTAGTCGCTGAGCCACCAGGAGTTTGAGTCCACGAACCTGTCGTAGTCCCCCGTCGGCTTAAACCTTGAGAGGGCGAGCTCAAGGAGCCTCCTCCTGTGCTGGTACGCAAGGGGGTAGTCGACACGCCCCCTGGGCCCCTGCGGGATGGAGGCCACCTCCTCCTTTGTCAGCAGGCCCTCTTCAGCAAGCAGCTGGGGGCTCACCATGAGCGGGCTGCCAGCGAACGCAGAGAGGCCGCTGTAGGGGGAGTTGTCGTGCTCAGGCGCCGTTGGGCTCAGCGGCAGCACCTGCCAGTACCTCTGCCCGGCCTCCCTAAGGAGCTCCAGGAACTCATGTGCTGATGGCCCCAGGTCCCCCACCAGGGGGGAGCCTGGGAGCGACGTGACGTGAAGCAGTATGCCGCTGCCCCTCTCCAACTTAAACCCTAGGCGGGGGGCTGAGGCCCAAAAATTAAGGTTAGCCTCTCATGGCCCTGGCCGAGATGAGCACGAGTGATGTGAAGGAGATGGCTTATGCCGAGGTAGGGGAGGGCGGCGACGGCCCCTGCTAAGACCTCACGGTGGCGCGTGCCGTCACTCGGCGCTAGACAGACCAAGCTTAAAGGCCTCCTGGGCATCACGCCCTGGGAAGGGGCGGCTTGCAGGCAACTGATGAGAGGCTGAGGAGGCTCAGGGAGCTGCAGGAGGAGATACTGGCGTGCAACAGGTGTCCAAGGCTTAGGGAGTTCGACGTCAAGGTAGGCCTCAACCCGCCCAGGAGGTTCAGGGGCCAGGCCTACTGGTCAAGGCCAGTGCCAAGCCTCGGTGACCCCCTGGCCCCAATAGTGATCGTTGGGATGGCGCCCGCGCCTCACGGCGGCAACAGGACGGGCAGGATGTTCACGGGAGACCAGTCTGGCAACAACTTCTTCAGGGCCCTCTATGAGGCTGGGCTCGCTAATAGGCCCGTCAGCGTGAGCAGGGACGACGGCCTTCAGGTATACCACGTTTACATAACTGCAGCCCTTCACTGCGCCCCGCCCGACAACAGGCCCCTAAGGGAGGAGGTGGAGAACTGCTTCCCATACCTGAGGGAGGAGATATCACTGCTCCCGAACGCCAGGGTCTTCGTGGCCCTCGGCAGGCTGGCGTTTGAGCAGCTCTGCAGAATTTTCAACGTCAGGCCTGAGTTCAGGCACGGGGCCGAGTACAGGCTGCCCGACGGCAGGTGGCTCATAGCTAGCTACCACCCGAGCCCAAGGAACGTGAACACCGGGACGCTGACCATTGAGGGCCTGAGGGCCATATTTGAGAGGGCCAAGGAGCTAGCTGGGCTGGCAGGTGAATGACATGAGGGATGAGCCGGCTGAGGTGATAAAGGGGCTCTACGCCGGCCCCGGCTGCGTCGACCTTGACGATTATGGCATAAGCGTCGACGCGATAATAACGCTTGAGCCCTCCTGCCCCGCCGAGGCTAGCGGGGCCTCAAGGGAGGTCTACCCGATAAGGGACATGGAGGTCGAGCCAATAGGAAACACTGCAGGGGCCATAGCTGCAATTGCAAGGCTTTTAGGCCAGGGCAGGAGGGTCTACGTGCACTGCTACGCCGGCTGCGGCAGGACGGGCACCGTGGTCTCAGGCTACCTCGTGCTGTTCCACAACATGACCCCTGAGGAGGCCGTGAACCTGTTTGAGGGGGCCAGGGGATGTGGGCCTGAGTCGGAGGAGCAGCTCATGCTCCTGGACCTGCTGGAGGTGATGAGGAGGAAGCTGGGGCCGTGGGGCGCGATAAGGGAGCTGACCCAGGGGATGGGGCTTGGTGACGCCCTCTCAGGCCTATGAGTGCGTGGCGCTGGGCTCAGCCCTCTCCCTTGGGGCCCTCCTTGAGCCCCTGGCGCACCCGAAGCCTGGGGCAGTTACAAGGGTGCAGGGGCAGGCCGACAAGGGCATATTTGACTTCGCCTTACACCACGAGGCCGTCGAGAGGGGGGCAATAAGGGCATGCGTATCGGCTGCTGAGGGCTCCGAGGACCCCATAGCGGACGGCCTTGAGGCTTACCTTGACGCAGTGAGGGGCCTGGGGCTCAGGACCAACGTGGGCCTCGGGCAGGCCCTCCTCATAGTTCCACTCGCAGCCGCCTCCCCCGGGAGGCCTGGGGTGAGGGCCCTCTGCGAGAGGGCAAGCGAGCTCGTGAGGAGGTCGACGCCGAGGGCGTCGGCGGCCTACTACAGGGCGCTGGCGGCGCTTGCGCCCTCCCACCTGGGCAGGTACCGGGGCCCGCTGCCTGACGTGAGCCAGGGGGCGCCGAGCGTGGGGCTTGGGGAGGTTCTAGGACTAGTGGACGACCTGGTGTCCCAGGAGGCGGTTAACGGCTACAGGCTCACGCTCAGGGCCTACGAGCTCATGAGGGGGCGCCTCACTGAGGGCATAGAGGAGGCCATATCAGGGGCCTTCCTCTGGCTGGCCTCATCAACGCCTGACTCGCTGCTGGCGAGGTCGAGGGGGGCCAGGGCCTCGCTAATAGCTATGGCGGAGGCCTCGCTCCTTGGCGCCGAGGAGCTTGACAGGGCGTGGAGGTCAAGGGGCTGGAACCTCGGCTCCCTGCTCGACATAGTGGCCGCGGCCACTTCGCTCATCAGCTACGAGTTACACGTAAAGCTTAAAGGGGGCAATTAGCTTTAGGGCTGAACATAAAGCAAAGGGAAGAAAAAAGCTTTTCACTACAATAAAGGGGTCTCTAAGGCCTCGTCACGGCCACGTGGTCTGGTAGGTTGCCGTGACGCCGTTGGTGGTTGAGACCACAACTACCACAGGGGTTCCTGGTGCTGGCGTTATCCCACCGCTAGTGGAACAGGTACCACTGAAGGACTGCGTGCTCCCTGGGGCTATTGTGGCAGGCAGAGTCGGCGATATCGATGTCAACGTGCTAGGAGTGCTGCATATCACCGAGGAGTTGGTGGCGAACTCAACTGCCAGGTAGTTGATAGTCGCGCTAATGCTGCCTATGTTGTCCACGGTTGCAGAAAACGTTGCAGAAGTCGTGTAAGATGTACTGCTATTGGTTATGCTTGCCCCCACGACCTCTATCTTGGTGTAGAGGCCGCTGTTAGACGAGTGCACGCCCCCTATGAGGCCGCTCATCCAGGCGTATATCAGCACCGCTGCGGCTATTGCAATTATTATCAGCATCACGACGGCAACTATGTCTGAGATGGCCCTCCTCCTGGACCTCGCCACGCTGTACACCTAAGGTGCTGTATTGGTAACGGAAACTAATTTAGATATCGCTGGCAGTAACACGGACCTCATAATGGAACGAAAGGACTTGTAATATCTATGTAGCCTCCACGTGATATCAACTTTGCGCTGTTGGCGCTCAGTCGCTCCTACAGTCAAGGCCGCGACGCCAGCAGCAGGACGCCTCCGCCTGGCTACAGCCCTTCACGTTCTGATAAAACGGTAATGGGGCTGCAGTCACCTGCTGGAGGCTCTCATAGTTTTGTAACTGCGAGAGGCGAGCAGCGCGCTGACGCGCTCACTTTAGCCCTTCGCTGATGGGCTGCCCGCGAGGCCCGGCAGCCTCCCTATGCCCAGGGCCTCGTTGGTGGCCCTCACCGACTCCTCGGCGTCCGCCATCCCCAGGGAGGCCCTTATAGCGTCGACGTTCTCAGGCACCACTATGGACTCCTGGTGGACGGCCTGTATGAATGATGCCTCCTCGCCCCTCACGCTGACGCTCTCCTCGAAGACGACAAGCTCAGGTATGTCCCCCCTCGGCCTCACGTGCCTTGCCGCGTCCATCAGCTGGGCGGTGCTCTCAACCCCGGACCTCGAGGAGCTCACCACGAGCACCCTGGGCGACGCCCTGAGGGCCTCTATCACCTCCTCCCTTGTGGCGGCCCCCCTGAGCCTAACGTTGACATAGTGCACGTGCATGAGCGTCGTCGGCACCACCACTGCGGCGGTGCTTATCTCAAGCCACGGCAGCACGCTCCTTACGTCGCCGGCGTGGTGGCTCGGCACCCTGGCGGGGTTTAGCACGATGGCGTTCACCGGCCCCCTCTTGACCTCCTGGAGGTCAGCCGCCCTCCTCACGAGGAAGGCGTTAACGGACTTAACCCCAATGGCCGAGTTTAACGCGCATATCGACCTCAGGAGCCCGGTGGTGTTGCACGAGACTACCCTGACGCTCTCCTTGCCCACAGCCTCGTCGTAGTTGCAGAGGGCGCTGAAGGAGACCTTGGCCACGCTCGCCTCCTCCCCTCCCTGGAATATTGCCCTGACCCCGGCCTCCGAGTAGGCCTTGGCGTACGTGGCCCCAACCCCGTCGGGGGTAGCGTCTACTATGACGTCAACCTCCTTAAGGAGGTCCCTCAGCGCGCCCCTGACCTCAAGCCCCGCCCTCCTGAACGCCTCGGCCTCCCTCTCGCCAGGCACGTAGAGCGGCAGGCCAGCGGAGGCCGCCTGCATAGCCGCGTAGTCAGGCTTGGTCTTTACTACGCCAACTACCTCCATGTCCCTCTGCTGAGAGGCGGCCCAGGCGACCCTCCTGCCTATGGTTCCGAAGCCGTTGACCCCAACGGCGGCCCTGGACCTCAAGGCCAGCCTCCCCTGGCTATGAACCTTGAGTAGGAGTACGCCAGGGCCTCGACGCCGGGCATCTTGAGGCCTGCCGCCAGGTAGAGCATGGCCCCTCCAGCGGTGCTAGTGTAGCCCACCGCCTTCCTCAGGCCCTCCTCGACCCACGAGAGGGCCGCGTTTGCGTGCCCTCCGCCCACGAGCACGAATGCCCCCGAGCCCAGGGCGGCCTCAAGGAGGGAGACGGTGCCCCTCCTGAACCTCGGGTCCTCCACGACGCCCGCCGTGCCCTTGAATATGACCGCGTCAGAGGCGTCTATGACGTCCCTGTACATGGCTATCGTGGAGGGGCCTATGTCCTTGGGCACGCCGCTGAGCTCCTGCCCCGCCTCCTCAACGTCGACCTCGCCGTCGGGCCTCTCCACAACGTAGTCAACGGGCACCATGACCTTGCCCTTCTCTATGGCCTTCCTCGCCCCCTCCATGACCTCAGCCCCCATGGACTTAACTATGTTCTCCGCCGGCCCGAGGTTCATGCCGTAGGCCTTTGAGAAGGCCAGTGCCACGAGTCCCCCGGTCATCACTGTGCCCTTGGCTGTGAGGCTCGGCATCACCTTGACGACGTCGTCGACCTTCGAGCCGCCTACGAAGAACGACCTGGGGCTCACGTCGAGGACCTTAGAGAGCCCCCTGAGCTCCGCCTCCATCACTCTGCCCGCAACGGAGGGCAGCACGTAGGGGAAGCCGACTATGCTGGGCTGCGACCTGTGGGCCGCTGCAAAGGCGTCCCCCACGTAGATGTCAAAGTGGGGGGCCAGCTCCCTGACGAGGAGGGTTCTAGCGAGGGCCTCGGGCTCCGCCTGCACGTTCTCCTCCGCAAGCAGCCTGACGTTGTCAAGCATCAGCAGCTCCCCGTCCTCAAGGGAGTCTATCCTCCTGAGCGCCTCGGGGCCGCTGACGTCCCTGACGAAGTCCACTGGGGCCCCCACGAGGGGCTCGAGGGCCTTGGCGTGCTGCTCCAGGTGGTCGAAGTCGTCCCCTCCTGGCCTGCCCTGGTGGGCCATTATGACGACCTTGGCCCCGGCCTCGTGCAGCTCCCTTATCGTCCTCGCGTGGGCCTCAACCCTGCTGGCGTCGAGCAGCTTCCCTCCCTTCATGGGGCTGTTTACGTCGACCCTCACCAACACCCTCTTCCCCCAGAAGTTGACGTCATCCATCGTGCCTACTACAATCCCCCTGAACCTGACGTGAAGCAAACCGGCGCACCGCTCTCCTTTCAGAGTCTGAAATATAAAAACTTTGAAAGGGCTGCCCTAACAATAATAGGGCCGCAGGGCACGGCTGGGGCAGGAGCGCCCTTGAGGGTCAGCTGGTGCGGCCAGTCTTACTTCATAGTAACAGGCCCTGGCGGCGTCAGGCTCGCCGTAGACCCCCACGACGGCGACAGCCTCGGGCTTCCCAGGTGCGAGGCCGACGCTGACTACATACTTGTCACGCATGACCACTACGACCACAACGCCGTCGATGTCGCCAGGGGGCCCAGGACCAAGGGGGTGGCCCTCTGGAGGGAGGGCACGTTCACGTTTGGCCCCTTCAGGGTGGCCGGGGTCAGGCTCCCCCACGACGCCCAGGACGGCTCGAGGTACGGCTGGACCGCGGCCTACCTGGTGGAGGCCGACGGCGTGAGGGTGCTCCACATGGGGGACGTGGGGGTTGCGCCCACGGAGGACCTGGTGAGGCCCTTCGGGAAGGTTGACGTCATAATGGTGCCGGCCGGCGACGTGACAACTGTCAGCCAGGCGGGCGCCATAGAGTGGGCAAAGGCTGTCGGCGCCCCCGTGGTTATACCCATGCACTACTGGCTCCCAGGCTCAAACGTGCCCCTCGACCCGATAGATGTCATGCTCTCGATCTGGCGCGGCGACGTGGAGAGGCCCGGCCCGGAGCTTGAGGTCGTCAAGGGGGTCGGGGGAGGGCCCAGGCTTGAGGTGATGAGCGTGAGGGGGGCGCAGGCTTGAGCAGGCTGCCCCCGTTCGCCACCGGGAAGCTGATTGACGACTACGCCCCCCTCTTCCTCTACTGGCAGAGGGCCAGGGAGGAGGGCAGGGAGGACCTTGTGGAGAAGTCCATGCTGAGCGAGGACGACTTCAAGTTCGTCGAGACGCTCGTCAAGTCGTCTCCCTCAATGACTCTGCTGGAACTCATGGACGCTCTCATTACTAGGTTCAGAGAGAGGGTTGACCTTGACGTGGCCTCAAGGGCCCTCGGCCAGCCTAAGGAGGTTGCAGCAGAGAGGCTGCTCAGGGCCCTAGCTGGGTGGCTGATCGAGGCCTCTGAGACCTTTATGGTTCTGGGCCTCAGGTCGACGTACTCGCTGCCTAAGGACTAGCGCTCGAGGGCTCAACCTCATAGTGACTGGCGGTCCTTTTCATGGCCGCCAGCGCTAAGGCCTCACGCCCCTGCTTTCTCCCTGCGCCTAGGCAGGGAGCGGGCTCCCAGTCACGATGCAGGGATGCCTCCACTGGGTGTCCCCTTCGCCCCGCGACTGCTCATCGACTTTGCTGCGGCGCCCCCCGCGCTTACGGTTAACGGCAGATCTTAGGCCTGCCCAGCGGCGCTAATGGGATTAAAGGAGTAACGGTTAGTCGTGCAGGGGCGCCGCGCTGCTATCCTGCTCCACTGGCCTCCTGGAGGAGAGGGAGGCGAGGCCGACCTTGGCTATGACCTCTGAGAGCCTCACCGAGAGCCTGGGGTCCACGACCCCCTTCTCCATGGACCAGCCTATGAAGTCATCTATGCCCTCCACGAGCTCCGAGGAGACAATCTTAGATATCTCGAGCGCCTCCTCGGCGCTGGCTACCTCTATGGCCCTCTCGACCACCTTGTCCGAGGGGTGCGTCTCGCCCCTGAGGTACTTGCTTATGGCCGCGGGGGTGACCCCAAGCTCTTCTGCGAGCCTCCTGACGCCCCTCTCAGATGCCAGGAGCTCTATTATCCTCCTCCTAGTCTCCTTGCCAAGCAGGTGGACATAGCTGTGCAAGGGCTGCACCGCGACCTCTTAGGACATGCAGGTAATTGGGGCGTTAGAAGCTCCGCTTGGGCCTTACACTCTATAAGCGCCTCCCCAGCTTGCTTAAGCGTACGACTGTGGCCAGCCCCTGTAGCCTGGCGTCCATGCCTCGCGGAGAATAGGGCTGTCGCCTGAGGGCTGTAGTCCCTGGTTAAAGCACGGCTGAGGGGCTCCTCAGACTAGATTCCCAGGGGTGACCTCGAGGGGCGGCGCCCCCCGCCAATGCCCTTCTTAATTTCCACGTCTATCCTGGCATCCATCATGGAGCCCTTAGCCTTCAGCTCCTGCACGGAGCCCTCAACCACGTCCTGAAGGCCCTTGGGGACGCCGGCCTTCTCCAGGGCCTCCTTGCCCGCTGAGCTCACGGCAAGCTTCTTGTACCTGGGCTCAGCCTCAAGGAAGCCTACGTAGAGGAGCGCGACTATGTCGTTCTTAAGCGAGGGGCTGTAGGGGTCCTCGCCTATCTTGGAGAAGCGGTAGCCCATGTCAAACCCCTTGGTCTGGACCTCGTTGACGACCATGTGAAGGGTCCTCTCGTGAAGGGGCCCGAGCCTGCTGACCAGGTACACCAGGGACATGAGCTTCTGGTTCTGCATAACCTTGTCCTTAGTTATCACCTGAACGGGCGCTATCCTGAGCTCCTTTGTTGTGCTGGCCTTCTCGTCCACGGATGCCTCCTTCATCTTAGTCTGCTTCCTGCCGCCCATAGCCTACCCTCGCCTTCCCTGGCGCCTAACCTTTTTAAATAATAGAGCTGGAGGCCACAAGGCCAAGGTTTAGGTGCGTTCCTATCTTAGCTTAAAAGTCTTGCAGAGGGCAGGAGCTGGGGAAGACCAAGGATGAGCGGACGCAGGGGCCTGGCCCTCCTGCTAGTCATCATGGTTGTAGCGTCGCTTGCCGCGGCCTCAGCCCTCGCGAGGCCCTCCAGGGCCCAGCCAGTGTCGTCGTGGAGTAGGAGCGCGTGGATATTGCTGCCCGCCGTCGAGGGCACCTCCGGGGTCGTCACAAACGCCACGGTCACGCTCTCATACCCCGGGACCGGCAAGGTCACAGTCACGGACAACAGCGGCCCGGCCCAGCCTTCGACGCTTTACAGCATTGAGACGGCCTTCATGGTGGCCATGACGTACGCTGGTCTCGACTGGAGGTACTACAACCTAAACGTCCAAATAAATGTGAGCGGCCAGATATCGGGGCCCAGCGGCAGCTTCGGCGTCCTTCTCGCAGTTTATTCGCTGGCAACAGGACTTAACAGCACGTACCTCCACGACTACGCTATAACTGGCGCGGCCTCGCCATCAGGCCTCTCAGGCCCCATAGGCGGGCTGTCCTACAAGTGCGAGGCCGCCCAGGAGGACGGGCTTGGCATAGTCTACCCCGTAGGCAACCTGGGCGGCATTGTGCTGTGCAACGACAGCGAGCAGGTGCCGGTGGCAGGCATAGTGAGCGCCCTAGCGAAGGTACTGAAGGCCTACAGGTTCAACGTCAGCCTGAGCGTGCAGCCCCTGCCGCCATTCAACTCAGCCATGGAGGAGGTGGCTGACGGCTTCATAAACTCGAGCAGGGCCGTAATAGGCAGCCTCGGCCTCCAGGGCCTCCCGGCGCCTGTCAGCGGCGAGGTCGAGAGCTTTGTTAACAACAGCCAACAGGACCTGGAGCTGGCCCAGAGGTACCTGACTTCCACACCCTACGCGGCCGCGAGCTACGCCTTCACAGCGTACATAGACGCCCTGGCGGCAAACTACACGGTATGGGCCTACAGGGTCTACGCGTCGGGCGGGTCGCTCCAGGGCTTCTTCTCAGGCCAGGCCAACGAGGTGGCCTCTGAGGCCACCAGCGCGCTCTCGCGGCTCACGAACTACTCAAACGCCTCCTACGGCCTGGCCTATGAGGAGCTGCTGGCCACGGCCTTCGCCAGGCTGGCCGACTCACTCTACTACGCGGGCTACGCGTCGAGCGCCTCGCAGGGCATTAACATAAGCCTGGCCTACGTGCCCGCCTACTACCTGGGGGTCGCCAAGGCTAGGATAGAGAGCGCCGTGGGCTGGGTCGCGGCAGCCAACGCGACCAGGGGACTAGGGCCGCTGCTCTCCCCAGGCCTCGTGTCATCGACCGCTGAGGCGCTGGGGTCCTTCACTGACACTGCCATAAACTACGCCGACTCGCTGATAAACTACTACGTCCAGCAGTTCGAGAGCATAGGTGACATAGCCGAGGCCCAGGCACTCCAGTCAATGGAGGGCGACCTGAACTTCCTTGTTAAGGAGGGCGACCAGCTGCTCTCCCAGGGCTACTACGTGGCCTCCATAGGCGTCTATGAGGACGCCCTGACCAACGCGCTCAACATAATATTCATCGAGAGCGGCAACTTCTCAAACCCGGCAGTGGTGGGCCCCTACGTCAGGGAGCTTGAGGCCGAGTACTCCCTGCTGGGCTCCGCCCTCTCCATGAGGGGCCTGGGCAGCTCCCTGGACAGCTCCTACATGAGCTACGCGGAGACGCTGCTGCCCACGGACCCCCAGGACGCGATCTACATCATGGAGACGGCCGTGATAGACGAGCTAGCGTGGTACCTGGGCGCCATCAGCTACGGCGGTGCCCCCGCGACCCAGCAGCAGGGGGCGGGCCAGAGCCCCGTGCTTACCGCCGCCCTCGTGCTGGCCGCGATGGCCCTAGGGGCCACGGCGGTGGCCGCGGCCTCTCTGTGGTCCTACAAGAAGTACGTGGCCTCCGTCAGCCGCCCATGAAGTCGAGCAGGGTCCTCCTGGTGCCCTGCGCTGAGGCCTCCCTGGCGGCCTCGGCTATGTCCTCGGCCAGGAGCTCCTTCAGGTCAGGCCTGTAGAGCGCCGCGGCCGGGTGGTAAGTTGGCACGACTGTGACCTCTACGCCCTCGACGGTGACCTTAGCCTTCCTGCCCCTCTCGGCCGTGACCCCCCTCCACTGCCTCCCGGCGAGGCCCATTATTGTAGACCCAGCGGTGTTGCCGAGGGCGACTATCACCTTAGGCCTCACGAGGGCTATCTCCTGCCTGAGGAAGCCGACGCAGGCAGCCACCTCCTCCTCCGTGGGGGTCCTGTTGTTAGGGGGGCGGCACTTGACGACGTTGGTTATGTAGACGTTCTCCCTCCTCAGGCCGGCCCTCAGGAGGAGCTCGTTGAGGAGCTGCCCCGCAGCGCCCACGAAGGGCCTGCCCTGCTCGTCCTCGCTCCTTCCGGGGGCCTCACCCACAAACATCACCTTAGCTTCAAGGTTCCCCTCGCCCGGCACGGCGTTGGTCCTCAGCCTGTGAAGGGGGCAGGCCCTGCAGCTCCTCACAGCCTCGACTATGCTGTTGTACAGTTCCCTCTTCTCCTCCCCCACGCGCGGCACCTCTCGGCTAGGCTTTAGCTGGCCGAGGCTAAAGCTGGTCCGCCCTCTGCAGCTGTTTCGGGTTTCACATAGTTTTAAGGTTCATTATACCGCATATGCTCATCGGCGGGATCCCCTGTGAGGGGGTGAAGGGCCGCCAGCCCCCGGGGCTACTCAGGGCGTGGGGCCCCAGGTAACCCTGAGCGCCCCAGGCCCGATGAGGACCCCGAGCGGGGCGCGGGGGAACAGGGGGTGAGGCGATTACTGTAAAACGATGAACCCATGTAGGAGCTGAACCCCTTCACGGCAGGTTCCTAGCGGAGGCCGTAGCCACCTGCGCTATGCTGCCCTCGCTGGCGTTCGTGGAGGACATAACCACGATAATGTACGTTGACCTGTAGGAGGCGTAGACGAAGGTAATGTTGGAGAGCGGCGCGTAGGGCCTCAGCTCAACATACGTGAGGCCGTCCAGGGTGCTGGGCGGGACCTTGTAGTAGTTCTCCACGGCCGACAGGGTCCAGTTGGCCTGAGTCGAGTTAGTCGCCCTGAAAACCTCTATGCCAAGCACGTAAGTTGCGTTCGGGGACGCCTTGTAGTAGTAGAAGTAGCCCGCCACCCACAGCGGGTAGCCCCCGTTGGCCTGACCAGTTGGGCCAACCATTTCAAGCCCGCTCGTGAGGTTAAGGGTCTTGCTGGTGCCGTTTATGTACTCAACATAGAGCTTGCCCTCGCTCTGTTTGACCACGGCAACGAAGGAGGCGTTGGTGAGCATGGTCCAGTTGCCGCCAAGCATCGATGAGAGCTCACTGCTGTTCAGCTCCCCGGGCCTCTCGCTGAAGAGCTGGCTGAGCGACGTTGTTGTTGTGGTTCTTGTGTGCCTTAGGAGCACCGCGTAGGTGCCGCCAACGGCCACAGCTACTACAATAACTATGACCACGATTAGTAACTTCAGGTTCAAGCTTACCACATCAGCTTAGGTCGGGAGCAGGGCGTTTTTATACTGTTATATTAGCATGGCAGGGCTGAACCATTTTTCGCATCAATAGAAACCCTTTTAATAATCCATCATCTTGACAGGCCCCACGGGTGACCCCTCGCCTGATGGAGGCGATGCCCCAAGGGCGAGGGCTATGAGGCCGGGCCGCCGTAGATGGGGGCCCCATGCCGTTGGGCCTGACAGCCGCCCATGACGCCGCGGGGGCAGCGGGCCCGCGGCAAGAGGTGGAGGTCCCTAGGCGCGACGAGTGAATATAAACTGATGAGAATGAGCGTCTAGGGATGAACGGTTAGGCCGGGAGGACCTGTTAAACGTGGTGGGGCCGCCGGGATTTGAACCCGGGATCACGAGGGCCCAAGCCTCGCATCTTACCAAGCTGGACTACGGCCCCATCAGCCCTGGGCTGTGTTAGGCGTTTTAAGGTTATTACCTAGGCGCCAAAGGGTTGTCATAAAGGCAGAGGTAATGGTCAAGGTCAGGGCCTCCTAGCCCCTCATGGCGCCGGGGGTGGGATTTGAACCCACGCACCCTTTCGGGTAACGGGTCTCGAGCCCGTCGCCTTGGACCGCTCGGCCACCCCGGCCCAGCTCTTTACTGTCGTGAGGGCCTTTTATTTGCTTAAGCAAGGGTCCATGAGGCGATATTAGGGGCCTGCCCACTACTCTGCCGGGCGCCATGAGAAAGTCAGGAGTCTTCGACCTTGACGGCACGCTGGCTAGCACGGCCTCAGCCCACTTCACCGCATGGCTGGCGGCGCTGCGCGACCTGGGCCTTGGCGGCGTCACCTTTGACGAGAGGCTCCTGCTGGGCAGGAGGGCCTCCGAGATAGCCCAGATCATACTGGCCTCCCTCGGCGAGCCGGGATCAAGCGTCAGCCCTGACGAGCTGACGAGGGTGAAGAACTCACACTTCTCAAGCATAGTTAAGGAGAGGGCCAAGCCCATGCCGTGCGCCCTTGAAGTAGTGTCAGCAGTTAGGCGCTCAGGGGGCAAGGTAGTGGTGGTGACTTCAGCATCCAGGTTCGCCGCCTCCCTGGTGCTTGATGTCATAGGGGTGAGGCCCGACGTGCTTATAACAAGCGATGACGTGGAGAGGGGCAAGCCTGACCCTGAGCCCGTGGTCAGGGCCCTCTCGGTAGCCGGCCTCAGGCCAACCGAGGCCTTCGGGGTCGGCGACACCATCAATGACGTTGAGGCCTTCTGGAGGGCCGGCATCCGCGACATATACCTTGTGAGGGGCGACGTGCCCATGAGCTACAGCGACGAGGAGGTATCAAGGTTTGGGGCCAGGAGGGCCAGGGACCTCTGCGAGGTCCTAAGCGTGGAGTTCCCAGACTTCAAGGGCCAAGCCAACGGCTAGGTCAGCATCTGAGCATAAAAACGCCGGCCCTCACATGCCAGCTGAGATGTGAGCCTTGAGGATAGCGATATTCTACGGGGGCCAGGACTTCGTCCTCCAGCCCCTTGCCAAGGCAGAGGTCCTTGGCATTATAGATGAGGAGCAGAAGGTTGTTGAGCAGTATGAGAACCCGGCCCCCGAGACGGGGAGCGAGGCCGCTATAGAGGGTCTCGTAGAGCTCGGCGCCAAGGCAATAATAGTTAAGGGTGACACGCTGACGGCCGAGGAGTACGCCGCGCTGAAGGGGCGCGTCTCCTTCATGCCGACACAGCTCAACGGCCTCTACGACGTGCTCGAGCACCTTGAGGAGGTCAAAAGCGGGGCAAGGGACAGGCTGGAGGAGCTGGAGGGCAGCCAGCCCCAGGGCCAGCCCCAGGGTTAACCTTAACTACCTTTAGGGTCAATTTTTCGCGGGCGTCGCCCTTGTTGGCTGTTAAGTACGGCCAAGTTATGGTCGTTGTTAAGATGAGTGACATAACCGAGGAGGAAGAGGACGCCATAGTGAACCCGGCCAACTCATACATGATAATGGGGGGCGGCGTGGCAGGGGCCATAAGGAGAAGGGGGGGCAGGTCAATAGAGGAGGAGGCCACGTCTAAGGCCCCCGTTGACATAGGGGACGCGGTGGCGACCTCGGCCGGGAAGCTGAAGGCGAAGTACGTCATTCATGCGCCTACCATGAGGGAGCCGGCATCGCCAACAGATGAGGTCAACGTGAGGCTGGCGACTAGGGCGGCCCTAAAGGTGGCCAGGCAGCTTAATGTGAACAGCGTCGCGTTCCCAGGCATGGGGACGGGCGTCGGCGGGGTGCCCCTCGCAGTTGCAGCCAATGCCATGGTTGACGAGATCAAGAAGTTCATAGACGCCAACGGCCCCCCGCCCTACAAGGTCGTCCTAGTAGCTATAGAGGAGGACCTCTACAACGCCTTTGCGAGCGCCGTGTCAGCCTACATGGGCTCACAGCCCTGAGGCCCTCCTTCAGGGCCAGCGGGCTCCAGGCCAGCTGATGCCCACCATTTGAGCGCCAGTAAATTATCTAAAGACATAATAGCCCTGGAGAGTTTTGCTCCCTCGGACGGGGTGAAGGCATTGGAAGAACGACACTAGCGACCGCCGAGGCTGCTAGGTCTGCGGGCGGCCCCATTCTAGAGGCCCAGGACGTCTCCTTCTCCTACGGCGACTACAAGGTACTTGATCACGTGAACCTTGAGGTTAGCGAGAACTCATTTGTGGTGATAGTGGGGCCCTCAGGGGCAGGCAAGTCCACGCTCCTTCGCATACTCGGCGGCTTCATGAGGCCCACGGAGGGGAGGGTGCTGTTGATGGGCGAGGAGGTCACGGGGCCGAGCCCGAGGATAATGATGGTTCACCAGTCCATAGTCACGTTCCCATGGATGACGGTGCTGGACAACGTCATGATGGGGGCCGAGGCGAGAGGCCTCCCTAAGGACGTGGCCAGGCAGGTGTCCCTCCAGCTGATAGATGTGGTGGGCCTCAGGGGCTTCGAGAACTTCTACCCAAAGCAGCTCAGCGGCGGCATGAGGCAGAGGGTAGCAATAGCCAGGGCGCTGGCGGCGGACCCCCTGGTTCTCCTCATGGACGAGCCCTTCTCGCACCTTGACGAGCTGACGGCGGAGTCGCTGAGGAAGGACATATATAATATGTTATTTAACGTCAACACGAGCCTCAAGGGGGTAGTGATGATAACTCATAACCTGGTGGAGGCCGTTGAGCTCGGCGACGTGATCTACGTGCTGAGCGGCAGGCCCGCAACAATAACGGCCAAGGTCAAGTTAAACCTGCCGAGGCCCAGGAACCAGAGGGACCCCGAGTTCACCAACTACACGGACCTGCTCTATGACTACATAGCTGGAGGGTAGGGGTGTGACTGTGGCCAATGACTCTGTGTCCATCATCATTGTCCTGGCGCTGCTCGCCACCACCGGCAGGGTCTTCCTTGCTATAGGCATCTCTATAGTGAGCGGCTGGCTCCTCGGCTACCTGGCTATAATGAGTAGGGCGTTCGGGTCCATCTACGTGAGCGTAAGCGAGGTCCTTGAGTCAGTTCCAGTGATATCATTCTTTCCCGTGGCCCTCATATTCTTCGTTGACAGGGTCGGGGGCTACCTGGGGGTTGAGCTGGCTGTTGACTTCCTCGTCCTCACGGCCGTCGTGTGGAACATATGGATGAGCATATACCAGGCCTTCAAGACGATCCCCCTGCCCATGCTTGAGGTCATCGAGAACATCCGCTACGGCTTTTTCTCCAAGATGAGGAGGTTATACATACCGTTCTCAATGCCGTACATAGCAGCTAACCTGATGCCCAGCTTCGCCGACGCCTACTTCTACATAACCGTCAGCGAGGTCTTCAGCATAGGCAACACCTCATACCACGTGTTCGGCATAGGCACCCTCATAAGCGAGTTCACAGCTGAGGGTCTCTACGCCTACGTCTACTACTCGCTGGTGGCCCTGGCAGTGCTGGTGGCTGGTGTATCGTTGGGCCTCAGGAGGTTCGCCAACTGGACAGCTGCAAAGTACGGCCTCGACACGCCCATGAAGCTGAGCCGCAGGGAGGCTAGGGGCAGGTGGAGGGCGCTCAGCAGGTTCTACGTGGCGACTGCAAGGCCCCTGCGCGCTGTCGAGAGCGCCGTTCGCCCTGCCCTCAGGTCTGTGCCGCTGAGAAGGGCTGAGAGGAGGCAGCTCAGCGAGAGGTCGCTTGACTGGGCCCTCAGGGCCGTGGGCGTTGCCCTCCTGGCGCTGATACTGTACGGCGCAGTTGCAGTTATACTATCGGTTAAGGCAGGCACTTGGGGGTACCTGCTCTCCCAGACATGGCTGATAGTCGTTGGCCTAGCATACGACTACGCCAGGGTGGCAGTGATAGCGCTTATCTCATTTGCCTTCGCCGTGTTCGTGGGCTACTACTTTGTTACGCACAGGAGGGCCGAGGCGGTGGGGATCCCCGCCATCCAGGCCCTCTCGGCCCTGCCGGCCCCGACCTACTTCCCGCTCATATTCCTGGCGACCTCAGCCGTCCTATACAGGGCCTTCGGGGGCCTCACGAACGAGCTCTACGTCCTCTTCCTGGGCTTCATAAGCACCTTCTACTACACGTTCTACGCCTACTGGATGGGCCTGAAGAGAATGCCACAGGAGGTGCTTGAGCTCATGGATAACCTTCACATGGGGTTCTTCAAGAGGCTCCGCAGGGTGCTGCTGCCGGGCACCATGCCTTACATAGTCACGGGACTCACGTCAACAATAAACAGCGCCTGGGGAGGCCTGATGATAGGGGAGTACTGGCCTGACATAGCAGACGGCAGGACCCTTGAGGTGACCCACGGCATAATTAAAATTATGGACGTGGCCACAGGCGAGGGCAACCTGGCCCTGGCCTCCTACGCCTCCCTGCTCTTCGGCCTCGTCGTTGTGCTCTTCGCCCTGCTCTTCACGAGGCACATGCTTGAGGTCTCAAGGAGGAAGTACGTGGTTGAGGAGTCTCTCTTCGCTGCCTAAGGCTTAAGCACAGCCCTGCCCAGGATCCTGCCGCTCATTATGTCGGAGTACGCGTCGTTCAC
>OFEH01000036.1_pt1 | contig 52528 bp, 49 predicted proteins | sample 1521031 | NCBI WGS metagenome assembly OFEH01 (sample SAMN05518350, study PRJEB24110) | hypersaline lake metagenome | isolation source: Grendel Spring, Yellowstone National Park, Wyoming, USA | place: USA:Grendel Spring, Yellowstone National Park, Wyoming, USA | collected 2011-11-16
GTGATCTAGCTATAATTTTATTACTATTTCTCATTAACTAGGTAATGTGCCGCTGGACTTTGAAGACCGCTGTCGGGCCTCCCCCCTCAAAATCCCCCTCACTACTCCACAGGGCAACATCAAACCTAACTGTACTTCTCACGTCGTTGGTGATCTCCTCCTTGTTAGGCGAATTGACTGTGGGATAGATGATGAGCGGCCACGTCGAAACCCGTTGGTGTTAGTATAAAACTACAGCCGTGATGTCGGCAGTAGCTACGCTCCCTCATCGCTAGTCTCAAGCACGTGCATCCCTGAAATTCGCCACGTGTCATCCCCAATCGCTGTGCGCCGGCACTCCAAGGAGCCTGGCGCGGTTAGTAAGGCTTGATGAGCTAGGTTGGGCGTGGACGTCAGCGCCTGCCTAGCCTCAGACTGCCGACGTATTTTATTATCCACTGGACCAGCTCGTCGTAGGCCTTAGCCCCCTCCCTAGTTAGCCTGACGTAGCCGTCGCCGTCTATCGCGATCAAGCCCCTCTCGCCCATCCAGTTTAGGTACCTCTGGAGCTTGTCGTACGACAGCCCCGACGCCTGGGCCAGGTTGGTCCTCTTCATGACTCCGTTGTCGATCAGGGCCTTGATTATCCTCACCAGCACGTAGAGGTTAGGTTTGAAGCTTTCTGTACTCATGGTAGAGCCACCTAACCTCCCAGAGCAGCGAATCGAGGCTCCACAGGGTCCTGAACGTGTCGACCACCTCGCCCCAGGTTATGGCCAGGGTTATGGCCACCGCCAAAGCCACTGAACCAACCAGCACGTACCATGGGTTGCCTGTTGGGTTGAACAGGAAGGCGTTGAGAAACGCATAGGCAGGCACCACGAAGAAGACTAGCAGCAACGCTGTCCACAGGGCCTCGTCTACGATGAGCAGGACTGGGTAGAGCGACCTAGCCCTATTGACCCTATACTCCACGTAGTCCCAGTCAAGGCCCTCCAGTATGGCCAACACGCCCAGCGCCCCCTCCTTGAGCTTGTCGCCCCAATCCTGGTAAGGCCCCTTGACCTCGGCTGCCTTGTCCAACCTGCGCGCCGTGTACAACAGCGTAAAGAGAATCAACACGAGGACAACCAGCCCCCACATGAAGCTCAATTGGGGATACACGGTCCCCAACATGAGCCACAGGACGTCGTAGGCCCCCAGCGTCGCCACGGCCACGGTTAGCAGTACCACGAATATCTTGGGTAACTCATTAAGCCGATTGTTGATGCTCTCCACCGTCTCTAGCGCATCCTTGAGCCTAAGCACCCTATCGGCGACATCGTTCGTCATGCCACAACCACCCTGTAGCTCCACGATAGGCTGACTATGGTTCCATCGGATAGGCCAACCACTATCAGGGCTGGGGTTAGGCTAACCGCATCGTCGCAGACTGTAACGTTAAGCACATTTAGCGTATGTGTGGCATTACTCAGCGCTGAAGTTGAGAGCGAGCCTAGGTCGACCAGGGTCGCATTAACTGGCCTGTCTATGGATGTTGCGAAGGGCACCGCGACGGCCTTAAATGTTGAGTTGCCCGGTATTGAAACGGGGAAGGAGCCTGGGTTGAACAAGCTTCCGTTGACGTTGAGCCACGTATAGGACCCAAAACACCGCGGGAAGAGGCCGATGTACCTTAAACCCCTAGTTAGGGTTAACTCAATGGGGGGCGGAGGTATAAAACTCGCCGCGATCAGGACTTTACTGCCGTTATTTAGAATAACCAGCGCTGAGCCTCTAATAACCTGGAGCGTCACATCTACCCTGTACTTAACGTTAGGTATAGACTCGATGACCAACGCATAGGCATCGCTCTTATTAAGCGGCACGTAGGCGAACCCAGGCTGGCTTAGGTTATTTGCTTCAATGTTAATATACATGAATGTGATTTCAAGCAGTAGTGCAAACACCAACAACTATGGCGGACCTGATCAATGCACCTCTCCACTTGGCTGTATCGATCCTAGTCATGGCTCATCGACTCGGCCGGTGTAAAAAACGCTTACTCCCTCCGGGGGAGTTCGCATCGGGCCTGAGCCCCATAGCCGCATGGGGGGGGCCTGGTTTTCAGCACTGATGGCAGGCGCAGCCGCACGTGGCGTATAGTAGTGGTTGACGCCGCGGGGATGCGCTCCGCAGCGTCCGTTTCAGAGATATGGGCTCAAAGCCTCCTGATCGTACTGCAGGCGCCTCAACGGCGACAGACGGGACTCCGTCATTCGTACCTCAGCGCGTCGACTATATTGAGCCGTCCGGCCCTGATGGCGGGCGCCAGAGCGCCCAGCATGTTGACGGCGACGACGAGCGCGGCGGTCGCCAGCCCTATATTCCAGGGCACGCTCAGAGAGGGGCTTGCTCGAAAGAAGGCGCCGCGGGGGGCGGCCGTCTGCGGGAAGAAGCTTATCGGGATGAAGCTCAGCAGTATCAGCGCCACGACGCCCGCCGCTATGCCTATAGCCGCTATTATTAGGGCCTCGTAGAGCATCATGGCGGTTATCTGTCTCTTCTTGAAGCCCACGGCCCTCAGTATGCCGAACTCCTTGGTTCTCTGCAGCACCGATATCGTCATCGTGTCGTAGAGCCAAAGCGCCGTTATGACGGTAGAGACGCCCGACACTATGCCCAGGAACAGCTCCAGTCCTGTGAAGAACTGGGTGACAGTCTGAACTAGGGACTGGAGGTTGAGTACCTCGGCGTTGGGGTACACCGCCTTGAGCAGATTCTGCACCTTGTCGAAGTATTGGGTGCTCTTCAGCGACACGACGATCAGTCGGTATGTCGAATCTCCCGTGATGGCCCGGAACTGGGACTCGTCTAGGACCACGGAGGTGGTCGTGTCGATGGGGCCTGGATTCTGGGCGGACAGTATGCCGGATATCGCCAAGGTGTAGGATCTCCCGCGGTAGTTTAACGGCAACGGGTCTCCCACGTTGAGCAGCTGGGCTCCGGTGTTTTCATCGAAGGCGACGAAATAGCCGACTAGGGCCAGGCCGCCTCCGACGTTGTTGGACCCGTCGTACACGGCCGACTCCGGCACGATGACCCCTATGCCGTCGCTCGGTATGCCGTAGAGCGTGACCCCTTCGACGACGCCGTTGGGGAGCCTGACCGACGCTCTAGCTGATGAGATGGGCACCACGGCGGTGGCGTACGGGGCCACGTAAGTCTTCACCAGCGCGACGTCGGCGTCGGTGAAGCTCCCCAGGACGAACACGTTGTTGACGCCCAGCCCCTCGAAGAGGTTCAACGCGGAGGATCTGAAGGCGTTGCCCAGGGCCAGGGCTTCGGTGAGCGCCACGAAGGCTATGAACACGCCGACGATCGCGCCGATGGTTCTGCCCTTCCTCTCCCTCAGGGAGCCCCAGGCCAGCCTCGCCTCGACCAACATGACACCGGTTGCGGCCCACCTTAAATTCTTTGCTCACAACGAGGATACGACGTTGCGGGCCCAGATCTGGTAGAGGCCCTTCAGGTGCACGAGCGGCGTGCCGGTGACCATCCTGTAGGTCAGCCACCTCTTGAAGGAGTCTGCGTCGGTCTGGGAGCTCCACTCGTCGGGAGATATGTCGATATACCCCCTGCTGATCTCCGACGCTATGGCCTGCGCCACGATCGAGGCCTGCCAGAGGGATCCCCAGCCGATGGGCGGAAGGCCCAGCTTCAGCAGGGCCGAGTCGCCTATTAGGTACACGCGGTCGTACTGCGTCTCCAAGGTCTCCGGCCTTAAGTCGAGGCCTGCGGCGAGGGGGTGGGGCCTGACCGCCGGCACGGAGATGTGCAGCTCGTCGACGGCCTTATGGGGCGGCGGGTCGTCGGTCACCTCGACGCCCGCCTCCTTGGCCTTGGCCTTCCAGGGCTCCAGCAGGAATTGATAGTCGTCGGAGACGTAGACCAGGTGGATCGACACCTCCTTGTCGGGGAATCTGGTCTTTACGGCGTAGGCTATCTCCTGGAACCCTATCACCGGCGTGAACTCGCTCACCACGAACCGCACCGCCTTGGCCTTCTTCATGAGCCCGTACAGCTTCTCGGAGCCCTCGACGCTCCAGTACTCAGCCGTCCCCATCTTGTAGGAGCCGGGAGCCAGCACCACGTAGTCGCCGCACACCGACTGCGAGCTGGACAGCCTGACGCACCTCCCGTCCAGAGCCACCGCGTGGTCCCAGACGTGTTTAACCCTCCTCATCTGCGTCAAGGGAAATATCAAGTCCTTGAAGTCCACCAGGCCGCCGTACGCCATAGGTATGCCTATGACGAACTCGTGCACGGGCTTGGGCTCCACGAGCAGCACCTCGGCCTCCGTCGCCTGGAGGAACCTATACGCGAAGTAGATCCCGGCTATCCCTCCGCCCACCACGACAACTCTCTCCATTCAATGTTAGTAGACCTTAAAGGATATAAAACTTGCGTAGGGAAAGGCTCAAATAGCGCCTCCATCTCCCGACACATGGAGGCTCTAGTCACCCGCGTGGGCGAGAAGGAGAATCCCTACCTGGTGGAGTTCTACGACGTGAACTGCCCGTTCTGCGCCAGGGCCGCTCTGGATGTCTGGGGCGACCTCATGTCCTCCGGGGCCTACTTCGAGCTGGTGTATCTGCCGGTCCACTACGCCATCTGGAAGGACGCCGGCTCTCCGAGGACCGCCGAGGGGTCCTATCTGGCGAACCTCTCCGCGTTCTGCGTGGACGACCCCGTCCAGCGGGTTAAATACATCCTGGAGCTGTTCAAGATAACAGCCTCGGTCCGAAACGAGCCCAAGGCCATAGAGGAGCAGCTGGAGTACGCCGGAGGCAGATTCGGCGAGTTGAGAAGCTGCGTGAGGGAGAAGGTCGGACGCCTCGCAGACGACCCGGAGCTGGCCTACGAGCTCGCCCACGAGTACGCCCTCTCCATAGACGCGGTGGTGACCGGCGTCCCCACCGCCGCCGTGGTGGACCGCGGCAGGGCCGTGGAGGTGAGGGACGGCTTGGGCGAAGTGGAGGAGCTAATCAAGAAGTATCTCTCCGGCAGGAGGCGAGCGCCTTCCTGAGCCTCTCGGCGGCGTCCCCCCGGCGCGGCGTCCAGAGCGTATGCCCCCGCCCGCCTCGCCGTTGCGCGTCCCGCATTTTTATACGCGGATGAAGTGCCATGGAGGCCATGGGCTTCGGCCTTGCCAGGGAGATCCTCAAATACGCCGAGGAGGAGCTCGGAAAGGCCTTGAGGCTCAACGACGTCTTTCTGTACAGAAACGCCGCCGATAAGGCCTTCCTAGCCCTCGTGGTGGCGGTCAACGCCTACATAGGCGTCGTCGAGGGCGTCGAGCCGGTCAGCCACGGCGAGAGGAGGAAGATCTTGAGGAAGATCGGCAGGGAGGATCTGAGGGCCCTCTACAGCGACCTCATGAAGACCCTACACGAGGAGGCCTTCTACCAAGGCGTCTACCAGCCGGACGAAGTGGAGTACGCCGTGAGGAAAGTCGAAGAGGTCGTGGCGCAGCTCGAGGAGGAGGCCAAGAGGAAAGCCGCCGGACAGCGCTAGGCTCGCCCGCCGCGTCGTGGACGCGGAGGCCATCTGACGGACGCCCCCGCCAGCTGAGCGGTCACGTCGATGGACCCCTGCGCCATCCGCCAACGCGCGCCGCCGTACTCCGGGGCTCGGCGGCATCTTAACGCGGGGGGCAGTAGCTGTAGACCCGCTCTGGCTGGCGTATGCGGCGACTGTTTTTATCCCTCAAGACGCCGGAGATCTTCTACGGTATAGGCTGAGCGACTGTATCGGCCCCATGTCGAGAGGCCCTCGCCGACTCGGGCTCGGCTGAACGCATAGCCGAGGGGGATATGGCGACATACGTGATTCCTTCGATCGACTATAGCCGTCTGTCCGTACCGAGCCGCTCCATAGGGAGGTCCTTGAAGGGGCCGAGGGATGTCTGCGACGTGTTGGCTGGTCGCCGTCAAAGACGGCGGCCGTCTGCGTCGGTGGCCGGCGCCATCGGCGACGCGCTAGAGCGGCGCCTCGGCCACCGCGCCGCGCCTCCAGGGCCTGTCTATGACGAGCCTCGCCTTGTAGTTGCCGAGGCCCAGGCCCCATATCTGGCCCTGCTCTATGCCTATCTTTCTAGCCGCCGAGGGACTGACGGCGCCCCTGAGCACGTAGACGCCGGGTCTGCCGGTCACGGGGACGGCCCCTGTGGACAGCCCGCCTCTGCTCTCGGCCAATCTGACCTTGAGCTTCTTCGGGCCCAGATCGGCGGCCATCTCCACGCGGGCCGACCTGGCCCTCACGGGCCGGAACTCGAGCGCGGCCTCGACCGCGCCGCCTCCCACCCGCACCTCCGCCTTGGCGTAGTCTCCCTCCTCCGTATGGAGGCTGAGCTCCGCCGGCCCTCTGTCGCGGACCAGGCTGGGCGTTACGGCGGCGATGTGGTAGCCCGGGCAACAGCCGTCCCGTATCTCGTAGGCCGGAAGCCAGAGGAGGAGCCAGTCGTGCCCCGCGGCGGCGAGATACCCCGAGGCGTGGCCCCAGTCGAACGTCTCGAACATCCGCGCGTCGCCGCTAGGCTCGAATCGGTAGTCTTGTCTGCTGTATTCCCCAGCCAAGTCGAAGTAGGAGTACACGTAGCCAGGCGCGGCGAGGAGAGGCCTCCTCAGCACCCCGTCGCATCCAACCGAGTCGAGCAACGCCGTCAACCGCCTCCTGTCTCTGTCGTAGAGCAGGGCGCTGGCCGCCGCGGCTGCCGCGACCGCGGCGAAGCCGGCCGGGATAGACAGCGCGGAGATCATCAGACCGACGATGGCCGAGACCGGCAGTATGGACGCCGGCAGACTGGCGGGGGGGGTCAGCAGCTTGATGCACGTCGCGCCTCCTGCCTCCGACACGCCGTTGCCATCGGCGCCAGGGGCATCGGCCTGGAGGGCCTCCATAAAGGGCCCGAGCCCGGCCAGGCGCGGCCGACCTGCGGCAGAGGCGGCGCGCCCCTCGGCGTCTAGACGAGGCCGGGATGCATAACGCCGATCCGTCCGCGCCGAAGCGTCGGACGTAGGCTCGCCGGTCCCGACTCTACGATGCGGGCTGGACAGCGCGATGGGGCCCGCGATGCCCAGGCGGCCCGACCTCACGGATGCTCCGATCCGGCTGTTTAAGACATTGACGCCAGCGGCAGAGGACCGCCGGGCCGTGCGATTGCTCTTCTTCATCAGATCGGACTACGCTTAGATACACTGCTCCTCGCCTCCGCGTGGGACCCGCTCACGGCTACGAAGAGGAGCGCCAGAGCGGCGCGCCGATTATAAGGGACCTTCACGGGGTTAAGCAACGCCGATAGGGACAGGGCCTGGCCGGATAGGCGAAGTATCTACGAGCGTCCTCGGCGAGGTCCGTATAGGCCTTGGCGTATATAACGGCCGTACGAGCCGGACGGAGTGATCGGATGCCGCCAACGCGATCGGTGCGATGGGTAACATCCGCAACTGGATGGACGTCAGCCACACGGCAACAGAGACGGCGCGACCGGGGGATGCTCACATCGGACAACAGCTTCTATAGGAGCTCCTCCCGCGTGCTGGGATGCGAGGAAGAGCATGGTGTAGGGCGGGTCGAACATCTGCAGTGCGAAGAGCGTGTAGAACACGGCGGCTATTATCAGAGCTTGTCCGGAGATTCCCCAAGCCATAGAAGTATTATCTTAGCTAGATCAAGAAGTATCGCTCCGGCAGGAGGCGAGCGCCTTCCTGAGCCTCTCGGCGGCGTCCTCCGGCGCGGCGTCCAGAGTGTATATCCCCGCCCCCGTCTCGGCGCTGGCGGCATATTTCAGCCTCCCGTCCGGTCTATACATGCCGTAGATCTCGAAGTGCAGGTGGTAGTACCGATGGTCGCCCCTCAGGGGGGCTTGGTGCAGGACCATCATGTAGGGCATCGGCCTCCCCACCGCCCTCTTCAAGGCGCAGAGGACCGCCTTGAGGACGCGGGCGAGCTCCGCGAGCTCCTCGTCGTCCAACTGGGTCAAGAGCTGGACGTGGCGTAGGGGATAGACGTGGACTTCATGCGGCCATCTGGCGTAGTACGGCACGAAGGCGGTCCAGCGGGTTCCCCTCAGCAAGGCCCTGCCTGAGGGGGACTCCCTGGCCACCACGTCGCAGTGGAGACAACGCCCGCGGCTGCGCCAGTACTCCTCAGCCCTCTCGAGCTCTCTCGCTATGCGCTCCGGCACTACGGGCAGCTCGTATATCTGGCTGTGCGGATGGGTGAGCGACACGCCTATCTCCCTCCCCTTGTTCCTGAAGTAGAGCAGGTACAGGACGCCGGGATCGGACGCGGCCCTGGCGGCCTCGTCCCTCACCATCCGCAGGACCTTCTCTATCTGCTCCACGGGCAGATCGCTGAGGTCGTCCAGGTCGTGGCTCGGCGTCTCGACGACGACCAAGGCCCTGCCGTAGGCCCTCGCCGTCTCGTAGAATCCGTCGGGCCGGGGCGGCGGCGCGTCGGCGGAGACGACGGGATATCTGTTGGGCAGGATCAAGACGTCCCACCCATGGCCTGTCTCGGGCGCGCCTGGGTCGAACGGGCAGAAGGACTCGGGTTGCCAAGGCCGCTCCAGCCTCCTCGGCGCGACCACTATCCAGTCGCCGGTGGTGGGATCCCGCCTTATCTCGCTCATAGATACTCCACGCGGAGGCCGTCGTCGACCTTCAAGACCCAGCTCCGAGCCTCGCCGATTCCCCTCACGGCGTCTGCCGCCGACTCGGGCGCCAGAGCCATGACGATGCCGCCTAGGCCTGCGCCCGACAGCTTGGCGCCGTACGCGCCTCTAGCCAAGGCGCCCTCGACCAATCTGTCCAGCTGAGGAATGCTGACATCGTACAGATCGCGCAGAAGGCCGTGTTGATACGTCATGACGGCCCCCACCCCCCTCGCCTTCCAGTCCTCGCCGTCCAGCGGCGGCAGATACGGCGCCTCGGCCCTCCTGCCCCTCAATATATCCAGGGCGACCATGGTCGATCTGTGCATCCTGATCGTGAAGAGGATGCGGTTGGCGTACACGCGCGGGATCCTCCCGAGATATGGCTCTAGCTCATCTTCGTCCAACTCCTCCCATTTGACTTCCCAGTGTCGCTCCGACAGCTTCTCCCTTATGCCGGGCGGCGCCACGGCGAGCAGCGCCCTCAGCCCCTCGTCGAGCTCCCTCTGCCTCTGGGGATGCACCTCGGCCGTCGAGTGGCGCACCCCGCTGTCCAGCGCCACGAAGACGCCCTCGCCCAGCTCAAGCCGCTCCACGTCGTAGGGAGGCCTCGTGTTGATCAGGGAGATCCTTCCGAAGGCGGATCCGTACTGGTCCAGCCTGCCGCACGGTATGCCCATCACCTCCCTCTCCGCGCGATAGGCCGCCTCGGCCACGAAGGCGGGATCCGTGGGCCCTCCCCATAGGGCCGATAGGGCGCCGACGGTCGCCACGAGGAGCGCGGCGCTTGAGGCCATGCCGGAGGCTATGGGGATCTCGCTGACAACCTCCAGCTCGCATCCGCCCACATCGACGCCGGAGCTACGCAGCGAGGCGACAGCGGCCTTCACGTAGTCCGCAAAGCCCCTCCCCGCCGGCGGCTCGCCCGGCCTAAACTCCGCGGGCTCGCCCGTGTTGAGGGACCTGGCCCTACACGTCCCGCGCAGGCGCCGGGCCTTGACGCGCGTCCGTAGGTTGACCGCTACGGACACGACCGGCAGTCCCTTGTAGTCTTGGTGAGTGTTCAGAAAGTCGAGACGGCCCGGCGCGGAGGCCAGTACCTCGTAGCTCACAGCACGGCCCTCTCGTCCTCGCCGAATACCTTGATCTTCTGGGGCCTCACGTACACCGCGGTCTCGGCCCCCTCGGGCGGAGGCCTGCCCACCACCTCGACCCTGGCCTCCAGACCGCCCCACTCGATCAAGGCCGTCGTGACGAAACCCGTCACCTCCACTATCTTCACTCTGCCCTTGGGTATCGCGACGTCGTCTTCGCTCTGCGGGGCCTCGGCCACGTACATGTCGGCGGGTCTAATACCCACGTACACCTTCTTCCCCGCGTTCTCGGCCAATGCGGGGGAGCTCGGCAGAGGTATCTTCAACGGGCCGGCGTCGGCCAGATAGCCGCCGGCCTCCTTCACGAGCTTGGCCTCGAAGACGTTCATGGGCGGATCGCCGAGGAAGGTCGCCACGAAGAGGTTTGCGGGCCTGTCCAGAAGGTCCTCAACGTTGCCCACCTGCTGTATCACGCCCCGCCTCAAGACCGCGAGCCTATCGGCGACCGAATAGGCGTCTTGCTGGTCGTGGGTCACCAATATGGTGGTTATCTTCAACTCCCTCTGTAGCCTCTTCACGAAGGCCCTGGCGCTTATGCGTATTCTGGCGTCCAGGTTCGAGAAGGGCTCGTCCAGGAGCAGGAGACGCGGGCGTTTGACGAGGGCGCGCGCTATGGCCACCCTCTGCTGCTGGCCGCCCGAGAGCTGGCGGGGGTAGCGGTCCAAGAGCTCCCCTATGCCCAATATCTCGGCGACCTCCTTCACCCTGGCCTCTATCTCCCTCTTGGGCATTTTCTTTATCTTTAGGGGAAACGCGATGTTGTCGAAGACCTTCATGTGGGGGTAGAGGGCCCAGTTCTGGAACACCATGCCGACGTTTCTCTTGGGCGGCTCCACGAATATCTTCCTCTCGGTGTCCACTATCACGTCGTCGTCGAAGAGAATCCTGCCCCTCGTCGGCACCTCCAAGCCGGCGAGCACCCTCAGGAAGGTCGTCTTCCCGTGGCCGGAGGGGCCCAATACGACGAAGAACTCGCCGTCGTTTATCTTGAGGTTGACGTCCTTAAGGGCTACGACGTTCGGCGGAAATATCTTGTCCACGCGCTCCAAGGCGACCACTACCATGGTCTTACGTACTATTCGGATTTTAAATTTAGGTGTTGATCGATTCAAGGTGGAGCGAGCCGCCCAGCCGCCTGAGGGCCTCCTCCACCGCCCTCTCCAGCTGCGGGTCACCGCCCTCTCTGTAGTGGTGGGGGGCTATCTCCACATATATGTCGGGCTCCACGCCGTATCCCTCTATCCCCGTCCCTACGCCCTCGGCCCAGAATGCGTATTTGGGTTGCGTAATTATGGTGCCGTCGGCCAGCTTATACCTGGTGTCTATCCCCACGGTGCCGCCCCAGGTCCTAGTCCCGACGACGGGCCCCAGCCCCAGCGACTTGAAGTCGTAGGTGAATATATCGCCGTCGGAGCCGGCGTATTCGTTGGCTATGAGGACGAGGGCTCTGGGCATCACCAGCTCGGGATACGGCATGGGCTTGAAATATCTGGTTAGAAACGCCCCGAAGACCCTGGCGGCTAGGCGTTGTATCAACATGCCCGAAGTATGTCCGCCTCTGTTGAACCTGACGTCCACCACGAACGCCTCTCTGTAGCCCTCCGCTATGAGCGACTTGAAGAACTCCGAATAGCCGTAGGGACCCATGTCGGGTATGTGCACGTAGCCGACCCTCCCGCCCGTCCTCTCGTGGACGTAGCGCCGGTTCCGCTCGACCCAAGCCCTATATATCAAGTGCCTCTCGTCCCTCAGCGTCTTGACCAAGAAGCGCCTGGCCTCCCCGCCTCTACCCGCCTCTATCCACACCAGATCGCCGGCTCTGTTCAGCAAGGCGGCCTCCGGCGGGGTCTCCGGCCCCAGCTCGACGCCCCCTATCGACAGCAGACAGTCGCCCTCCTTGACGTCAACTCCGGGCGCCGCCAGCGGGCTGCGCTCGCCCTCGTTGGCCGGATCTCCGACGAATATCCTCTCGACGCGCCAGCACTTGCCGTCCCAGCGGAACTCCGCGCCGAGGCCGCCCACCGGATACGGCTTGTCTACCTCGAAGTCGGGCACTATCTCGTAGGCGTGGCTGTTGCCGAGCTCGCCCTGCATCTCGTTGATCAAGTCGCTCAGCTCGTAGCGGGTGCCGATCCTGTCCAGAAGCCGCTCGTACCTCCCATAGACGGCGTCCCAGTCGACCCCGCTCATGTCGGCCCTCCAGAAGTTCTCCCGCATCAAGAGCCAAGCCTCTCTGAACATCTGCCTCCACTCCTTGGCCGGCTCCACGTAGATCTTGACGCGGCTTAGGTCCAACACGCCGCTCCTCCTGCCCGGATCTCTCGACTGGAGGTCTGGCTTCCTCTCCACGTCGATCAGCCTCAGCCTCCCCTCCTCCTTCACCAAGAGGTACCTCCCGTCCTGCGAGGCCCTAACGGCGGAGACGCCGCCCGCGAGCTGGTCCTTGGTCTTGGTCTCGAGGTCGTATATCTCGACGACGCCCCTCCTCTCCTGGGCGGACCAGAGGTAGTACTTCAAGGCGCCCTCCACCTCGTATCTAAGCCACGCCACCTTGCCGCCCCTCAGCCCCACGACGGCGGCGTGGATCCCCTCCTCGACTGGGAACGGCTCGGCCCTGGTCTGTATCCCCTCTACGTCTATATCTTGGACGGGCCCCTCGCGCCTTCTGTACTCGATGAAGGGGGACACGTCGTCTTTGCTCAGCGGGATCAGATAGGGCCGCGAATGCCTGGCGAAGACGTAGTAGAACTGGACGGGGTCCATGGCCGGGTTGAACGCCCTTCTCGACAGGAAGTAGAGATACCTCCCCTCGGGGTCGAAGGCGGGGCTGTAGTCGAAATTCGTCGGAGGTGTTGCGTCGTAGACTCTGCCGGACCTCGCGTCGAGAAGCCTTATGTTCTGGGTGTAGGGGCCCGACGGCCGGGAGTACGCCAGCCAGAGGCCCGAGGGATGCCAGGCGAGCTCGAGTATGAGCCCGTAGTCGCTTCTATCCACAAGGCTCTTGGCGCCCGTCTCCACGTCCACGAGCCAGAGCTCGCCCCTGTGGTTGGACACGGCCAGCCTCGCGCCGCTCAGCGCCAAGGCCTCTATCAAGCCTATGCCGAGCTCGAGCCGCCTCTGCCTAACGCCGTCCCTTCCGTAGATCTCCACCACGCCGTCGTACGTCGCGACGGCCACCCTGTTGCCGTCGGCGGACGCGCGCCTGTACCTAACCGAGCCGCCCCTCTCGCCCAGCTGGACCACGGCCCCCTCCCACGCCGGCATGTAGAAGGCCTGTCCCCTGGAGATCAGGAGGACGGCTTCGCCGGAGTATGTGGAGAAGTCCTCGAGGTACTTGAACGGCTCCACGAACTTGGGCGCCCTCTGCTTCCGCGAGAGGGGGATGTCTATCTCGAGGAGCGCCGTCGAGCCGCTGGCCGGGTCGAACACATATATGTCGCCCCCCGCCTGGAAGACGACCCTGCGCCCGTCCGAGCTTGCGTTCCTCACGTGGAACTCCCTGAAGTCCGTATGCCTCCTGAGGCCTCCGCCCGAGGGGTCGACGGAGTAGATGTTGCCGACCCCCTCGTGGTCCGACACGAAGAATATGCGGCCCCCCACCACCATGGGGGAGGTCACGTTGCCGGGGAGATCCACGAGCTTCTCGAACGTCCTCCCGCCGTCCCTGCTTATCCAGAGGACTCCCCTCATCCCCCCTCTATACCTCTTCCAGTAGGGCAGGTCGTAGTTGTTTCTGCCCAAGACGATGAACCCGTCGCCGTAGAGCAGAGCCGTCGCGGGGCCTAGGCCCAGCCTCTCGTACCTACCGTCGAGAGAGACGGCGTATAGCTCCCTCCACTGGGTGAAGGGCATCTTGAAGTCGCTGTACACCAACACCCTCCCGTCCGGCGTCCAACCTGCGACGCGCGTGAAGGGAGAGCCGAAGTAGGTCAGCCTCCTGGGCTCTCCGCCCTCCGCCGGGATCACGTAGGCCTCGGCCAAGGTGCCCTGGTCCGTCTGTTGCAGCCTCGTGAACGCTATGTAGCGGCCGTCGGGGGAGTATCTGGGCCTTAAAACCACGCCGAAGTCCGAGGTCAGCCTCGCCGCGGAGCTGCCCGAGTATCTCCAGAGGTCGTCCTCGGTCACGAACACGACCTCGTCGCCGTATATGTCGGGATGCATGTAGTAGCCCCTCACGGAGCTGAGCAAGGGCCGGTTTTTTATGTTATGACGGGCGGCCGCGGATGGGAGGGGGCTAGGCCGTATCTGGAGCCGGCTGGGGGCCGGAGTCCAGCAGTTGGGCTACGCCGTAGTCGTCCACGATGACTACTCTGTGCCTGAGGGCCTCGCGCCACCAGGGCTTGCGCAGCGCCTTGGCGGCCTCCTCGGGCGTCCAGCATATCGGCTCGAGCCTCGGCGGCGCGTCGTCGAGCTCCACGCACCTAGTCACGAAGTCCCTTCCCCTGAAGTGCTCCGAGATCATCACGACGTCCACGTCGCTCCATAGGTTGAAGTCGCCCCGCGCGTAGGACCCGTAGAGTATCGCCGTCAGTCTGCCCAGCCTCTCCCTCAACCTGAGGGCGTATGCGCGGACCTCGTCGACGACGCGCTCCCTCTCGGCCAGACGCGCCTTGATGACCTCGTCTAGCGGCATGGCGAACATCCCTTTATCCACGCCAGGATCAGTCCGGCGCAGTCCGAGGCCTCAGCCGCCTCCTCCCTCGTGTACCTCTCGAAGGGGGCCCCCTCGACCAAGGCGTCGGGGTACCGAGGCGTTGTGTACATCTTATCGAGGTAGCCGACGCAGAACCTCAGCCTGTCACCTGCGCCGCCGCAGTGGCTTCCGAGCTCGCCGAACAGAGCGACCAAGTTGCGGCCGAAGGCGGGCTTGCCCATGGCCCTCAGCAACGCCTTAAGGGAAAACTCGGCCGTCTGCTGGGCCTTGAAGCACGCCCATGAGTAGTTGCCGGAGCTCATGTCAGCATCTATGGACCTAAGGGTGTACTCAGCCTGCCTGATCCATCTATAGTACTCGTCGCAGTCCAGCGGCTGCACTAAGGACATGGCGCAGCTCCCTATAAAGATTTCCCGCGGAGCGACCGAGGGGCGGTTGGGCCTACGTCCAGACCGACGGGCGCCCCATCGGCGGATTGAGTCGCCGGTCGGCGGAGCGCGCTTTCTTTTTATAGGGGAGTTTTTATCGTGGTTCGGGTCAGGCTGCATCTGCTCATAAGGGGGAAGGTGCAGGGGGTCTTCTTCAGGCAGTCCATGAGAGACGTGGCGAAACACTACGGGGTCCGCGGCTGGGTCAGGAATCTCCCCGACGGCAGGACGGTCGAGGCCGTGCTTGAAGGCGACGAGGAGGCCGTGAACAAGGTGGTTGAGTGGGCCCACTACGGCCCGCCGGGCGCCCGCGTGGAGAGCATCGACGTGACGCGCGAGGAATACCGCGGCGAGTTCGACGACTTCAAGATACTGCCGACGCCCAAAAATATTTAGGGCATATACGACACATGGAGGATTTCTACTTCGAACGTTTCGACGAGAGGGGGGCCGCGTTCTACGAACTCCTGGTGAAGCTGCACGTATTCGACTGGGCCTATTCGGCGACGGCGAAGCTGGTGGAGGCCGCCGTAGATAGGGGGTCCCGCCTCCTCGAGGTGGGTCCCGGCGTAGGGAAGCTGGCCGGCTTGTTGGAGCGGAGAGGCTACAGGGTGGTCGGCGTAGACGTCTCGCCGGCTATGCTGCGCAGAGCGCGTAGGAGGACGTCGGCGGATCTAGTGGCCGGCGCCAGCTGGGCGCTGCCGGTGCGGCCCGGCGCGTTTGACGGGGCGGTGGCCCTCTTCACGCTCCACCACTGGGGCCCCCACAGGGAGTCGGCCGAGGGGGTTGCGAGGGCCTTAAGCCCCGGCGGGCGGTTCGTGGCGGTCGAGGTGGACAAGGACCGCCTTCCGCTGGTGGGCGACCACAGCTGCTCGGAGAGATGTCTGAGGGACGTCCTGGGCGCTCTGTTCGACGTAAAGATAATACGTAGGTATCCCCTCATAGCGGCCGTCGCGGAACGGAAAAATAGGTGACGTTGTCGCTTCATGGACCTAGATAGGGATATAGAGCGTTGGGTCAAGAGGCTGGGCCTCAACGTGGTGGTTCCGCCGAACGCCCCGGAGCCCTTCCACATATCCACGGCGCCTCCGACGGGCATGCCGGTCGTCGACGTTGTGAGGCCCAAGGACGCCGAGTTCTACGTAATAGCCATGGGCATAGCAGTCCATCCGGACCACAGATCCGCGTTGGCGTCCATGAAGGAGCAGGACAGGAGGAGATTCCTCCTGGAGCTCAAGAGGGCCGTAGCCTCCATGGGGGTGGACTTCGCCTTCCTTCCGCCTGACGCCGAGATCCCCGACGCCGTCCAGGTCTCGCGGCCCGTCCTCGCGGAGGGGCTCGACGCGCAGAGATTCGTCGACGAGTACTACAGGGTCAGGAACGCCGGCCTCCTCGTCATAATCTCCTTCGCCGAGACGTTCAGGAGAGCCGCCGGCCAGACGTCCCTCTACGCATGAAGGCGCTCCTTCTCAGAGGCCCGCGCGAGGTCGAGGTGGCGGATCTGCCGGAGCCGGAGCCGCCGGCCGGCTGGAGCCTCGTGAGGACCGAGCTGGCCGGCATATGCGGCACGGACAAGGCCTTCTATCGGGGGACCTACCCCCTCTTCAAGAGGCCGTTGGTGCCCGGCCACGAGGTGGTGGGCGTCGTAGAGGAGGGGCCCCTAAGGGGGCTGAGGGTTGTGTCGGAGATAAACTTCGCCGACCTGACCTGCGAGTACTGTAGGTCCGGCCTCTACACGCACTGCCCCTACAAGAAGACGCTGGGCATAGACTTCGACGGGGGGATGGCCGAGTACTTCACGGCGCCCAACTACGCGCTCCATCCGTTCGACGGGCCGCCCGAGCTGGGCGTCTTCGTGGAGCCGTTGGCGGCTGTGCTGAACGCGTTCGCCATACGCCCTCTGAGGCCCGGCGAAAGGGTCGCCGTGATAGGCGTCGGCAACATGGCCCTCCTCGCGGTCCAGGTGTTGAGGCTTCTCGGCGCCTCGGAGGTGGCCGTGGTCGCGAGGCGGGAGAGCAGAAGGCTTAAAGCCCTCGAGGGGCTCGCCGACGCGACGTACATAGGCGAGGCGCCTGCATCCCGCTTCGACCTGGTCTTCGAGGCGTCCGGCGACCCCAGGGCCCTCGACGTTGCGGTGTCCGCCGCGAGGCCCCGCGGAGCGGTGCATCTTAAGTCCACGCCTGGCTCGCCTGCCGCCTTCAACTCCACTCTGGCGGTCGTCAAAGAGGTGGCGATAGTGGGCAGCCGCTGCGGCACCTTCAGGGAGTTCAGGGAGGCGATGGCCCTCCTCCTCTCGGGCAAAGTCAAGCCGGCGCTGGACGCCGTATATCCCCTGGAGGAGGGGCGGAGGGCCTTCGAGGAGTCGCAGGGCGACGTCTTCAAGATCGCCGTGAGGCCTTGAGGCGAAACCTAGATAAATCCGGACCCAGATCGCAGAATGCGCCCCTGGCTTCCGCTCCTGTTGCTGTCGGCGTTGGCGCTTGCGGCCTCCGTACAGATCCAGGTGGTTGACGGCTCCACGGGCCGCCTGTTGAACGGCTCCATGGTGATGGTCTGGCAAGGCGGCGAGCTGGTCTACGTAGGCTACGGAAGCCCCACCCTGGATCTAGCCCCCGGCACCTACCTGGTGGAGATATACGCCTTCAACGCCTGGTTTAACCAGACCATATCGGTGCCCGGCGCGAACCCCATACGGATAGTGATCCCCACGGCGCTCCTCTACGCGAGGGCTTGGGACATGGCGGCTGGGAAATACGCCGACAGCTGGACCGTGGAGATCCTGGGCCCCGGCAACGCGACGCTGGCCGCAGGCCGCGGCGTCGCCGAGGCCGAGGTCGTGGCGACCGGAGCTCAGTACAGAGCGGCCGCCGTCACGCCCTACGGAGTCCTCTACGGCGATTGGACGACGCCGCAGCCGGGACAGAACTTGACGCTGGTGGTGCAGGTGCCCACGGCCTTCCTGCAGCTGGAGGCCTACGACGTAGCCCTGGGGAAGCCGGCCAACTTCACCGTACGGATCAGCGGAAACGGCGTGGAGGCCTACGGCGTCGGCGCCGTCCGGCGGGAGCTCCTGGCGGGCCGATACGACGTCTCGGTGGTCGCGAATCTGAGCGGAGGCGTCTTCAGCTACGACACGACCGTGTCGCTGGAGCCCGGCGAGAACCGCTCTGAAGTCCTGCGGGTGCCCACGGCGGTCCTCTACCTGTACGCGCAGACGCCGACGGGCTCGCCGATCCCGAACGCCACGATACTTCTCTACGGAGGCGGGCGGTTGCTGGTCAACGCCACCGGCCCCTCGGTCGCGGCCGAGGTGTTGGGCGGGCAGACGTACACCGCCGTCGCCCGCTACCGCAACATGACCGCGACGGCCGACGTGGCCGTCGAGCCCGGCGCCAGATTGCCCGTATATCTCAACCTATCCGCCGCGGTCGGGACTACGATCAGAGTGACGCCGCAGCCCGCCACGTCGACGTCCGCATCCAGCGCGGCGACAAGCACGGCGAGCGCGACAGCAGGGCCGCGGACGGCGGCCGCAAAGGCTACCACAGCGGCGCCCGCCGCAACGACCACCGCCGCGGCGCCTCGGCCCCCTCCCGCCGCGTCGTCGCTCTGGGCCTTGTTCATGACGGCCGCGGGGGCCTTGGCGTTGGCTCTGGCGTTGGCTCTGCTCGCCTTGGTCGCGATGGCGGGGAGGAGGTTAAAGGCTTCCGAAGATCTTGGTCCTCCAGAGGTCGTAGAGGCCGCGTAGATGCACTAGAGGCACGCCTTTGGTCATCCTGTAGGTTAGATACTGCTTGAACTTATCGGGGTCCTTCATGTAGGTCCATTCGTCTATCTCCACCTCGGCCGCGCCCTCCTTTATGTCGCTCACTATGGCCTGGGCCAGCACCGACGCCTGCCATATGGCGCCCCAGCCCAGGGGCGGGAGCCCCAGCTTCATGAGGGAGGTGTCGCCTATGAGGTAGGTGCGGTCGTACTGTGTCTCGAACAGCGGGCCGACCTTGAGGCCTTTCGTCAGCGGATGGGGGTTGAGCTCGGGCACCACCACGTGTATCTCCGCCTTGTCTTCGGTGGGCGGCGGCTCCTCGCTCAATGATATGCCCAGTTTAGCCATCTGGGCGCTGAAGGCCTCGAACAGCCACTTGTAGTCGGGGTGGACGTAGACCAGATGTATCGACACCTCCTTCTGGGGCCAGAGGGATTTCACGGCCATCGCGACCTCGCCGAACCCCATGACCGGGTAGAGCTCGTCGATTATGAACCTCACGGCGGGCGCCGTCTCGGCGGCTCTGTAGAAGGCCTCGGCGCCCTCCACCGAGTAGAAATCGTCGCCTATCTTGAACGCGCCGACAGCCAGCACGTTGTAGTCGCCTCTGATCACCTCGCCGCTGGCCAGCTTCAGCCCGCTTTCCCTGACGTCGACGACCTCGTCCCTTACGTGCTCCACGCGCTTTAAGGAGTCCAGCGACATGCGTAGATCGTCGAACTTGACCAAGCCCGCGAAGGCCATGGGTATGCCCATCACGAACTCGTGATAGGGCTTGGGGTCGACGAGATAGACCTTGACGTCGTCTAGAGCCGTCACTATCTTGTGGGCGAGGTACACGCCCGAGATGCCCCCGCCGGCGATGACGACGCTCTTCATGGACACGATTTACGTTCTGTACATATTAAATTTGCGAAGCGCCGAGGGAACATATCCCGCATATAAATCTTACGTAGAGCCGTCGACGAGTCGTGCGGACGCTCCACCGGCTTGACGGCCGGAGCGCCCCTTTGAGGACCACGGATGACGATCACGGACGGGCGGGCTCTCTGGCCTTAAATTAATTCGGCCTAATGCTTAAACGGAGCTGCTCAGATCCGGAGGACCCCGCGCCGCGGGGCGTATTAACCTTTATGTTTTTCCAACAGGAGCTCCAGGGCGCGCCGAATCGCCGCGCTTCTGCTATCGTATAAACCGATTTCGACAAGCGCGCCGAGTCCCTCCAGGAGGGCCCTAGGCAATCTGAACGACACCAACGCGGTTCCGCGGTCCTCCGCCATGCGCCGCCATGAGAAATCCCGGTTAAATTTTCTGCGTAGCGATATATAGAATAGATAAAAGTAATTGAATAAAAATGAAAGAAAATTTTTTCTATGTAATAAAATTTATTGAAATGGCTTTTACGATGGCATTTTTAAAAACATAGGCATATCTGGCGGCATGATCGACGTGTTGCCCGCCCTGGCCGCGGCGCTGATCTGGGCATACGCCTCCGTGTCCTACAGGGGATATGTGGAAAAGCTCGGCGTGTTTAAGCTCAACGCGCTCCGCATGTTCTACGCGTCGCTGGCGCTCCTCATCCCCGCCCTATATCTCGGGTTGGGCCGGGGGGCCGTATATGCCGCGCTCAGCGGCGTCCTCTCGCTCGCGTTGGGCGACTCGCTCTACCTCAAGGCGCTCAGGACGGCGGGCGTCTCGCTGGCGGTTCCCGCCGCCTACAGCTACGTGATCTTGGAGCAGTTTGTCGCCGTGTTGCTGGGCGAGCCCCTGAAGGCCGCATACCTGGCGGCGGCCGGCCTGACGGTCGCCGGCGTCTACCTCCTCGTGGCTGGGCACGACAGGGGGAGCCTCGGCGGCGTCCTCTACGCTCTGGGCGCCGCGGCGGCCTGGTCGGCGGGATACGCGGCGGTGAAGGTGGCGGGGGTGGGGGGCCTGAGCCCCATATCCATAGCCTTCGTCCGCGTGGCGGCCGCGCTCCCCGTCCTGGCGTCCCTCGCCGGATCTGGGGTCGTCAGGGGGATGAGGTCCACCTGGAGGACCGCCCTGCCCGCGATAGCGGTGCTGGACCTCGGGGGCGGCTCCGCCCTATTCGCCTACTCGGCCGTCGAGGCGGGCCTCGGCCTTACGGTCATAGTGCTGGGCGTGACGCCCACAGCGTCTCAGCTCATGTCGAGGGCTCTGGGCAGAGAGAGGCCGACGGCGAGGGAGTACTCGGCCGCCGCGTTGATCCTTCTGGCCATAGCCATATCGTTTATATAGCCTGGATCCGGCCCGCCCGTGTTGATCGAGAGGCTTTATAGGGACCTGCCCCGCAACCTCCGCCTGTTCGAGCGGGCTCTCTCCCTGGAGAAGGAGATCTACGGAGATACGTACGTATCATCTAGGGCGGTGGCCGAGGCCCTCCTGTGCCCCAGAGCCGCCGCATTTCGAGCCGCCGAGGAGGAGGTGGAGGTCTTCGCAAGGGCCCTGAGGGACAGGGTCAAATACGCCGCCATGCTGGGCGTGGCCGACGCGGGCTACGTCGACGCTCTGGCCAGGAGGGCGATGCGCGGCGACCGGAACGCCGTTAAGGCTCTGCTGCGCGTGGGCAGGGATCTCGGGCCCGGCGACATATCGGCTGTCCTGCCCAAGCTCAAGGAGGAGTTCGAGGCGGCGAGGAGGGCCGCCGGGAAGGTGATAGTCTCTGCCGCCAGAGGGCCCGTGAGGAGGGCGGCGGCCTACGTGAAATACGCCGAGGTCTACCCGTACGCCGGGATGGGCCATAGATATGGAGACCACGTGTTCTACGCGGTGGCCGGCGTGGGTCCGGACCACGTCTACCTCTTCAGGCTTGCGAGGAGCCGGGATAGAGGCAGGAGGCTCGCGTTGGCAGAGGGCGACGTGGCCGCAGCGGCCTTTAGGAAAAGCAACATAAAGCTTCATATATATGTGCCGGAGGAGGCCATATACTCCTTCTCCGAGAGGCCGTCGGACCCCACGCCTAGGTATAGGGCCTTGATCGAAGGCGTATGTAGACCCGGCGCAACCTGCGCGTTCTGCAGATATAGGGAGGTGTGCGAATGCGTCGGAGATATCCCGCGGCGTCGTCACGCCGGCTCACAGAAGCCGTGACGGCCCCTCCCGGCGCGTCGCTGTAAGTCCGGCGGCGGGGCTATTTATCCATTTCCGGCGGCAGGCCGCCGTCCGTGTTGCGGACGAAAAACCTAGCCCCTCAGGGCGGGCGTCAGTCCACCTCCCTTAGGTACCTGAGGAATATATAGCCTGCGGCGGCGACGAATGCGCCGGCTATCGGCATCAGTAGAGCAGGCCCCGCCTCTATCAAGTAGCCGGCCGCGGCGGCGCTGGGCGTGGCGGCCATGCGCATAGATATGCTGGCGAGCGCGGGCGTCGTCGCCTCGCCCCCCTCGGCAGCGGCCCCCGATATGTAGGAGGATCGGGCCGTGCCCCCTATGCCGACCATGGCGTTATAAAGGGCGTAGATCGCGGCGAACGCGGCAGGGTGGGGGATGAGGGGCAGGACGGCCAGGAGGGCGCCTGAGGCGAATCTGCTGGCCGCGGAGGCCTTGACCAGGCCGAGCAGTCTAGCGAAGACGTGGGCGAACAGGGCGGATAGAGAGAACGCGGCGTTGCCTATCGCGTATATCACAGCTATTAGCGCCGGCCCCATCCCGAGGTATGTATTCATCCAGAGGGAGAGGAGGGAGTTTGACAGACCGATCCCCACCCCCGCCACCAGCTGGCTTAGGGAATAGGCCAGGACCGTGGCGCCCCTCTTCTTCACTGCCCTGAACGGATTCGCCCGCCGGACGGTCTCGCCGCGGCCTAGGGACAGCAGGACCAGCGCGGCGGCCGTGGAGACGGAGAGGACGAAGAAGAGGGAGGCCTCCCGCAGGGCCGTGAAGGCGACGAGCAGAGACCCGGCGATTCCGCCGGCGGTGGACAGGAGGTTTACAATCCCCAGATCGCGCGTCCTCTCCACCGCGTTTGACGTATGGCGGCGCACCAAGGCCATTATCAGGGGGATGAAGCTGCCCCGCGTCGAGCCGGGGCCCAGCATGCCGACCCCGCCGATCCCCAGGGCGATGCCGACGGCCCAGGGGTTTCTGTACGCCGCTATGGCCACAAGCGCGGACGCGAAGGCGACCTCGCTGACGGCGAGGCCTCTCGCATGCCCTATCACGTCGCCGAGGGCCGCGTAGAGGATGGACGTGCCCAGGGATATGAGGCCGGCCGCGGTGACCACCAGCCCGGCCGCAAGCGCGCTGCCGGTGAGCTCACTGAGGTACAACGGCACGACGACGGCCAGATAGCCCGTGGCCAAATTCCTCAGGAACCTCTCCAGGCCTATGGCCAAAAGGTACCTCTTCACGTCTCGATATGTCGGCATGTTTTAAATATGTTGAGCCGCGCCGGCCAATGTATTTATTCCTCCGGATACCGGCGGCTTGTGGACAGTGGGGACGCGGCCGCCGATATCTTCGCCTGCGCGTTGGGCATAGCTCGTAGGTCCTCGACCGCATGAGGTACCTGCTGACGACGGTACAGGGGCTGGAGGACGTCGTCGTGGAGGAGGTGGTCGAGAGGCTCGGGGCGTCGTCGGCGCGTTCGGCCTACATGAGCGGCCGGGTGGTGGTGGAGGCCGACGTGGCTCCCTCCGCTCTGCTCGCGCTCCGCTCCGTGGAGAGGTTCGGCGTTTTCCTAACCTCCGGCGCGTTCTCGGCGCTGGGGGATATAGCGGATGGGGTGAGGGCAGTCCTGCCCGAGGTGCTCTCCTACGTATCGCCCCACGTGACGGCCGGCGTCGCCTGCGAGAGGGCTGGGTCGCATCCGTTCACCTCCAGGGATGTGGAGTCGGCTGTGGGGTCCCTGCTGAAGGAGGCCGGGGTCGCCATCAGCCTGGTGGACCCCGACATCGAGCTCAACGTGGACGTGATAGGAGACGCCTACTACGTCTGGCTGACCTCGGCGAGGAGGTCCCTCAAGGATAGGCCCTACCGTAGGTATCAGCACTACGCGTCCCTCAACCCGGTGGTGGCCTACGCCATGGCCAGGCTGGCGCGGCTGAGGGACGGCGAGACGTTGTGCGACTTGACCTGCGGAGGGGGGACCATATGCCTGGAGGCCTCGTCGGTAGCCCGCGTCAGATGCATCTGCGTCGACGTGGCGCTAAGGCACGTCAAAGGCGCCCTCGAGAACCTCTCGGCGGCTGGCGCCGACGCGGACGTCCTGTGGTTCGACTCCACTAAGCTCCACAGGGCGCTCCGCCCGGTCTGCGACGCCTTCATCTTCAATCCCCCCTACGGCGTCCGCATCCCCGCCGATATCCACGAGCTCTATAGAGGGCTGGTGAGGACGATGGAGCTCCTGGCGAGGCCGGGGGCCCGGCTGGCGGTCGTGACCCCCAGGTGGCGGGCCTTCCTCAGGTATTTCCGCGGCGAGATCCTGGAGAGGCGGGTTATATACCAAGGAGGCATCTACAGCTCCATAATACTGGGAAGAGTTAAATAGGGGCCCGGCCGCCGTGGCGTGCTGGCGCTGGCGGCCTTCCTGGCGGCTGTGGCGCTGGTCGTCTGGGGCACCTTGACGAGGAGGCTGGACGTGTCGATAACTCTGCCGCTGGGCGCTGTCCTCTACGGGGCGCTGGCCCTCGGCCCCTCGGCTGGCCGGGCCGCGCTGGCTGCGTTCAACTACTCCATGTTCGAGGTCCTCGCATCGCTGGTGTTGGCCATGGCGCTCGGCTATCTGATGAGGTCCAGGAGGGAGGCGATAGCCAGCGGGCTGACTGCCGTGGGGCCTAGATTTGCGGCGTTCGCGATTCCGGCCGCAATAGGCCTCCTCCCCATGCCCGGCGGCGCCTACGTATCGGCCGTCGTCGCGGATCCCCTCTACAGATATATGGGTCTGGAGAGCGACGAAAGGACGTTCCTGAACTACTGGATGCGCCATATATGGGTGCCCGTGTGGCCCCTATTCCAGGGCGTGTTGATAACGTCGGCAGTCCTCTCCGAGCCCGTGACGAGGGTCGTATCGTGGTCTTGGCCAGCCAGCGTCGCGGCAGTCGCCGCCGGCATTGCCATCGGCGCCCCCCGCGTGAGGCGGACGCAGATGGGCGGAAGGCTGAGAGATGCGGCGGCGCTCTGGCCTCTCGCGGCCGTCGCCGCGTTGTCGTTCCTCTTGCCCATATATGCCGCCGTCGCCGTCACCCTCGCCGCGTTCACGCTGGCGTACAGAACGCCCGCGCGGGATGTGGCCGCCGCCTTCAGATATGCGCTGACGCCGCGGATAATCGCCATAATAATATCCTCCCTCGTCTTCTCCGAGTACATCAGGGAGAGCGGCTTTGGGCAAGCCCTCGCGGGTTATCTAGGCGGGGCCGCTCTGTTGGCGGTCTTCGCGGTGCCTCTGCTCATTGGGATAGCCACCGGCCTGGAGTTCACCTTCGCCGGGCTTGCGTTCCCCCCGCTGAGCCCGTTGCTCCACGGCTATAACCTATCCCTTGCGTTTATGGGGGGCTTCCTGGGGGTCATGTTGAGCCCGGCCCACAGCTGCTTGGTGCTGACGCTCGACTACTACAAATCGGACGCGCGCAAGGTCTACGGACTTCTGGCGAGGGCCGCTGCCGTCGCGGCCGCGGTCGCCGCATCGCTGTACGCGGCGTTGGCCCCATTCTGAGAAAAGATTATATACACATGCCCGGATGCGTGCGGTGGGGAAATATGTAGCCGATATCTCCGTCATCCTGGACGGCTCGCTTAAGGAGGCCGTCATCTCCGGCAACATCAGGGGGACCCTCTTCCTCCTGGAGGAGGCCGTCGACTACCTGGAGCGGCTCGCCAGGCAAGGCGACGGCGTCGGGCTGGTGGGGGTCGAGGAGCTCAAGGACCTCAGGACCTCCCTGGAGAAGCTGGGGCTGTCGGAGCTGGTCCGCGTCGAGTACGTCCAGGCCGGGCGCCGCCAGGCCGAGCCGGAGGAGATGCCCTCCCTGGTCAGGAAGTTCGCGAGGGAGAACGGCGCCGTGGTGGTGACCAGCGACCCCTTCCTCAGGGACTCGGCCGCGGTTATGGGCTTGGACGTGATGTATCTGGGGCGGGAGCGGGGTCCGCTTCAGATCGAGCGCTTCTTCGAGAGGGACATAATGTCGGTGCACCTCAAGGAGGGGGCGCCGCCGCAAGCCAAGGCGGGGAGGCCCGGCAGCTGGCGTCTCGTCAAGCTCTCGGACGAGCCCATGTCGCGGGGGCAGCTGGAGTCCATCGTGCGCGAGCTCATCTCGGAGGCCGCCAAGGGCGGCGGAGGCACCAAGCTGGAGATAAGGAGGCCCCACTCCCTCATAGTGCAGCACAAGGATCTGCGCATAGTGGTCGCCTTTCCGCCCGTCTCGGACGGCCTGGAGATCACCGCCGTCAAGCCTCTGGTTAGGAGGTCCCTGGAGGACTACAACCTCGACCCCAAGGTGGTGGAGCGTCTGGAGAAGAGCGCAGAGGGTATACTCATATCGGGCCCGCCGGGCGCCGGCAAGACCACCTTCGCGCAGGCCCTCGCCGAGTTCTATCTGTCCAAGGGCAAGATCGTGAAGACCGTGGAGTCGCCTAGGGAGATGATCCTAAGCAGATCCATCACCCAGCTCTCCAAGAACTACGCCACCTCGGAGGAGATCCACGACCTCCTCCTCTTGTCGAGGCCCGACTACACCATATTCGATGAGATGAGGGACACGGCCGACTTCCAGCTGTACGTGGACCTCCGCCTGGCCGGCGTGGGGATGGTCGGCGTGGTCCACTCGACGTCGCCCATAGACGCCGTGCAGAGGTTCGTGAGGAGGGTAGAGCTCGGCATGATACCGTCTATAATAGACACCGTGATCTACATGAAGGACGGAGAGGTCAAGAAGGTCTACTCCCTCTCCATGACCGTCAAGGTGCCGGCGGGCATGAGGGAGGAGGATCTCTCCAGGCCGGTGGTCGTGGTCAAGGACTTCCTGACGGGCGAGCCTGAATATGAAATCTACGTATTCGGCGAGGAGACGTTCGTGGTGCCGTTGAGGCGCGGCGAGGGGAGGGCTCCCAGCAAGAAGTTGCTGTCGGCGGTGGTGTCGGCGCTCAAGCGCTACGTGCCGCCGCAGGAGATAAGGGTTGAGGAGGTCGACGGCGTGGTGGTGGTCAAGGTGCCCGAGGAGTACCTGGCTGTGGTGGCGTCCCGCGGCGCCGGCAAGCTCGACCGTCTGAGGAGAAGGTTTTCGGTGGACTTCAGAGTCGAGCCTCTGTGAGGCGGGCTTGTATGATCGAAACCAATATATAATACCCCGCACTCCCCCATGTGGCCGCCGACCAGTATTATCAATACTACGAGGAGAGGACCCCCACGGGCGTCTGGTATATCGATCAGCTCCTCGGGGGCGGCTTCAAGAGGGGCGAGATCTACCTGATAGCCGGCGAGGCGGGTCAGGGCAAGACCATCTTCAGCCTTCAATTCCTCAAGACAGGCGCCGAGCTTTACGACGAGCCCGGCCTCTATATCACTGTGGATGAACCCTCCGAGGATGTCAAGAGGGGGGTCAAGTCCTCCCTGGGCTGGGACCTCGACGCGTTCGAGGAGCAGCAGAAGCTCATCTTCGTGGATCTCAGGACCCACTTCAAGGCCTATTCCCAAAGCGAGAAGGTCGTGGCGGACCCGCGGGAGATAGCGAAGGTCATCATGGACAACGTGAAGAAGTTCGGCATCAGGAGGCTCGTGGTGGATCCCATAGCGCCTCTTTTGATAACTTCCCACACGGACGTCCTCTGGGTCAGGGAATACATGAGGGAGCTGGTGTTCCAGCTCAGGAGGCTCAGGGACGTCACGACGGTCATGACCTCCGAGATCCCCACCGGCGAGAACAAGATAAGCAGATTCGGCGTGGAGGAGTATCTGGCCGGCGGAGTCATCAAGCTGGAGCTACAGGAGTATAGGGGCTTCGTCTTCAGGGTTATGTTCATAAGGAAGATGCGGTGGACAGCCGTAAGGCCCCAGAAGCTCGTCTTCGAGATATATCCCCAGTACGGCATCTACGTCATAGACCGCCTGGAGAACTTCATGAAGTCCATAGACCGGTTCTACTTGGACGTAACGCAGCAATACGGACAACAGGAATACCAGCAGTACGCCCTCGCCAAATAGCCGGGACGCGGACCGCCCGCCGACGGGGCCTACAGACCCACGCCCGGCCGGAAGGACGCTGGACGCCGAGGATCCGATTTATATCGTCGCGGCGCGATCGAACACGGCGCTGTCTGCAGACTGAAACAGTATAGCCCATGGCGCCGGGGGTGGGATTTCTGGGCGGCTCGGCCTGAACCCACGCCCCCTTGCGGGGACGGACTCTCCGCCGCGCGATAGCAGGCCCGCGCCTTGGACCAGCTCGGCCACCCCGGCTGGGCCACGCCAGCGCCGAGGTATTTAACGTTTTCTCCGCCGGCTTGCGTCGAAGCCGGACGTCGCCTCTCAGCGACGGCATCCAGGGGCGCGGATCGGCCTCTGCCGCCACAGGATAAAAACTTTCGCCAACCCCCACTGAGCCTCCCGTGAGCTGACTCTATTTAAATTCTGGAGATAATCTTCCCGTGTTCGGTCTCGCTTTTTCCCCTAATGGCCTGGCCTCTGCCGAGGTATGAAGATAGGGTACGTGATAGCTGGCTCGACCCCCACGGAGTTTCTTGCGACCCTAGACCCCGAGCGGCCCATAAGGCTGTACGAATACGTGGCTGTGGACAGCGTGGAGATCCCGCCCGACGTGGAGGAGGCGGTCCAGGTTAGGCTTGTGGGCCAGATAGTTAAGATGATCCGGGACCCCTACCAGCTCAAGAGGGACATCCCTCTCTACAACGTGGTGGAGGGGGTTTCCCACGACCTGCTGGAGGTCCAGATCGCCAAGGTCAAGATCTTGGGCTATTTCTGGAACGGCGAGATACATATGCCGAAACTGCCGCCGCGGATCGGCGCCCCGGTCTATCTGGCCCGGGACGACGAGGTGGCCGAGCTCTATGGCTCCGGCGAGCTCTGCGTCGGGCGCCTCTCGGCGAGGCCCCTCGACATCTGCCTCGACGTCGAGGGGCTGAAGCGGCACGTGGCGGTCATAGCCGCCACGGGTAGCGGCAAGACGTGGTTCTCCGTGGTGCTGATAGAGGAGCTCCTCAAGAGGGGCGCCTCAGTGGTCGTCCTGGATCCCCACGGCGAGTACGTGGCCGCTAGAGACACGGCGCAACGGCTCGGCGGCGTCGGCGCCTTGACCGTCAAGGTGTCCGGCCACCACGCCGGCGACGTCATGTACAGAATAGGCGTGCTCGACATGGACCCCGACGACCTGGCCGACGCGGCCGGGGTTCCGCCTAAGGCCACCAAGATAAGGTACTCCATATACCTCGCCCACGCGCTCGCCAAGGCCGCCTACGAGGCCGGCGCGAGGAGGATGGGGCCTAGGGGTCTCACCGCCATACTCTCGGCGGCTCTGCGCGGCGACCAGAACCTGAGGAGGTCGTTGAAGCAGTGGGGAGTCGACGGCGAGAAGATCGACGAGAAGGTAAACGAGCTGGCGGAGCTGGCCAAGAAGGACCGGCACTCTATCTTCAGCGCGGCGGCCTATCTGAGGAGGCTCGCGAGGCTCGGCGTCTTCGCCGCCAAGACCACGCCGCTGGGCAAAATAATGGCCGACCTCACGGTGGTGAACCTCGCGGGCGTTGGCGACGAGATCCAGGACTACGTCGCGTGGCACATGTTGACGCGGATCTTCAGGGCCAGGGTGAGGCACGTGAGGGGTCTGCCGGGCGTGAAGCTCGAGAAGCCCGTGGTCGTCGTGGTCGAGGAGGCCCATAGGTTCGCCCCGCCCAAATCGGCCAGGAGGACTAGGTCCTACGAGGCGGTCTCGCGGATAGCCGCCGAGGGCAGAAAATTCGGCGTCTACCTCGTGGTGGTGACCCAGAGGCCCTCCAGGGTCGACCCCGACGTGATGAGCCAGATGCAGTCCCAAGTGATCATGAGGATCGTCAACCCGAAGGACCAAGAGGCGGTGAGGGACAGCAGCGAGCAATTGGCGCAGGACTATCTGGACAACCTACCGGGCCTCGACAGAGGAGAGGCAGTCGTGCTGGGGCCCATCGTCAAGCTGCCCGCCGTGATTAGGCTTAGGGACAGGCTGCTGGACTACGGCGGCGCCGACATATCTCTGGTCGAGGCCTGGCGCAGACAGGATGTCGACGTGGCCGCCGTCTGGACGCGGATATTCAGATCTCCGCCGCCCCCCTCGGCGGCGCTTGCGGCGTCCAGGATATCGGTGAAGTCCGCGGAGCAAGACGGCGGCGTGTGGAAGGCTGTTACCTCAGACGGCGCGCACGTGGAGCTCTCCATAGAGTCAGGCTACGCCAAGTGTAGTCTCTGCGGCTCCTCCGGCTGCGCCCACGTCTATAGGGTCCTCTCCGAGGTGGTCAAGGTGAGGAGGGCGGCATGAAGATAGCCCACATAAGCGACGCCCACCTGGGCCGACAGCAGTACCACCTGCCCGAGAGGGAGGAGGACTACTTCCAGGCCTTCGCCGAGGCCCTCAGACTGGCCAAGGGCGCAGACGCCGTGGTGATCACGGGCGACCTCATGGACACGAGGAGGCCCTCCACGAGAACCCTCCTGAGGCTTCTCGACATACTCGGCGAGTCCGGCCTCGCGGTATACGCCGTCGGGGGCAACCACGACTACAGCCACCTGAGGCCCGAGGAGACGCCGCTCCGCATATTGGACAAAGTAGGCGCCGTGAGGTTGCTCTGCTTCCAGGAGGCAGATCTGGGGGGCGTCTGGCTCTACGGGGCCTGCGCCACCCCGAGGTCCAGATCTGAGGAATACAGGGAGAGGGTGCTCTCGGCGAGGCCCGGCTCGGTCCTGGCCATACATCAAGCCATCGAGGGCGTCAAGGCGAGGTACCCCTCGGCCGTGGACGAATACACCATGCCGTCAGCCGTCTTCTCAGGCGTCAAGGCGTTGCACATAGCCGCCGGCCACGTGCACGACCACGGGGTCAGACATCCGATAGGCGCGCTCTGGGCCGGCTCGCTCGAGATATGGGACTCCGCAGAGTTCGAGACCTGGGACTGGAGGAGGGGCAGATGGGACCTCTACCAGGAGGCGGCCCCGAAGGGCTTCTACGTCATAGACGTCGCGGGCCGGTCGGCCTCCGCCAGGGAGGTGTTGCTGAGGCCTAGGCGCAGGATGGTCAAGCTGAGGATATTCCTGGAGGAGGAGAAAGACGTCGAGGCGGCTCTGGAGGAGGCCTCGGCGAGGTTCGACGCGCCCGGCGCCGTGGTGAAGGTGGAGCTCTACGGCGAGTTGCGGGACGACTTGAGGCCGTCGCGCCACGCGGCGGCGTTCTCCCGGGCCCTGTACGTGGACGTGGTGGATAGGACCAGGAAGCCCGGCCGCGCCGTGGTTAGGGTCGGCTCGGCCTACGAGACCATAGAGCGGCTTCTGCGGGAGAGGCTAGGGGCCGGGGCAGACGCCGTGGTGAAGGCTCTGGCGTACGCGAGGGATGGGGACCGAGCCGCCGCGAGGAAGGTGCTGGAGGAGTGGCTCTATGCTGAGGTCGATCGAGCTTAGGAACTTCAAGGCGCACGAGGAGCTGGCGGCGGACTTCGTGGAGGGCGTCAACTTCATATACGGCCCCAACGGCGCGGGCAAGAGCAGCCTCCTCGAGGCTATCGCCGTGGCCCTCTACGGCTCCAAGTGGATCCAGAAGGTCAAGGCGCGATGGGCCGATCTGGTCAGGCGGGGGGCCGCCGAGGCCTCGATCCAGCTGGCCTTCGTGGGGATCGACGGCGTGGAGTACGTCGTGGCGCGGAGGTTCGGGCAGTCCGGCTCCATATCCTCCGGCACCTATCTGCTCGCCGACGGGAAGCCGGCCGCCAGAGGGGACCAGGACGTCACGGCGGCTGTCGCCAAGGCCCTAGGGCTGGGCGTCGAGGAGTTCGCCAACCTGGCCTACATAAGGCAGGGGGAGCTTAGGAGGATACTGGCGGAGCCCGACTACATAGACAGGCTGTTTCGCCTCGACGAGTTCGACTGGCTGGACGAGGTATTGAGGGACGTCCTGTCCGACGTGTCCAGAAGGAGGGAGAGGGCCTCCGGCAGGCTGGAGGAGCTGGGGAGGAGGGCCGAGGATCTGTCCAAGAGGGCGGTGGAGCTCGAGGCGCAGTCGGCGGAGGCGAGGAGGGAGGCGGAGGGCCTGGCCCAGTACTTCCAGCTCTACAAGAAGGCCGAGGAGGAGCTCGGCGGCTTGAGGGAGCGCGCGGCCGCCCTGGAGCAGGAGGCCAAATCCCTCAACTCCCTCGTGGAGCGGCTCGAGGAGGAGCTCGTGGAGCTCGACGTGGAGCTGGACAGGAAGTCTGAGGAGTTGAAGGAGCTGGAGAGGCTCGAGGGGGAGCTGGCCTCGTTGCCCCGGCCGGACCCCGCCGTGGAGGCCAGATACTACGAGGCCAAGAGGGTGGTCGACCTGCTGGCCGCCGCCGATCTGAAGAGGGCCAGGTCGTTCAGGCCGGAGGAGCTGGAGGCGGCCCGCAGAGAGGTGGAGGAGCTGAAGGCCAGGAGGGCCGACGTTCTGGCTAAGCTCGGGCTCGCCAGGGAGGTCCTGAAGGTGGCCGGCAGAGCATCCGGCGGGAGGTGCCCCGTCTGCGGAGGCCCGCTCACCGAGGAGACCGTCAGGAGGCATGAGGAGGAGGCCAAGGCGCTCGAGGAGGAGCTCAGGAGGGTCGAGGCGAGGATCTACGAGGCCGAGTCGGCGGTGAGGAGGCTCGAGAGGGATAGAGAGGAGTATCTCAAGGTCAAGGACTACCTGTCGGTGGACTTGGCCGAGGCCAGGCGGAGGCTGGAGGAGCTCAAGAGGCTCTACGAGGCGCAGAGAGACCTCGAGAGGAGGAGGGCCGAGATCTCGGCGAGGCTGGCCGCCAGGGATAGGATCGAGCGCGAGCTGAGGGGGCTCGAGGCCAGGAGGGCCGAGGTCGAGAGGAGGCTCGGCGAGGCCAGGCGGAGGCTGGAGGAGGTAGAGGGCCAGCTCTCCGCCTTGAGGCCCAGGCTGGCTGAGCTGGGCAAGTCGTACGAGGAGCTGAGGGCCAAGGCGGAGGCGTACCTAAAGGCGGCGTCGAGGGCTGAGGAGCTCGCGAGGCAGCTGGGCTCCGTCAAGGCGGAGCTCGAGCGGGTCTCCAAGGAGCTCGAGGCAGCCAGGGCCGAGGCCGAGAGGCACGGGAGGGCCGAGGAGAGGGGGAAGGCCGCAAGATCCGCGTTGAGGGACGTCAAGCCTGTGGCGAGACGTATATTGATAGAGTCGGTCAACGCCGAGCTCAACGGGGTTTTCCTCAAGCTTAGACACAATGAGTCCCTCCGCTCCGCGGAGCTTGCCCAGATAGACGACAGGTACTACGTCGTCGTGTCGAGATCCGACGGGCAGAGGTTCCGCCACACCGAGCTCTCGCTCGGCGAGGCCAACCTGGCCGCCCTCGCGCTTAGGGTCGCGCTTGCGAGGGCCCTGCTGGGAAGGCCGCCGTTCTTAATACTCGACGAGCCCACGGAACATCTAGACGAAACCCACAGGAGGAGGATAGTGGAGCTCGTCAGGGATCTCGCCATAGACGTCAAGACGGTCCTCGTGACCTCGCACCTAGGCGAGTTCGAGGAGGTCGCCGACAGGCGCATAGACCTCTGACCGCGCAAGGCCTCCCACCTCCTCTCGCCCCAGGGGCTCCTTTAGGGTAGCTCATCGGCGCCCTCCTGCGGCCGAGCTCATGGAGCCGCCTAGGCCGGCACCACAGCCGTACGAGCACATGGGGGCTGAAGATGCGCCGAAATACAGGCCTAAGGGCCCCCTATCCACCGGGGGCGAGGCCTTTGAAGGCCTTGTAGCTAAGGGCGCCCCACCGTTGCGGAGGAGGCGAGGCGGGCCCCGCTGGAGCATCCGAAGACACTTGTCGAGGTGCTGACCGCCGGACCCCAGATAATGGCGGTTGTTGAACACCATAGCTACGCCAGACCGCCCATTGCGGCCGTCCCAGGCCGGTGGTCGCGGAGGCTTAGGGGCATGCTAAAGCGTTGTCTAGGCCTTCGTGTATTACATAGCGTCTGCGCCTCCGCAAAGGGAGCTGTGTCCCGTCTGAGGCCCTTGCCACGTGATTCTGATTAGACCTCCTCCCAGCTCCAGGGGCGTGGACTCGGCGGAGAAGCCGCGTCGGTTATGGCCTTGCCGCGGACTGTCGAGACATTCCTTTGCTATTAACTATTTAAAGGGATTCCGCACCTCTTCGTCATGAGCTTCGGCAGGCCGCCCAACGGCGTCTACTTCCTCAAGACAGGAGTGGAGCTGAGGGCCTTCATCAACTTGCTTAGGAAGTTCAGGGGATACGCCACGACGCTCATAACGCTCTACATCAACGGCGAGAGGCCGATGCCTGACGTCCTGGCTCTGCTGAGGAGCGAGTGGTCGACCGCCTCCAACATAAAGGACAAGACCACGCGGACGCACGTGCAGGACACCCTCGAGAGGATCGTCAACAACTTGAAGGGGGAGGCCAAGGCGCCTGAGAACGGCATGGCCGTGTTCGCCGGGTTCCACATGATCAACCCCGGCAACTACGAGTGGGTGTACTACGTCGTCGTGCCGCCGCAGCCCGTCTACACCTTCAAGTACATATGCGACACGGCGTTCCACACGGAGCTCCTCGAGGACATGATAAAATCGAGCGTGGCCTACGGCATAATAGTCGTCGAGAGGGGGGAGGCGGTGCTGGCGGTGCTGAGGGGCGGCCAGTACGAGGTGCTCAAGACCGTCCAGTTCTTCGTCCCCGGGAAGCACAGCGCCGGCGGCCAGTCGGCCAACCGCTACAAGCGACAGACGGAGCATCTGGCCGAGGTGTTCTACAAGCTGGTGGCGGAGGAGGCCAACAGGGCCTTTCTCTCCATGCCAGGCCTCAAGGGCCTGATCGTGGCGGGGCCCGGCCCGACCAAGGAGGACTTCCTGGAGGAGGGGGGGCTCGACTACCGGCTACGCGACAAGGTGCTGGCCGTGGTCTCGGCCTGTTGCGCCAACGAGTACGGCGTCAAGGAGGCCATTATGAACTCGCAGGAGCAGCTGAAGGAGACCGAGTACGTCAAGGCCAAGGAGCTCATGGACAGGGTGATGTACTATGCGGTGAAGAAGAGCGAGTACATGGTCTACGGCAAGGAGAACGTCGTCAGGGCTATGGACATGGGCATAGCTGAGGTCGTCGTCGTGGCCGAGGAGCTCGGGGAGGACGAGGTGCTCGACATAGTCATGAGGGGCGACTCGAAGGGGGTGAAGGTCGAGATCGTGCCGAGGGGCGTGGAGGAGGGGAAAACCCTAGTGCAAGCCTTCGGCGGGTACGTGGCCCTCCTCAACACGCCGGCCTGGGTCCTCGAACAGCAGACCGTTGCCGCCCGCTGAGCCCGCCGGAGGGGGCGGAGAGGGGGCGCCTGCCCGCGAGGCGGCCCTATACGCGGACATCTCGGCCACGTATTCGGCCGACAGCACGGCTAGGCCTACGTACTCGACCGGCGGAAGGAGGGACAGCACGTAGCCTACGGCGAACAGGGCGAGCGCCACTCTGAACAGGCCGAGGGATGTGCGCCTGTGGAGATCCCTCAGGGTGAGGGCCTTGGCCGCGGCCAGGAGGAGCTCGAGCGCGAGGACCACCGCGATGATGCCCAGCAGGGCGGGCTCGCGGCCTATGGCGACGTACAGCGCGGCCGGGCTCGCCAGGGCGCGGACGGCAAGGGCCGGACGGCCGGCGAGGTAGGCCGCCACCGACGCGGCGAATATCAGAGCCACGGCGACCAGCGCCACGGGCCCCCACGCCAGCCACCAAGCCCACTTGAAGCCGAGCCTGTGGAGCGCCCTATACCCCCTGAAGATGTAGAGGAAGAACACGGCGATGAGCCCAACGGCCAGGACGGCGAGGGCGGCGGAGGCGGCGAGCAACGCGGATCTCGGCCCCAGGAGCCCTACGGCGAGCACGACGAGGCCCACTAGAATCAACGCCAGTTGGTACAGGAACCCTCTGTAGAGAACCTCCATGGCCTCTCTGAAGTCCACGAGGCCGGAAACGCCGACATTAATAAATATTCAGCGGAGACGGCCCATGGGCTCCGCCAGGCCCGACGCGGCCGAGATCCCCGTCGAAGCGCCCGAGGGCCTCCACGCCCTCTTCCTGAGGGGCCGCTTCCCCGAGGAGCTCAACGTGGAGCTCTTCGGCGGCTGGGGCAGGCTCGCCGTCGTCAAGATCTTCAAGGGGCGGCCGCCCCACTACGCCCCTTGGGCGGAGCTGTTCGGCGCGTCGCCGCGTCTCTACGGATCGCCGGCCGAGCTCGCCATATTTAGATGGATACACCGCGCTCTGCCCTCAGGCTCCAACCTCTACGCCGAATACGTCGGAGACGCAGAGACGGAGAGGCAGCTGAGATCCGGCGTCCCGCCCCCAGCGACTAGGCTGGGCGCAGTGCTTCTGAGGTCCGGCTTCCTGGCCACGGCGGATATGTACTTCCCGGAGGGCGGCAGAGAGGGCGGGCAGAAGATCAGAGCGGTCCGGCTCTAGGGCCAGTCGGCGTGCCTACCCCGAGGAGTCCTCTGGCCCGATGGCGCGAGGCGCCGTCCCGGCCCATCCTCCGTAGGGCTCGGGCGGCCGGTCGGAATCGGCCTACCCCACGTCTCAGCCGGCGTCCAGCTCCCTCACGTGCTCGTCGGGGAGCTTCCAGCCGTAGGCGCCGGCGAACTCGAGGACGCCCTCGGGCCTGGTGGTCCTCGGTATGGGCACCACCGCCGGCTTGTCCATGAGCCAGCGCAGGGCCACCTGGACGGGCGTCCTTCCGAGCCTCTCGGCTATGCGCCGTATCCTGTAGTTCTCGACGACCGCGCCTCTGGCCAGAGGGCTGGCGGCCAGGTAGAGCAAGCCCTCGCGTTGGGCGTAGGGCAGGACCCCATGCTCGTCGAGCCTGTTGATGTAGCTATAGACATTCTCCAACGCAGCCAAGTCGTATTTCTTGGCGCATTTCCTCGCCCGCTCGGCCGTATCCACATCGACGTTGCTGAGACCCCAGAACCTTATGACGCCCCTATCGATCAGCTCCTCGAAGGCCCTCACGGCCCTACATATGTCGGGGAGCGGGCCGTGCGGCATATATACATCGATGTAGGTGCCGAGCCTCCTCGCGCTCGCCTTAGCCGCCAGCGTTATCTTCTCCACGTCGTCCGGCCAGAACTTGGTGATGACTATTACCTTGTCCCTATCCTCCCTCGCGAAGGTCGAGAGGGCCCTCCCCACCAGCTCCTCGGCGTGGCCCCCGCCGTATATCTCCGACGTGTCTATAACAAAAATGCCGTTGGCCAAGGCGTTGGCGAGGACCGCGAGATGCCGCTCGTCCCTCGACGTGTCGGCCCGCCAGAGGTCGCCGCCGAGGCCAGAGGTCCCTAGGCCCAACGCCGAGACGCACCCCACCGCCTTGAAACACTTCTTCTCCATGTACCCCATCTGCCGTTGATTTAATAAGATTCCCAGCCCAGATCCAGGGCCGGCCTCCGCCGAGGGAAAGGCGCGGTGGAGGTCGGGAGGCCGAAACATAAATAAATAGATGCCGTGTCTGGCATGGTCAAGGTGGTCAAGAGGGACGGGAGAGAGGAGGAGTTCATCCCCGAGAAGATAGTGGTCAGCGTGTTGAAGGCCGGCGCGCCTCTGGACGTGGCGAGGAGGATAGCCAGGAAGGTGGAATGCGCCGTCTCCGACAGCGAGACCGTCACGGCCAGGGACATAGCCAAGGTGATCCTCGCCGAGCTCAAGAAGGCCAACGAGGAGTGGTACAGAAACTGGATAATCTTCGACAAGGCGGTGAAGCGGAGACATACCGACAAGGAGCTCCAAATCTAGCCTTTTCTGGCCTTATACGGCTCCGGCCGGGCGCCCGTTGGGTAGGCGCCGAAGACGCCGGGAAAAACGGCTATTTCTGTAGGAGCCTCTTCAGCACGTAGGGCAGTATCCCGCCGTGCTTTATGTACTCGACCTCAGCCCAGGTATAGACCGCGGCCTTCGCCTTGACCTCGTCCACACGCCCGTCCCTTCTGTGTATCCTCAGGGTGACCTCCTTGCCGGGCGCCAGATCCTCGAGGCCCAGCACGTCCACGGTCTCAGACCCGTCCATACCCAGGCTGTCGGCCGTCACGCCGGGCGGAAGCTGTATGGGCACTATCCCGACCATGGTGAGGTTGGAGCGGTGTATCCTCTCGAAGCTCTCGGCTATCACGGCCTTTATGCCCAGGAGCTTCGGCCCCTTGGCCGCCCAGTCCCTGCTCGAGCCGGCGCCGTAGGTCTTCCCGGCGAGCACCACTAGCGGCGTGCCCTCCTGTCTGTACCTCTCGGCCGCCTCGAAGACGGTGGTCTTGATCCCCTCGGGGTATTTGATGGTGTACCCGCCCTCGAGGCCCCCGCCCATCTTGTTGGTGTAGCCCTTGCTCCAGAACGTGCCTCTGACCATCACCATCCAGTTGCCCCTCCTGGCGCCGAATGTGTTGAAGTCCTTGGGCTGCACGCCCATGGACTCCAGGAACTTGCCGGCGGGGCTGTCCCTGGGTATCGAGCCGGCGGGCGATATGTGGTCCGTGGTTATGCTGTCGCCCAGTATCAAGAGGGGCCTTGCGTTAACTATATCTCCGGAGATCGGCCTCCCCTCGAAGAGAGGCGACGGCTGTATGTACGTGTCGTCGGGCCTCCACGGGTAGAGGTCGCCCGAAGGCGCCTTGAGCTCGCCCCACTCTGGGACCAGCTCACCCGCCTTGGAGTACTTCTCGACGTATACCTTCGGGTCCATGGCTCTGGACACGGCGTCGTTGACCTCCTCGGGCGAGGGCCATATGTCCCTCAGATAGACGGGCCTCCCGTCCCTGCCGTGCCCGAGGGGCTCCCTGGAGAGGTCCTTCAGGACCGTGCCGGCCAGCGCGTAGGCCACCACCAGCGGGGGCGAGGCCAGATAGGCCGCCTTGACGTCCGGATGTACCCTCCCCTCGAAGTTGCGGTTGCCCGACAGAACGGCGGCGGGCATCACGTCGCCCTCCCTAATCGCCTTGGCCACGGGCTCGGGCAACGGGCCCGAGTTGCCTATACAGGTGGTGCAGCCGTACGCCACCACGTGGAAGCCCAGCCTCTCGAGATGCTGCAGGAGGCCGGCGCGCCTCAAGATCTCCTCGACGGCGCGGGAGCCCGGCGCGAAGCTGGTCTTGACGTAGGGCGGCACCTCCAGCCCGGCCTCCACGGCCTTCTTGGCCAGGAGGCCCGCCGCCGCGAGCAGATAGGGATTTGAGGTGTTTGTGCAGCTGGTGATGGCCGCTATGGCGACGTCGCCGTCGCCGAACTCCACCCTCCTCCCGCCTATCTCCACCTCCACGGCCCTCCTCTTCTCCCGCCTCTTCCTCTGGACCAGGAACTCCAGAAAGCTCTTGGGCACGTCGGCCAGGCCGCGCCTCTGCCACGGGAGGGTCGGGCCGGCCGCCGACGGCTCGACCGCTGAGAGGTCGAAGTCCACGACCTGGCTGTACTCGGCCCCCTCGACGCCGCCGAAGACCCCCTGCTCCTCGTAGTACCTCTTCACGAGGGCCGCGAGGTCCTCGGGCCTGCCTGTCGCCGCGAGGTAGTCTAGGGTGTTGCCGTCGACGGGGAACAGGCCGGTCGTGGAGCCGTATTCGGGCGCCATGTTGGCTACGGTGGCCCTATCGGGGACGGACAGCTTGCGTACCCCCTCGCCGAAGAACTCGACGAAGGCGTCCACGACGTTGACCTTCCTCAAGGCCTCGGTGACCGCGAGGACTATGTCGGTGGCGGTGACGCCGGGCTTGGGCTCGCCGTAGAGCCTCACGCCCACGACCCTCGGCACCTTTATGGTTATGGGCTCGCCCAACATGGCGGCCTCGGCCTCCACTCCCCCGACTCCCCAGCCGACGACCCCCAGCCCGTTTATCATGGTCGTGTGGCTGTCCATGCCCACCAACGTCTCGAAGAAGGCGGAGTCGCCCTCGGTCCAGACGACCCTGGCCAAGTACTCCAGATTCACCTGGTGGATTATGCCGGTGCCCGGCGGGAAGACGCGGAAGTTCCTGAAGGCGCTTTGGGCCCACTTGAGGAAGACGTAGCGCTCCCTATTCCTCTCTATCTCCAGGCGGATGTTCATGGACAGGGCCTGCGGAGAGGCCCAGTGGTCCACCTGCACCGAGTGGTCCACGATCAGGTCGACGGGGACCCGCGGGTTTATCAGCTTGGGGTCCGCCCCCGACTTGACCGCTATATCCCTCATGGTGGCGAGATCCACGACGGCCGGCACGCCGGTGTAGTCCTGCATCACGACTCTGGTCACCTTGAGCGCCACCTCGCCCGCGGGGTTCTTGGGGTTCCAGCGGGCCAGAGCCTCGAGATGCTCCATGTTTATATCCCTCCCGTCGAAATTGCGGAGGACGTTCTCCAGGAGGACCCTTATGCTGTAGGGAAGCCTCTCCACGTCGTAGCCCTCCGCCTCGAGGGCCTTCACCCTATAGATCTTATACGACCTGCCGCCGACGGATAGCTTGGCCTCGGCCCTTGTATACGGCATAGGATAGACTCTAGACGTAATATATAACTCATCCCTTCTCCATCTGCCCTCTTGACGGCTCGACAAAGAGAGAACGACGAGCCTCGCCGTAGGGCAGTGGATCGGTGTCGGCGATCGACCCGACCGCGTGTTCCTAGCAATCGCTTCGGCTATCGCGAGCGCCTACAGAAGTTCGGCCAGTAATTGATAATATCTTGGAATCTATTTAATTAAGTCCATATTCATATCGATTGATTTATAACTATGGGTCGACGACCCTATCGACATCACGTCTACATACTTGGCGTAATCTGCTACATTTTCTCATCGATATTGCCCGACGCCTCTAGGACGACCCTCTTCCTCAAGCCTCTCCTCATCAACTCCCCGCGTACTTTGGCCGCATCGCTTGGGCCCATGTCGTCCAGCATCACCATGTCGGCGCCGAGCTCGGCGGCCTTTACGGCATCCTCCACGTTCTCAACCTCTATCTTCGCGATAAACGGCGCTTTCTCCCTAGCTAGCACCGACGCCCTCCCGAGCCCTCCAGCGGCTGTCACGAAACCATCGCCCCTCGACTCCTCGACAGCCCTAGCCATGCCCAAACCTTGCTCCGCCTAACGACAGAGGGCCGACCCCCTCGGCCCCTTGGCGGTATATAGATACGTCGTCCCGTACGCGACCCTCGCCGAGGGGCGGGCGAAGTTAAGTCCATCTTCCTTAGGCGCCCCGCGGGCGCGATGAGCCGCGGCCCAGCAGCTCCCCTCCCGAGACCTCGAGGGCCGCGCAAAGGCGCCTATGCCCCGAGAGGAACCTCCAAGGATCGGCGTTGTCGACAGCTATATTTATGGGGATTTTATCTAAGGCCATGGACCTCTCGAGCCTCGTGGAGAAGGCGTCGCGGTCTGTCGTGGGGGTGGTCACCAAGCTGTCGGACGTCTGGGGCCTCGAGGAGGGCCGCTCCTTCGGGACTGCGTTCTCGGCCGGCGGCGGCCTCTTCCTGACCGCCTTCCACGTGGTGGCGGGGGCAGACGCCGTCCTTCTGGTGACGCCCGAGGGCGAGACCGCCGAGGCGCGGCCGATCGCCGGCGACCCCAACGACGACTTGGCCCTCCTCGCCTCCGACCTCTCGGCCCCGCCGATACCCCTCGGCTCCGCCTTGAGGCTGAAGGTCGGCGAGCCCGTCCTCGCCCTGGGCTACCCCCTGGCCATGCTCGACAAGCCAACCGCTACTTTCGGCATAGTGAGCGCCGTGGGGCGGAGCCTGAGCGTGGGGGATAGGGTCTTCGAGTTCCTTATCCAGACGGACGCGGCGATAAATCCGGGCAACTCCGGCGGCCCCCTGATAAACTCGGCGGGGGAGGCCGTGGGGATCAACTCGTCCATAATAGCGGGGGCGCAGGGAATAGGCTTCGCCGTCCCTATAGACCTGGCCAAGGTCATGATCGACATGGTGAAGAGGTACGGGCGTTACGTGAGGCCGGCGCTCGGCGTATACGTGGCCGCGGTGAACAGGGCCATGGCGGCTGTGTACAGACTCCCGGCGGATCGGGGACTCCTGGTGGTGGCAGTCCAGCCGGGCTCCTACGCCGAGGAGGCGGGGCTGAGGCGCGGCGATATAATAGTCTCGGTCGACGGCAAGCCCGTGGAGAACGTGTTCCAGCTACGGCTCGCGGTCTCGGAGGCGTTCGCCGAGGGGAGGACCCCGAGGCTGGGGGTCCTAAGAGGCGGGAGGCGCATGAACTTGTAGCGGCCCCGCCGCCAGCCGTCCCTAGGCCCCTAGAGGCCTACGGGCGGCTGCGCTCCACGCGTTAGGGTTTTATAGAGCTGGATGCGCCAAGCCATGTACGCGGCGGTGTTGATCACGGCCCCGGACCGCGAGAGCGGGAGGAAGATCGCGAGGCATCTCCTCGAGAGGAGGCTGGCGGCCTGTGTGAACATAACGCCCGTATCTTCGATGTACTGGTGGGAGGGGAAAATCGAGGAGGCGGAGGAGGTGATGCTCGTGGTGAAGACCACCAGCGACAAGATCAACGACGTCGTGAGGGAGGTGAGGTCCATCCATCCCTACCAGTTGCCGGAAATCGCGGCGTTGCCCATCGTGGCCGGCCACGCCGAATATCTGGAATGGGTCAGGCGGGAGACCCACGCTTGATCGGCTCGACTCGGCGCGAGGGACGCCGACCCGCAAGCCCCCTTGAGCCTTCACAGCGCTGTCCCGCCCGGCGGACGTGCCGAGACCCAGTCAATAGACCCACGGCGCATATTGATGAGGGACGCCCATATGCTGGGCCTCAACGAGCACGTTAGGCCCATCTGCCGGCCCCTCCTTGAAGGGGGTGGGCGCCCGCGGCAGTCCGCATCGTCGTAGGCGCAACGCCGATGCCTGCCCTTCAGCTGGGTCGAGGCTTCAGTAGCGGCAACCGCGTGGGGGCGCGGCGCCGCGTCTGGAGGCGACCTGCCGACCTGTTAAGCTTTTAACTTTAGGCCTCCTTTGCCGTGTGTCCGTCTGCGACGTGTTCAAGGTGCTCGACCTGGCGGCTAGGCGGGGCGAGGCGGCGGTCGTCGTGAGGGTTCTCGACGGCGGGCGGGCCTACGTCGACGCCGTGGTGGGCGGCAGGCCCCTTCTGGGCTTGGTGCCGGACGCGGTTGTCAGGGCTGTGGCCGGGCTGAGGCCCGGCGAGAGGGCTCAGCTGGAGGTCGGCGGCATGTCGATCTCGGCCGAGGCCTTGTTGGTGAGGCCGACCGTGATAGTGGTGGGTTTCGGCGAGGTGGCGCGCCGCGTGTCGGAGGTGGCGGCCGCGGCGGGGTACTACGTGGCGGCCATAGGCCACGAGGCGGAGGGCGCCTTCTATAGGGGCGATCTGCCCGATCTGGAGCGGCTCGTCTCCGAGGGCTCTATCGTCGTGGTCGCCAACGAGGGGGGCCACCCCAGCGACGTGGACGTCGTGGAGCTTGCCGTCAGGCGGGGCGCCGGCTACGTTGCGCTTCTGGCAAGCCAGAGGAGGGCCGCGCTGGTCGTCAGGGAGCTGGAGAGGAGGGGGTTGCCGAGGGAGGCCGTGGCGTCGAGGCTCAGATCCCCCGCGGGGCTCGACATAGGCGCCAGGACCGCGGGCGAGATCGCCGTCAGCGTAGTGGCGGAGGTGGTGATGTATCTGCGCGGAGGTAGCGGGAGGCCCATGAGGGAGGTCAAGGACCCCTACAAGGTCGTGGAGGAGGTGGAGGGCGATCTCTCTAGCTATAGGTGCGAGTGGAGGCCCCAGCCCAGCGCCTAGGCGCAGTGGAGGGCCCAAGGCGGGCGGCGCAGTCGGGGAGGAGACCGGCCGGTCCGGGCGACCTCAGCGGAGCCGGACGGCTCGGCCACCGTCGACGGCCGTCGATGCAGCGGCCTGCGCGGCCGTCGCCTCAGGCGTTGACGCCACCTCTGCCGGCCGTCTGTGTCCGTTGCCTATATATGCCATAGGGCTCGGCCAGACATGGACCCGAGGCACAACGTCTGGGTTAAGATAATCAGGGACAGGGCCCCGCGGCCCTAACAGAGGGCCGGACATCGCCATTTAGCCGCGGCCATTACGGCCGTCCAGGCGCCTGTTGCCGTAGCATTTCCGTCCCAGGTTTGCCGAATTTGAGGCCATGGGGACGTCGGTACGTACCTATCGCTAACGGCGACCGAGCTAGTCTAAGGTTTACGTCTCCCCGCAACTTTCTAGCCGATTATTCCGCGGCTTAAAAATAGGGGGTTGCGGCTATGCCCTACCTCTAGCTAGCTCCAGCAAGTATTTATGCATGGCGGCGGTGGTCAGCTCCGGATGGAATGCCGTGGCCAGCATCGAGTCCTCCTGGGCCGCCGCCACGACCTCGCCGGCCCTTGGGTGCTTAAGCCTCGCGATAGGCCTGGCCCCTCCCCAGACCCTGACGATCGCAGGCGCCCTTATGAACACAGCCCTCAAGGTGCCGAACCTCTCGACCTCGACGTCGAGCTCGAACGAGTCCCTCTGTCTGCCGAAGGCGTTTCTCACCACGGCTATGTCCATCACGCCGAGGATGGGCTGGCCCGTCTCGCCGACGGCCGAATCCCTTACCTCTTTGGCCATAAGTATAGCGCCGGCGCAAGTGCCCAGCGTGGGGAGACCTCCGGCGACTGCATCCCTCAGCTTCTCCAGATAGCGCCTTGCCAGCAGACCGATGGCGGTGGACTCTCCTCCCGGTATAGCTAGCGCCTTCAGGTCGCCGAGCTGGCGCCCCTCCTTAACCTTCACCACGTCGACTCCGACCCCCAGCTCCTCGCCGGCCTTCCTGAAGGCCTGCTCGTGCTCCTCGACGTCGCCTTGCAGTGCGAGGACGCCCACCTTCATACCCCCCTCGTCTGGAGGAGCTCCTCCGGCTTGAGCGTTTTCACGTCTATTCCCGCCATGGCGGTCCTCTCGCTTACCATCCTCTGCGCCTCCACCACAGCCTCGGGGTCGTCCCAACGGGCTGTGGCGAGGACTATTGCCTCGGCTCTCTCCTTGGGGTCCTGCGACTTGAATATGCCGCTCCCCACGAAGATTCCGTCAGCCCCAAGCCACATCATGAGCGCCGCGTCGGCAGGCGTGGCGATGCCGCCCGCAGCGAAGGTGATCACGGGCAGTCTCCCCATCTCGGCCGTCAACGCGACGAGCTCCAGAGGGACTTGGCACTGCCTCGCGTAGTCTCTAAGCCTCTCCTCCTCCCCGGCCCTTCTTGCGGCGTTTAGCTCGTTTATAGCTGTATATAATGTCTTGAAGTGCTTGACGGCCTCCGCCACGTTGCCGGTCCCGGCCTCGCCCTTCGATCTGATCATCGAGGCCCCCTCCGATATCCTCCTCAAGGCCTCGCATAGCTCCCTACAGCCGTTGACGAAGGGCACCGAGAATACCCACTTGTTTATGTGATGTTGTTCGTCGACCGGCGTCAACACCTCGGACTCGTCTATTAGGTCGACCCCCGCCTCCTCCAGCAAGAAGGCCTCGTAGTAGTGGCCTATCCTCACCTTGGCCGATACGGGGATCGTGATGTGCGACATGACCTCCTCTATGACCTTTAGGTCGGCCATCCTGGCGACTCCGCCCGCCTTCCTCACGTCGTAGGGCAATTTGTCGAGGACCATGACCCCGACCGCGCCCGCGTCCTCCGCTATCTGAGCCTGCTCCACGTTGGTGACGTCCATTATCACGCCGTTTCTCAACATCGCGGGGAACCCCACCTTCACCTTGACCGTGCCCGTCCTCACGCCGTCCGCTGAATAGGGCCTGGGCCATTTGAACCCCCTCTCCTTGAGCCTATCCCTCAACTCGGCTAGGCCGTAGAAGAAATCCCTAAGCCTCTCCAGGTATTCGAAGCCGTTCGCCACCGACATGCGGCTGTCGATACGGCTGACTTTATGGTTTATTGAACGTTCAACATATCGGCGATAATGCTTTAATATAATTTGAATAAGTTAATTATGGCCAAAACGATCGTCGAGGAGGCGCGGGAGGGGAGGATCCCCGAGGAGGTGAAGCTGGCGGCCGTGCGCGAGGGGGTCGACGGCGGCAAGCTAGCCAGGAGAATCGCCGGAGGCAGGGCCGTGTTGATCCGAAATATCAAGATGCCCGACAAAATGGCCGCGGTGGGCGTCGGCCTGACCACGAAGGTCAACGTGAATCTGGGGACCTCCAGCGAGGTCGTGGACCTCAAGGCCGAGCTCGAGAAGGTGAGGATAGCGAATAGGTGGGGCGATACGCTCATGGATCTATCCGTGGGGGGAGACCTGGACGAGATACGGAGGGCCGTGATCGGCGAGAGCAAACTGCCCGTGGGGACCGTGCCGATCTACCAAGCGTTTATATACTCGTTCGGGAGGAGGGGAGGAGGCGCCTATTTCGACGAGGACGAGCTGTTTGGGACGGTCGAGAGGCATCTCAAGGACGGCGTGGGGTTCGCGACGATACATGCCGCGGTGACGAGGGACCTCGCCATCAAGGCCTTGAGGGGCGGGAGGACCATACCGGTTGTCTCCAGGGGAGGAGATATGATCATAGGCTGGATGTTGCACAACAACAAGGAGAACCCCTTCCATTCGAGATGGGACTACGTCTTGGAGCTCTTCAAGGAATACGACGCAGTGATATCCATAGGCGATGCGTTGAGGCCTGGCGCCACTGCCGACAGCCACGACGAATTCCACGTGGCCGAGCTACTGGAGACGGCTAGGCTGGTCAAACGGGCTAGGAAGGCCGGGGTCCAGGTCATGGTGGAGGGGCCGGGCCACGTCCCCCTCGACGAGATAGTGTGGGACGTCAAGCTCATGAAGAGGCTCACGGACGGCGCCCCCTACTATGTGTTGGGCCCGTTGCCGACGGATGTGGCGGCTCCCTACGACCATATCGCCGGCGCTATCGGCGCGGCTCTGGCGGGGGCGGCGGGCGCCGACCTTCTATGCTACTTAACGCCGGCCGAGCACCTGGGCCTTCCCACGCCTGGGCAGGTCGAGGAGGGCGCCGTGGCCTTCAGAATAGCTGCCCATGTGGCCGACGTGGTCAAGTTGGGGAGGAGGGCTAGGTCTTGGGACGACGAGGTGAGCAGATACAGAGGCGGGCTCATGTGGAGGGAGATGATATCGAAGTTGATATACCCCGAGAGGGCTTGGTCCATCTATGCCCAATACGGCGAGCCGAAGGTGAGGGGCTGCACCATGTGCGGAGGATACTGCCCCATGCTCATGGCGTTACAGCAAGCGAGGAGGGCCTCAGATTGATATGGCCGAGGCCTGGCTCTGGAGCACCTGGGTCAAGGCCGATAGGCTCAAGGACGCCGACGTCGCCGTGGTGGCGGCGTGTCTGCCCTTCGTCAATCCGAAGCTGTACGAGGAGATCTCCAGGGGGAGGACGGTGCTCTTCGCGTGTCCGGAGAGGGAGCATCCGGCCCTATACGGCAAAATAGCGAGTATGGTGCGGTCCTCGCGTCCCAGGTCCATCACGGTGGTCTCCATAGACGGAAGTCCCCACTGCTCTCTGCTACACGCCTCGGTCAATGAGGCCGAGTACATAATGGACGAGGAGATACCTAGGAGGCATTTCGTCGTGGTTGACGGGAGAGAGCTCGTGGAGATATCGCCGGCGGCTGTCAGAGTCGCCAGATATCTCTCCATAGTCGAGAGGGCTGTCAGAGAGCGGCCGGAGATCCTCAGGGAGCTGGAGGCCCATAGCCTAGAGCATAGAACGGCCCTCGCGCGCCGCTTGAGGCGATCTGCCCGAGACGAATCGAGGCGAGGGCCTTGAGGCGTATCTCTGTCCGTTGAGGCGGGCCGGGGCGCGGGCCACTTCGCCAGACCGCGAGGGTTTGTCTGCCAATCGATGCGTCTGTCTTTAGTCGGACAGCCGACTACTCGAATGGACGTGGGCCCTCGCCTAATCGAGAGGCCGAGACCTCCATCTAGGAGATCGCCTTAGCCCTGTCGATGCGCCTACAGCGGTTCGCACGCCTCTCGTCCTAGGCCTCCTCCAGCCCTCTTATCAACTGCACCTCGACCTCGTCCCCCTCGTCGTAGCCCTCCCGGTTCTCCGGCACCACCAGGATGGCGTTTCCCCTCGTGAGCGTCGAGAGGACGCCGCTGCCGGTCACCGCGAGAGGCTCCACGTATATCCTCCCGTCCCTGACGTAGGCCCTCGCCCTTGCGTAGGTCCTCACGTTTATCGGCGTAGTTATCCTTCTGGTCAAGACGCCTCTGGCCGTGGGCACGGGCTCCGGCCTCCCGCCGACCATCTTCAAGACGGCAGGCCTCGCGAATATCTCGAAGCCGACGATCGCCGCCACGGGGAAGCCCGACAGGACGACCACGGGCTTTCCGCCCACCACAGCCGCCCCGTTGGGGCGCCCCGGCCTAGCGGCAACCCCCCTCACGTAGAAGTCGGCCATGGAGGAAACGGCCCTATGGGTCGCGTCGGGCCCCCCGACGGACGCGCCGCCGGTGGTGGCGACCACGTCGAAGTCGGCGAGCGCCCTCTCCAGCGCCCTCCTTATGGCCTCCTCGTCGTCGGGGACGAGGCCTAGATAGTGGGCGTCCGCGCCTGCCTCTCGGAAGAGGCCGATCAGGGCGAACCTGGTCGAGTTCACCACTTTGCCGGGCGGCGGAGGGCCGCCGCGCACGTCGTCCACCTCGACCAGCTCGTCCCCTGTGGATATCACGGCGGCTCTGACGGAGTATATCGGCACGCGCGACATGCCGAGCGACGCGAGGACCCCCAGGTCCCAGGGCCTCAGCCGCGTCCCGGCCCTAAGGACGAGCTCGCCCCTGGAGAGGTCCTCCCCCCTCCTCGAGACGTAGTAATACTGGGGCACCGGCCGATATATCTCCACGGACCCTCCCCTCTCGGCCGCCTCCTCGTAGGGCACCACGGCGTCGGCCCCCTCGGGCAGAGGGGCCCCCGTCGCCACCTCCACCGCCTCCCCCGCTCCCACCACGCCCTGGTAGGGCCTCCCCGGCCCGGCGCGCCCTACCACCTTCAGCACGACGGGGTTGGTCCTGGCGGCCCCCAGCGTGTCTACGGACCTGACCGCATACCCGTCGAAGGCCGCGCGGTCGAAGGGAGGGACGTCCACCTCGGCGACCACGTCCCTGGCCAGATACCTCCCCAGCGCCTCGCCCAGCGGCACGTCGACGACGGGAGGCCTGTGCGATACCTTGGAGAGGAACTCGGCAACAGCCTTGTCGACCGGAGTTAGGCTCTTGAAGCCTCTGGACACGTGGCGGGATGCGAAGGCACTATTTAGCCTTTCTGCCCAACACGAGGAGGTAGCCGGCCTCCCCGGCCTTGGCCTGCAGGTAGCGCGCCACCTCTTCAGGCGCGGTCTCGACGGCAAGAACCGCGGCGTATATCCGCGTCCTGGCAAACTTCTCGGCGGCCTCCACGGCCCTCCTCAGCTGCTCCAAGGCCCTGTCGGCCTCGTCTACGGTGGGCACCGCCGACTTGACCTCGGCCACCACCAGCGGATCCGGACAGAAGACGTCGACCTCCTTAATGCCGTCGATCAACAGAGCCGCATGCACGATCGGGTTGCAGGTAAACCCCTTAGCCGCGAGCCACTCCCTGATCCACTGGGCCGTGTAGAACTCCAGAGACACCCCGAGAGCCTCCTGTATCTGCGTCAACGCAGACCTTATCCAGCGGAACTCCTCAAAGGCCCTCTCCCACCTCTTGTCGTTCTCCTGCCAACGCCTCTCGTTCTCTTCCCACCGCCTTGTATTCTCTTCCCAGCGCTTCCAATTTTCCTCCCAGCGGCGTTGGTTTTCCTCCCAACGTTTCGCGTTCTCTTCCCACCGCCGCCAATTCTCCTGCCACCTCTTCTCGTTCTCCTCCCATCTTCTCCAGTTCTCCTGCCACTGCCTTGCGTTTTCCTCCCAGCGTTTCCAGTTTTCCTCCCACCTCTTCTCGTTTTCCTTCCAGCGTTCCTCCTCCATCTGGACGAACTTGTGGAAGTCCTCCCTAAGCCTCCTCAGCTCGTCCAGAACCTCCCTAAGGCCTAGAAGGCCGGCTACGGCCAGCCGGAACTCCTCATCCTCCTCCAAGGCCTTAAGAAACCTAAGCCTCTCCTCACGGGAAAGAGCCACGTGGTGTGACGGGCTAGTTGAAATATTAATCTTTCGGGCGGCCGCCCGAACGGCCTCATACTTACGGCGGCTTCGGGCATGTGCGGTTCTTTAAAGCGTCGATCCTCAGACGGCCTTCCTGTTCGCTCCCGCATCTCGACGCCGGGTCTGCTCCGGCGGTCGGCACGCCCTCAGTCGAAGTTCGACGCTCGGCATCCCCAGGGATGGCGGCTGGAGGGATCCGTCGGCCGGCGACTTCGGCATCCCGCTCCGGCGGGTCTGCGGGGAGGCTCTCGTAGAGGGCTGAACGGGCGTTCCCTGGAGGGCCTCCGCGCCGCGTCGACGCTTCGCCGTCTCGTCGAGCCGTTCGACGAGGGCGCGAGCTATATAAAGTGGCCTTTACTTATCTATATGCGCGCGTTGTTCCCCGGGAGGTTCCAGCCGCCGCACTGGGGCCACGTCAAGGCCGTCAGGGCGATATTGGACGAGGTCGACGAGCTCGTGATATCGGTGGGGTCGGCCCAGTTCAACTACATACCGAAGGACCCCTTCACGGCCGGCGAGAGGATCTGGATGTTGAGGGAGGGGCTCAGGGAGGGGGGCGTCGACCTCTCGAGGGTGGTGATAATACCTATACCCAACGTGGAGAACAACGCGGAGTGGCTGGGGCGCGTGAGGTCCTACGCGCCTCCCTTCGATGCGGTCTACACCGGCAATCCCTTCGTGGCCATGTTGTTCAGAGACGCGGGCTACGAGGTGCGGCGGCAGCCCATGTTCGACAGGGAGAGGTACACCTCGACGAGGGTCCGCGAGCTCATGCTGGCCGGCGACCCTGGCTGGGAGGAGCTGGTGCCGAGGTCTGTGGCCGAGATAGTCAAGAGGGTCGGCGGCGTTGAGCGGCTGAGGATAGCCGCGAGGGGGGAGGCGGAGCCGCACGTGTGGTGATGAAGGCCGCGGCGGTCCTCCTGCCCCTCCTGGCGGCGCTTGCGCTCGCTACGGCCACGCCCATAGGCCACGTGGTCATCGTAGTCGAGGAGAATAGAGCGTTCGACAACCTCTTCGGCATCTACCCCTTCGGATGCCCGCCGATAGTCAACAACGTCACCCTGTCCGTCATGTGGCCCTACGGCCTATACGACAACTACGCCCAGCTGGAGCGCAGCTGCGCCGAGATCCCGTGGATATCCGTCCCCAACGTCCCGTGGGCGCCCTGGCTGGGCTCGAGCCACCCCTACTACGTCGGGTCGGCCGTCGAGGAGAACCCGTCGGAGGGCTGGACGCAGTACCACGGCGACTATTGGTTCGGGAAGCCCGTGGGATTCGCGTTCTACTCGGGGCGGCAGTCCCTGGCGTATCTCTCCTACCAGCAGGCCTGGCCCCTCTGGGACCTCGCGGAGGAGTACGTCCTCGCCGACGACTTCTTCGCGCCCGTGCTGGGCCTGACCGAGCCCAACAGGGTGGCCGACCTGATTGGGAGGCCGCCCGGCTTCTACACCGACAGCGCCGTGGCCGCGGTGCCCTTCAACGAGTCCGTCATGTACCAGCTGGAGGAGGCCGGCGTGTCCTGGGGCTACTACGTGTACGGCTACGGGGGAGGCGTGCCCTACCCTCTGACCGCCTTCTCGGGCGCAGAGAAGTACGAGAGCCACTACGGCGACTACCGCGACTTCATTGCGAAGCTCGGCAACTGCTCCATACCGGCGGTATCCTGGGTTATGTTCTTCGGCGGCTCCGACGACTCCTACGACATGCATCCGCCCCACAACGCCACCGCGGGCGCCCTCGCCGTCTTGAAGCTCGTGGATGCCGTCGAGCGCAGCCCCTGCTGGAACTCCACAGCTGTATTCATAACCTTCGACGAAGGCGGAGGCTTCTACGACCAGGTCGCGCCGCCCGCCGTCGACGGGTTCGGCCTGGGCCAAAGGGTGCCGTTGATAGTGGTCTCGCCGTACGCCAAGGAGGGCTACGTGGACAACTACACGATCAGCGACTACACGATACTGGCGTTCGTGGACTACAACTGGGGCCTGCCCTACCTCACGCAGGAGGTGGCCAACAGCGACCTGCCCGGCCTGCTGGCCGCCTTCAACTTCTCGGCGCCGCCGAGACCCCCGCTGGACGTCGACAACTGGACGTACCCGTTGCCCCTCCAGTACCCCGTACATTACGGCTACATGGCGACGGTCCCCAGATACGCCAGCTACGCCGACGTCTACAGGGCGCCTGGGCTGGACGTCCTGCCCTGGCTGGCGGCGCTCTCCATAGCGGCTCTGGCGGTGGCGGCGGCGCTCCGCAGAAAGGCCGCGCTGTATGCGTCCGCCGGCATATCGGCCGCGTCGACAGCCCTCTCGGCCTATGTGCACTACGCGTGGCCCATGTACCAATTCGTCACGCAGTACTACCTAGCGGCATCGGCCCTGGCGCTAGGCGCCGCGGCCCTCTGGATCGCGACAGCCCGGCGGAGGCGGCCGGCTACGTTTAAGCATAAACCTTAAAAAAAGATATAGTTCCAAAATATATATGAACTTCCAAGAGGCCAATAGAGCCCTCTATAAGGGCTATCTATATTCATTGATTTTGACTATAGCCCTGGTCGTGGCGGTAGTCGTCGCCGTGCTTTTGATCCTTGTGCCGATGCATTTCGT
>OFEH01000039.1_pt1 | contig 48812 bp, 53 predicted proteins | sample 1521031 | NCBI WGS metagenome assembly OFEH01 (sample SAMN05518350, study PRJEB24110) | hypersaline lake metagenome | isolation source: Grendel Spring, Yellowstone National Park, Wyoming, USA | place: USA:Grendel Spring, Yellowstone National Park, Wyoming, USA | collected 2011-11-16
ATCGCCCCCATCGGGTTGATGAACAATCTTTGTCCATCCTTATGTCTCAGCAATCTCTTTACAAGATTAGTTAATAATAAATAGGTAAAAAAAGATTTCTATTAACATGAGAAAGGATTCAGCCCTCAAAGGGTTCCCTGAGGTCTAGAGGGTTACACGCCTTTACGGATGATACTCTGTTATGTTCTACAATAAAAGATAGGAGTTTCTTTATTGATGATAGGACTTTACCTGTTGTTTTCTTTAATATTATTAGAATTACAACTGAAAGCCTCGCCCTTTAGGGCGGGGAGGAGGTCAGAATTTTAATTCCTTTATTCTATTAACAAGTCTCGTTGCAGCATCAAAGAAGCTTGGACCATAATGAGCTAGACTATCATATTCCATTATTACAATGTTTTTATTTTTAACTGCATTTATTCCTTTAATATTTCTTTTTTCCAAATTTTGTATAAATTTATCGACTGTAGCGTTTTCACCCAATTTTTGTTCATAAATTATTACATCCGGGTTGTAATTTATTATAGAATTTGGATCAGGATTTATTACATATGGAACTCTTTCGTTTTCAAATGCATGAGACATTCCCATAAATTTAAAAGCGTCTCCAATATAACTATGAGCCCCTACACTAACAGGACCTCCTAAATCTATTTCATAATAAATCCTAATACCTTTAAGAACATTCTTTAGTTTTGTTAATTTTTCTGCAAGATTATATGCAAGCTCTCTAGCATTATCAATCTCATTTACAACTATACCTGTAATCATAACATTATCAAGAATTCCATAAATGTTTACTGGTAAAGGTATGGGATAAACTTTATAGCCCTTAGATTCCAGTTCTTCAATTCTTTCCCTTTGTGCTCCAGTAGTAACTAATAAAAGCTCTGGAGATAGTTTTTCTAATAAATTATAATTAACATTTAAGTATGCCCCAACCCTTGGTTTTTTACTTACTTCAGGAGGTTTATTACAGAAAAAACTTACCCCAACAACCCTATCTCCAGCCCCTATCAAATATAAGGTTTCTGTAATAGCTGGAGATAGACTTACTATTTTTTGAGGTTTATCAGGTACCTCAACTTCTTTACTTAATATTTCTGAGTAAAGCTTAACCATCATTAAGCCCCCGCTTTATTTTATTTTTAAAACCTTATTTAATTATCTTAATGAAACAATTGTATCCTCTTTATGATGCACATATATATTAAGTTCATAAATAATTATAAAACTTTCGTAATACGATTTAAATATGGGGAGAGTAATGGGTAATTTATATGACAAAAAGTCACTAAATGAGATTAAAAACTCTTTTGAAAAATGGGAAAAAGAAACTCTTCAAAATTGGTTAAATCAAGTGCCCGAGCGTGAAAAAGAGTTTACTAACCTAAGTAACATACCAATAAAGATTTTGTATACGCCTGCTGATTTGGAGGATTTCGATTACAATGCTAAGTTGGGATTCCCGGGAAACTATCCTTATACAAGAGGAATACACGCAACTATGTATAGAGCAAGACTTTGGACTATGAGAATGTTTAGCGGCTTCGGAGGGCCTGAAGAAACTAACAAAAGATTAAAGTTTTTAATAGAGCACGGAGAAACAGGACTCAGCCTTGCATTTGACTATCCTACATTAATAGGAATAGACCCTGATGATCCAATGGCTGAGGGAGAAGTTGGTATTGTAGGGGTAAGCGTGCCTACAATAGAAGATATGAAGATAGTGTTTGATGGAATAAATATGGGACAAGTTACAACTAACATGACAATTAATCCTCCAGCTCCAGTTTTGTTAAGCTTCTATGTTGGAGTCGCAGAGATGCAGGGAGTTCCATACGATAAAATAGGGGGAACGACGCAAAACGATCCTTTAAAGGAATTCATAGCACAGAAAAGCTATGTATTTCCACCAGAGCCTGCAGTAAGGGTCAGCATGGATTTAATAGAGTGGAGCGTTAAAAATTTACCAAAGTGGAACCCAATAAGTGTAAGTGGGTATCATATAAGAGAAGCTGGCTCAACTGCTGTCCAAGAATTAGCTTTTACAATAGCTGATGGAATTGAATATGTAAGACAATTAATTTCAAGAGGACTAGATGTAGATGAATTTGCCCATAGAATAAGCTTCTTCTGGGACTCTCATATAAATTTCTTTGAAGAGATAGCAAAGTTTAGAGCCGCTAGAAGAATGTGGGCAAAAATTATGAAAGAATGGTTCCATGCTAAAAAAGAAAGAAGCATGTGGATGAGGTTCCACACTCAAACTGCTGGTGTTTCTTTAACTGCACAACAGCCCTGGAACAATATAATAAGAACAGCCATTGAGGCTATGGCAGCTGTTCTAGGAGGAACTCAAAGTTTACACACAAACAGTTTTGACGAACCTTTTAGGGTACCAAGCGAATTTGCAGCTAAAATAGCTTTAAGAACTCAGCAAATTATTGCCTATGAATCAGGTATAGCCGATACCATAGACCCCTTAGCCGGAAGCTATTATGTAGAATGGCTTACTGATGAGATCGAAGAAAAAGCTTGGAATTATATAGATAGAATAGAAAAGCTTGGAGGCATGCTAGAAGCTGTTAAAAAGGGATTCCCACAAAGAGAGTTGACGGAAGCAAGCTATAACTATCAAAGACAAGTAGAAGAAAAAAGAAAATATATAGTAGGCGTTAACATTTTTGAAGATAATCAAGTAGATGAAATCAGAAATGTTCCATTACTTGAATTTGATCAAGCAGAAATAGAGAGAAGGCAGATTAGCAGGATAAGAAAGATAAGAAGTGAAAGGGATAAAGAATTGTGGGAGAGATCTTTAAACGAGCTAAGAAAGGCTGCAGAAAAAGATGTAAACTTGATGCCCTATATATTGCAAGCAGCAAAAGCTAAAGCAACGTTAGGTGAAATAATCAGTGCATTAAAAGAGGTGTTTGGATCATATGTTGAGCCTCCAATATACTAAATATCAATATAAGGTATTAGTTGCAAAGCTAGGAATTGATGGCCATGATAGGGGAGCTAAAGTTATAGCAAGAGCGTTAAAAGATGCAGGGTTTGAAGTAATATATACAGGTATAAGGCAAACCCCAGAGCAAATAGTTTCAGCAGCCTTGCAAGAAGATGTTGATGTAATAGGAGTAAGCATATTAAGTGGAGCTCACATACATCACATGAACAAACTTATGGAAGAACTTAAAAATGCAGGAGCTGAAGATATACCCGTTGTTGTTGGAGGAACTATACCAGTTATAGATGTTGATGAGTTAAAGAAAATAGGTGTTAAAGAAGTGTTCTTACCTGGAGAAAGCTTAAACAGGATCGTCGATGTTGTTAGGAGATTGGCAGAGGAAAAGAAAAAAGCAGAAAAATAGAGGTTGGATTAATTGTCTGTCTCTGAATTAAATTTGGATGAATTACTTGATAAGGCATCAAAGGGTAACTTAAGATCGATTGGAAAAATTCTAAGTTATTTAGAAAATCCTTATACAATGCCTGAAAGCTTATTGGAAAAACTTGCAAAAATGGCTGGAAAAGCGCACATAATAGGAGTTACCGGCATACCTGGTTCAGGAAAGAGCACATTGATTTCAAGGCTAATAACATCTTTAAGAAAAAGAGGATATAAGGTAGCAGTTGTAGCTATTGATCCAAGCAGCCCAATAAGTGGAGGGGCTCTATTAGGCGATAGGTTAAGAATGCAAGAGCATGCCACAGATCCTGGAGTTTTTATTAGAAGCATTTCATCAAAGGGATTAAAAGGAGGCCTAAGCTTAGCAGCATTAACTATGATAGAGGCTTTTGACGCGTTCGGTTATGACAAAATAATTATAGAAACCGTTGGTGTTGGCCAATCAGAGGTAGACATAATGAGCGTCGCAAATACAATAGTAGTTGTAACAATGCCTGGGGCTGGAGATGATATACAAGCCTTAAAGGCTGGAGTTATGGAAATAGGGGATATATATGTATTAAACAAAGATGATAAAGAAGAAGCAAGTAAAACATATGAGTATCTTTCTTTTGCCTTAGAGAAGGGTGATATAGGGTCTAGCGATTCGAATTGGATACCCAGATTAATTAGAACAAGCGCTGTTATGGGAAAGGGAATAGAGGATCTAACGCAGGCTTTAGAAGATCATTTCAATTATATAAAAGAAATCGGAAAAACAAAGGATAAGCTTATTTCTAGAAGAACTTCAATGATAGAAATGCTAGCAGAGCAGCTTTTATATGAAGGATTAAAATTAGCATCAAAAGAAATGGACGACGAGCTCAGACTATCGGCAGAGAGAGGGAGCCATATATTTAATACTGCAATAAGGCTTGCTAAAAAATCAATTGATTACTTACCAGAAAGCAGGAAAGATTAAAATTATTTTATTTTTAAAATTTTAAAGCTACGCTTATTAAGGGTTCTATTTAATTTAATATAAGGTGAAAAGTTTGAGTGAGCAAAAGAAAGAAAAGACAGCCCAAGATTCACAAATAATAGAAGAACTTGGATATCCAGCAGAAGTGATACAATTAATAGGTAGAACAGGGGTAGCGGGAGAAGTTACACAGGTGAGAGTTAGAATCCTTGAAGGTAAGGATAAGGGTAGGATAATAACAAGAAACGTGATGGGTGCAGTAAGAATAGGAGATATAATAATCTTAAGAGAAACAGAAAGAGAGGCGAGAAAACTAACAAGGAAGAGGTAAAAATAAATAATGAATTTTTACTTTTTATATTCTATCCTATTAGCAATTATTGCTTCAGCTATTATTAGCACATTAATTACATACATTCTAAACAAATATTACTTTAACACATTATCAAAAAATTTTTTATTAATACCCAAGAAGTCAAACATAAAAAAGCCTAGAAAAAGATATTTAGTTTTTGAAATAGCTTCATCAAAACAAATAGATGCAGGCCTACTGGAAAATGCTATCAGAGAGAAATATAAGGAGTTATTTGGGACAACGAACCTCGCAGATTCCTATTTAAAACTAATATATTTTAATAATGTTACAAACAGAGGCATAATAAGAATTAAACACATATACATTGATTACCTTATATCGTCGCTGGCATTATTGAGAAAAATAGATAATAATGATATATTAATAATACCGATAAGAACAAGCGGTACTATTAATAGGGCAAAAAAGCTGCTTTCTTAACCTTTACCTGCGGTTGCAACTATTTTAATAACGTCATTTTCATTTAATAAATAACTTGCACCAATTCTCTGTTTGTTCTTAGCGTTTATAGCGTAAAGAAAAGTTTTTGCTAAATCGCTATGAATTTTACCAGCTAAATCTTTTGCTGTAGAACCTTTACGTATTAATATTACATCAGGTAAAACTCTATTTTTCTTATCAGTGTATTTATTTACATCCTCAACAGGATATACCGGTATTAACTTTAAAGAATTAAATAGAGCTTCATTTATTGCTTGTATTACACCAGTTCCTTTGTATTTTTCCATAATGTTTTGCTTAACCAACTCCAGTGCACTTTTTGTCTTGCTATCAACTTCTACTTGGTTTAACTTAAAATCTTGATCTCCTGGTATATATTCTATGACCTTCTTTTTCCTTAGCTTCCTTAATAGCAGCTCAGCAGCCGCACTAGCTGGAATTACAGGATATTCTTTAAAAGTATTTTTAATTTTTTCAATATTTTTTTCACTACCAGATATATCAATCTTATTTGCAACTATTACCATAGGTTTAGTAAGCCTTCTAATTTCTTTTAGTAGGTTTTTTAAATCTTGTTTATTTATTTTAAATAGTTCATTAGGCGATATCTTTAAGTGATCCAATGCTACTTCTATCTGTTCCTTCAAAATTCCAAAACCAGATAATCTTTGTGAAAATTCTTCTAGAGAATCTTTTATTGCGCCAATACTATATTGTTTCAAAAACTTATCCCAATCCCTTTCTACAGATTGATATATCCATTCATCGATTTCATCTATAACGAATTTTATTTCTTCTACAGGGTCATATGTTCCTGGTCTTGACACTATTCCTTCAGGACTAGTTGAACCGCTTGCATCAACAATCAACAGAAAAACATCTGCCCTCCTCAAATCATCAAGAAATTTATTTCCTAAGCCTCTCCCTTGATGAGCCCCAGGAACTAAACCTGCAACATCCATCATTTTTACTGGTATAAGCCTTTCCCCACTTTCGCATATGCTGTTAGATGCATCACATTTTGGCAAACCAAGTTCTATATGAACGCATTTTCTTCTTGCATAACCAATACCTACATTTGGCTCTATTGTAACAAAAGGCCTGTTTTCTATGGGGACGTCTATTTCTGTTGCAGCACTGAAAAAAGTAGATTTTCCAACATTGGTCTTACCAACAACCCCTATTAACGAATCAGTTGGCTCCAAATCTTTCATCCTATTTACTAATAATTTATAAATGTTTTAAAGTTCATCTTTTATAATTAAATAAAAAACCAATTTAAAGATGGGGTTGATAAAAACTTAATTAATTACATAGCAAATCAAAAGTTTCCTTCATGGAATTTAAAATTCAATAATGCAGGCTATATTTCTTTTATTTTATTTGTTCTTGCCATTATAGTATCTAAGTTCTGGGCCTTACCTTCTTTGCATACTATATATGAAAGAGAACCGTTTGCAACTATTATCCTAACATTTACATTACCATCTTTAAATGAGACTTCGTTTTCCATAATTTCAGGTTGATAACCATAAAGCTTTAGCGAATTAATAATTGAATCTAAACTTATATTCTCCCTTTTTTCTTGGCTAAGGTTAAAAGAATCCGAAAGATTCTTTGCAAATTCTGCTACATTACCACAACTATTTTTATATTCATTATATAGCCTTTCTAAAATTGTTTTCAAAATATCTTCTATGTGAAGCGATCTTGTATAAGAAACTAGGTCACTCCATTCCTCACTTTGTAAATAATTAATTATTTTCTGAGGATCTCCACCATAAATGCTAAACTTATATTTTGCCTCAGCATATCCTATTTTCTTTTTAATTTCCTCTATAATATTTGATGATATTTTACTAGAATAATCCGAAACAACATTATTAACTATATTCCTTATAAAATCTTTGGTCGGCCTACACTCATTATTACTCAACTATTCCTCTCCTCCACCTGTTCTACAGTCCCTATTATAGTGTTTCCTTTAATAGACTCTATTCTTACATTGACTTTATCACCAGGATATACTTCACCCTTAACAAAAACCTTATAATTTTTGTATAAAGCCAAACCTCTACCGTTTTCATCCATATTTCCTATAGTTACTTTTATCAAATCTCCTTGACTTAACATTGTTTTATCGTTTATATCCCTATATGTAGGATATGAACTAAGTCTGTGAAAATCTGTCCTGTATAGATCTTCTTTCTCTGATTGCTTACGTCTCCTGTTCACCATATACACCCATAGTTTCCAATATTAAATGTTAAGTTTATCGCTTATATATTCTTTTTCTTACTCTTTTGTCATATCTTAATTCCATATATAATAAAAATCTCGATAAAAGAATTTAATTAAGTTTCAAGAATGATACAATAGGTGAAACGATTGAAGCTGTTCGAGTTTGAAGCAAAAGAAATAATAAAAAATTATGGCTTTGAGATACCTCAAAGCGTTTTAATAAAAAAGGGAGATGATATAGAAAAAAAGATCAAAGAGGCAAACATAGAACCTCCATTAGTAGTTAAAGCTCAAGTATTAGTTGCTGGAAGAGGTAAATCAGGAGGAATTAAATTAGTTAATTCTGTCAGCGAGGCCGTAAAAACAGCTCAAACATTGTTTGAGACGCCAATAAAGGGAATAAAGCCCTCATTCATTTTAATTGAAAAAGCTATACCTCATGAAAATGAGCTATACGTCGGTATAGTTATTGACAGATCATTAAGAACCCCATTAGTATTAGCATCAAAATACGGAGGCGTTGATATAGAAGAGATTGCAAGAACTAAGCCCGAAAGTATAATAAGGTATCCAATCAACACAGTTATAGGTTTAAGAAGTTATGAAGCTAGAATTATAGGTAAGAGTATTGGAGTAACGGGTAAGGCATTAAGCAGTTTCGAAAAGTTCTTGATAACACTATATAAAGCATTTATAGAATATGATGCAGAGTTAGCTGAGAGCAATCCATTAGCCTATCTAAAAGACAAAGTTTTACCATTAGACCTCAGGATAACGATAGATGATAATTCATTGTATAGGCATGAGAACTATGCAAAGACTGAAAAGGAGAGGCTTGGAGAAAACACTGAATTTGAAATTAAAGCTCACGAACTTGACCTAGCATTTGTTGAACTCGATGGTGACATTGGAGTTCTGAGTAATGGTGCTGGACTTACTATGACTACGATGGACTTAATTTATGAATATGGAGGAAAACCTGCAAACTTCTTAGATATGGGAGGAGGAGCCGACGCAGAGCATGTAAAGACTTGCGTTAAATTCTTACTGGACTATCCAAAAGCTAAAAAAATATTCATAAACATGTTTGGAGGGATAACAAGAGCTGATGAAGTAGCTAAAGGTGTAGTCATGGCATTGGAAGAATCAAAAGTTAAAAAACCAATAGTAATTAGACTAACTGGTACAAATGAAGAGCAAGGAAAAGAAATATTAAAACAAGCCGGTATAGAAGCTTTTAATGACCCGATAGAAGCTGTTAAAGTTGTAGTTAATAAATAAGGGTGATATGAAATGGGTATATTAGTTAATGAAAATACAAGATTAATCGTACAAGGAATAACTGGCAACGAAGGTTCATTTCATACTAAACTCATGTTAGATTATGGAACTAAAATAGTTGCAGGCGTTACCCCTGGAAAAGGGGGTACGAATGTATATGGCGTTCCGGTTTATGATACCGTTATAGAAGCTGTTAAAGAACATCCCGAGGCAAACACATCAATAATATTTGTACCCGCAAAATTTGCAGCAGATGCTGTTTACGAGTCTGTAGACGCAGGCATTAAACTAGTTGTTGTTATAACCGAACACATCCCTGTTCATGATTCGCTTGAATTTATAAACTATGCGAAGTCTAAAGGAGTTAATGTAATCGGACCTAATTGTCCAGGTGCAATAACACCAGGAAAGGCAAAAGTTGGCATAATGCCATCTCATGTATTTACTCCAGGACCAGTAGGTATTGCATCTAGAAGCGGTACTTTAACATATGAAGTCGGCTATGCATTATCGAGGGTTGGCATCGGACAATCAACAGTTATTGGAATAGGAGGGGATCCAGTTATAGGACTAGCTTTTACTGAAGTCATGGAACATTATGAAAAGGATCAACAAACTAAGGCATTAATAATAGTAGGTGAAATAGGGGGAGATGAGGAAGAAAGAGCTGCTAAAATGGTCGAAGAGAAAATATTCACAAAGCCTGTAGTAGCTTTCATAGCTGGCAGAACTGCTCCAGAAGGTAAGAGAATGGGCCACGCAGGAGCTATAATAATGCTTGGCTCAGGAACATATAAAGACAAAGTAGAGAGACTTGAAAGCGTAGGCATAAAGGTTGCTAAAACTCCTTTCGAATTGCCAAAATTAGTCAGCAACGCTATGAAATCCGCTTAATCTAAAGGTTTATCAAAAAATTCCATTTTTTGCATTAGAAACCCTCTGCAAGGTGTGGTAATACTATCACTATATTCCACTTCTCCTTTTTTTAGATTGTGCTTCCTCGCTAGTTCTGCTAGCAATTATTTCATATAGAACTGATTTCTTTCCCGGTGCAGGCCTTAAAAGCCTTCCAAGCCTTTGTAAAAACTGTCTTCTCGATCCAGTTCCAGAAACAAATATGCCTACATTTGCGTCCGGTATGTCTAGACCTTCATCGCCAACTGTTGTAATAACCAATATGCCTGACTTAGAATTCTTAAAATTATATAGCGTTTCTAACCTGTTCTTCTCATCTATACCCCCATGTATCAAATATGCATTTAATTTGCTAGCAAGCTCTTCAGCCTGATCTCTATACTGAGTAAATATTATTATTTTAGAGCCCCTGCTTAGTTCATTTTTAGCTATCTCAATAACTTTTTCTATTTTAGCACTGCTCTTTTGTATAATCTGCTGCATTTGGGACTTTATTTTCAACGCTTTTATTGCATTTGTTTCTCCTCTTCTTGCTGCTTCCAATATTTCATCAAAGCTCCTCCCTTTGCTATAATTAATGTATAGCTTCCTAAGCTCATCATATTTATTCATATCTTCCTTATTTAGCTCAACCCTTATCCTCCTTATAACAAAAGGTGCCAAATAGCCCTCTTCTGATAACTCGCTCGGAGATCTTTGATATATTATGCCGCCAATTAAGGGAAATATCTCCTCATGTTTTCCATCTTCCCTTACAGCAGTAGCGGAAAGTCCCATCCTATATGGAGAAGGCATTTTCATAGCTATTGCCTTAAATTTTTCAGCGGGTAAATGATGAGCTTCATCAAATATTAATAACATAAACTTTTTAGAGAATAAACCAATATTTCTAAATGCGCTTTGATATGTTGTAATAGTTATTGGTAGGATTGTTTTCTCATCACCATAATACGAGCCTATCAATCCGCCTGCATCAGTAATCTTCTTTATAGAATCTTCCCATTGCCTTATGTGTTCTTTTGTGTAAACAACTATAAGAGTTGGTACGTTTAACCTTGTCATAGCATTTATAGCTACAATGGTCTTTCCCGAGCCTGTAGGTAAAACTATTACTCCCCTATTCTTATTAGATACCCAAGCTTTTACTGCTTCTTCTTGATAGTCTCTTAATTCACCATTAAAATTTAATTGTCTAGGCAATTTATTTTCTATAAATATGCCGGTTTTATCATCAACTATTAACCCTCTAGAAATTAAGTGTTCTTTTAAGTCTAAATATAAAAAGGGTTCAAATTGATAATATTTATGTGTACTATTATATTTTCCTTTTGCTTTAAAATCCTCTAAGTAGGGCTTTAAAAAAAGCTTAGATCTCAGTATAATGAACCTTCCATCATATTCTAAACTAACTCCTATCGAGTCTTTAAAAAAATTTTCTATATTAGTTAAATCATTTTTATCTATTACATCTTCAAGTTCCTTCAATTTCTCAATAACGTCTATTGGAGTATAGTTATTATTTTTCATTTTGTCTTCGTTTATTTCAAATATTGATACTCCTTCTTTCCTAGTTATAAAATCTGAAAAACTTAACAATTCTTTATATACATCTTTGCCTAACCATGAATTAACTTTGAAACGCAGATTCATTAACTTCATCACCTTGGTCTGAAAACCTGTAAGCTATTATTTCCTTTGAATTTATTTTTGCTTTTTCCATAATTTTAGCTATCCTTAATAATGGAGTTGAAGGAATTATAAGCCTAATGCAATTCCCTTGAACTACTATTTTATACACTTCTGGCTCATCAGCCAGTTTTATCAAAAAATCCTTTTCACTCTCTTCGCAGGACTCCATAACTCCATACATTATATGAAGGCAATCAATGCCATTAAAAAGCTTTAAATAAAATGAAATTTTGTTATCATAAACTAAGGCATCAATATAATCGTTTTCCCTGTTTTTGCTTATACTATTGATCTCCTGTACATCTTCATTGTTACCGAAAAATTCTTCAATACAGGGCCCGGCTCCAGGCGTGGGTTCGAAATCATTTATATCCTCTTCACTTAAAACCCTCTTCATTGTCGGGCCCCAATATTGTATTTAAAATAAACCCAATAAATCTTTCTAACAGACTTTAGAGCCTGGGTTTACAGGTTCTAAAGGCGTTAATATAACAGGTTTTTGATCCTCCCCGCACGGTGTAGCAAGTATCATACCTTGGCTTTCTAGACCTCCCATAACCTTTGGCTTAAGGTTCGCAACTACAATAACCAACCTTCCTACAAGGTCTTCAGGTTTGTACCATTTTTGTAGACCTGCTAATATTTGTCTTTGTTCAGTTCCTAGATCTACTGTAAGTTTGAGAAGCTTCCTGCTATTTGGGACTAATTCCACGCTTAATATTTTACCAACTCTTAAATCTATCTTAGAGAATTCGCTATAATCTACTACCTCCCCCAAAATTTACACCCTTTAAAATTTTATAATTAAATAAATTTATTACTTTTGCTCTTTATCCTCAACTTGCTTTGTTTCCTTATACCATTCCTTCTTTCCAAGATAAGGCTGTCTCATAGTTAATCCTATTCTAAATAAGCCTGACCTTTTAGATGCCTTGCTTATTTGAGTTATCCTTACATTAACTATATCTCCTGCCTCTATAAGCCTACCAGTTTCTTTTCCCTTAAACCCCCTTCTTTCTTGTATAAATTCAACGTCTTCATCCATTATTTGACTTCTATGAACAAAACCATCTATAGGGCCCAAACTAACAAAAAGTCCGAAATCTCTTGCATCTCTAACTACTCCTTTAGCAACTTCTAACTGCAGGGGCTCATACGATATTAATGTGTATTTAACAGGAAAATACACGTTAGGATCTTCAGATAGTAGGATTCCGTCACCCTCTATTTCTGCGTCTAGAACAGCTATAATTATTCCCAACTGCGGATCAGCTTGACCTTCAAGCTCACTTCTCAAAGTATTTATTACTGCTTCCTTTAAATTTTCCGTAAAAGCTATATCGGGTGGCACTCCTACCCATTCGTGCAGCGTGTATTGGACATACATACTTTGCTCCCCATCAGTTGGTGTATTACTTAAATTATAAATTTATAAAAAATTATCCGACCTCCTCCCCGCCCTGAAGGGTAAGGCTTTCAGTTGTAAGAGATAAAACTGTATAAGTTAAGTTATTGTTAACCCCCCGGTTAACAATAACTTTATCATATAAGGCTAATAAAGGAGATGCTTTTAAGCATTTTATAATAAACAAACAAAGATTAAAAATTAAATATTTCCGCATACAATGGTTTTTTGTGATAAACTTGTATACAGAAAAAATAGTTAAAATAAGTGGATTAAAAATACATTATTATGATGATGGTGATGGATACCCGGTTTTACTTGTGCCTGGATTAAGATACAACGCTAAAACTTGGATAGATGTAGGAACTTATGACACAATTTACAATGAAGGATTTAAAGTAATATCAGTAGATCCCCCAGGTCAAGGAAAATCAGATAAAGGTGTTTATGACGAAGATACTGAATATAAATTCGTTAACGACTTTATGAACTCCATAGGAATAAGAGATGCTGTAATTGTAGGAGCAAGCTCTGGGGGCTATGCAGCTGCTGGACTAGGCGCAAACTATCCTGAAAAAGTTAAAGGCGCTGTAATTGTAGGAGGGGTTAGAATAATTAATTATAAAGACAAGCTTAAAAATATGGAGGGAAAGCCAATATTATTAATATGGGGGTCTAAAGATGAAATAGCGCCAATAAGCAATGCGCAACTAATTTTAGATAACGTAAAGAGCTCAAGGTTGATATATTTGGGATCTCAACACGCATGCTATTTGGAAAAACCAAAAGAGTTCAACGATATAATAAGGGATTTCTTAAAAAATGAGATAAAACCATTAATATAAATAACTTAGCAACATATTAATTCATAGATCAAAAATGATTTGGAAAAAGCCAAAAATAGAATATATAGGAGATATAGCAGTTATTAAAGCCCCATTTAACAATATAAACGAAGAAGAAGTTACGAAACTAGCCAATGAGATTTTAGAGAAAAATAAATTTATTAAAAGCGTGTTTCTTGCAGCAACTCCTGTAATGGGAGAATTAAAAGTACGCGATTATAGATATCTTGCTGGAGAAAACAGATCCGAAACAATATACAAAGAACACAATTGCATGTTTAAGGTAGATATAAAAAAGGTGTTTATAACGCCTAGATTAAGCTACGAACATTTAAGAATAGCAAAACTTGTAAATGAGGGCGAAAGAATAATAAACATGTTTGCAGGGGCAGGCCTATTTTCAATTATAATAGCAAAAAAATCAAAACCTAAAATTGTTCACAGCATAGACATAAACCCTGATGCATATAAATATATGGTCGAAAATATTGAAATTAACAAAGTTAAAGATATAGTTTTTCCTTATTTAGGAGATGCAAAGGAAGTTATAGAAAAAAAATTATTAAATTCTTCTGATAGAATATTAATGCCTTTACCTGATAAAGCTTTGGAATACGTTAGGTATGCGATTTCAGCTATAGAAAAAATTGGATATATCCATTTATATTTGCATGTAAGTGCAAAGAAGGATGAGTTTTTAAATAAAGCAGAAGAATTAACAAAAAAGGAACTTGAAAAGTATAATATAGAATATAAAATAATAAACTCAAAGGAAGTTAGACCTGTAGGGCCAAGGCTATACCAGGTGGTTGTTGATGTCTACATTGAAAAAAATTAACCAAATATTGAAGCAAGAAAGAATAATAGGATATTTAGATCCTTATGCCGAAGAATACATATTGGAATTAAATGGAGAAAATTTTGTTACATCTAGCAGCTGCTTAGGAAGGATAACCATAATAGAAGGCAAGTGGCCTTGGGAAAGAGATAAATCAAGGGTTGTCTATAAGTCCCATGAGAAAATATCTGTTTATAGCATAGCTAATGTAGTTTCTAGACCATTTAATGATCTTTGGCTTAAGGTTACCGGTCCAATAATACATATAAGAACTGAAAGAATAGATTGTGCCTTAAACCTATTAAATTTAGCAAGGACTTCAGGATTTAAACATAGCGGAATACTATCAAGCTCTGACAATATTTTTACTGTTGAATTAATGAGTGCAGTTCAAATAACTATGCCATTAAAAATGAACGATACTTTCGTTTTTAACATAGAATCTTTAAATGAAATTGTAGACAGGGCTAACGATGCTTTAGAGGAAGGGCATAAAAGGTTGAGGAAACTGACAAAATTAGTTAAGGAACTCCTCATTTGCTAGAATTTTCCTTAAAGTTCTTTTTATAAACAAGTATAGGGTGTTTGCCTCCACAATCTTGAGGACAAAGGCCTTTCTTTTTCATTATATCACACCTGTAAGGACTAATATCTTCTACTTTTATGAAAGCCTTAGCTATTTTTCTCGATAAGTTAGGAGAAATGCCTAGAGAATTAGATATAACATTGCTTAACTCATCTTCATCAACCCCTATCGATATTAAGAATGCAATATATTGATAAAGACCTTCATCCCCTATTTTACCATTATCAATTAAATTTTTGAAGTTTTTCATGCAAGGTGGAAAGGCATCATAATTAATTTTTCCTAATGGAATTTTATTTTCTGTCAACTTCAAATATCTTAGTATTTCATTTGAGAAAGAAGAAAGTTCCTCTCCAACTTCTAGATCTCTTGCTATGTTCTTTATCCTTACTATAACGCCAACCTCTAATAAGCCTTTAAGAATTTTCATATCCAAATAGACTTTACCGTTTAACAAAAACGAATTTACCAATCTAAATTGGCTTTCCTGAGCATTTATTGCTATTTTTAAAAATTCATCGATTCTAGTATAATAAGGTAAAGTTCTATATACAATTTTTCCATTATTATTAATCAGCCAAGGTATCTTTATTAGCTCTTTCTCTATTTTCAATCCAATCAATTCACCTAAAGCTATCAGGTTTTCTTCATTATCAGATTCAATAAAATAGCTTGCCCTATTAGCTTCTGCTCTAGCATATGTATCTAGAGCTATCATAGAGTTTGATGCCTTTATTGCAGCTAACGAGAGATAAAAAGAGTATACTTCATCATCAGTTGAATCGCCGTTCTTTAAAGGGCTAACCTTTTTTGCTATTGCTTCCTCTAACCTTTTCCTTGATAATTTAACTATTTTGTTATTCTCAAGTAAAGACTCTATATTAATCCTATAGCCATAGTTGGTTTTGCTGTAATCCTCTAAAGATATGGCAAATGGATACTTGCTGTAAGTAAGCAAACTTCTCCCCAGTTATAGATAGCTGATAGCGACAAATATTAATAAGAGATATGGTTCATATATCAGCGGTGAGAAAAAAGTGGCTTCCTATAAGGATTTATCAGAAAGAATAGCTGATTGGGCAGTTAACCTTTCGTATAAAAATATTCCAAGCAATGTAATAGAAGAAGCTAAGAAAAGAATTTTAGATACTTTCGGAGTTGCTATAGGGGCATTTAATGAAGAGCCAGTTAGCATAGCTAGATGGTTAGCTGAGTCTTCTTCAAGTTCAAGACTTTCTGCTACAATATGGGGAACCGATAGGACTGGCCCAGCAGATCATGTTGATTTCGCTAACGGCTGCGCTTCACGATTTTTTGACTTTATGGATACGTACCTATCTAAGGAAGCATTACATCCAAGCGATAACCTACCTGCAATTATAGCAGCAGCAGAGATTGCAAAAGCAGATGGTAAGAAAATATTGGAAGGTATTGTTGCGGCTTATGAAGTTACAGCAAGACTTGCAGATGCCTATAGCGTAAGGAGCAAAGGATATGATCATGTTGTATATATAGCTATAGCATCTTCTGTTGGAGCTGGAAAAGTACTTGGATTAGATAGAGACCAAATGTTACAAGCTATAAATCTTTCTACAGTAAATTCCCTTGCTTTAAGACAAACAAGGGCTGGAGAACTCAGCATGTGGAAAGGCTGCGCTGCAGCAAATGCCTCTAGAAACGGATTGTTTGCAGCTATATTAGCGTATAAAGGCATGAGAGGACCATCACCTATTTTTAGCGGAGAATATGGATTTTTCAGAGTAGCATTAAATGGAGATAAGTTTGATATACCAAAGATGGGGGGAGAAGATAGCGAACCGTTTAAGCTGTTAGAGACAAGCATAAAATATTGGCCTGTTGAATATCATGCAATGAGCGCAGTAGATGCAGCGTTAAAAATCAGAGAAAAAGCTGGTTCATTAAAACCTGAAGATATAAAAGAAGTTAATGTTAAGACCTTCCAGGTTTCATATAACATAATTGTTAAGGATCCAGAAAAGTGGGATCCAAAGACAAGAGAGACAGCAGATCACAGCCTACCATATATAGTTGCTGCAGCCCTCCTTGATGGTAAGGTTTGGCTCGATACTTTCCATGAAAACAGGTATCTAGCTAATGATGTAAGGCAGGTTTTAAATAAAATGAAAGTAGAAGTTGACCCTGAACACGATAAACTATATCCGACAGGAATTAAAAACACAATTACAGTTAAGCTATCTGACGGAAGAACTATAGAAGAAAGCAGTACATATCCTCCTGGTCACTTTAAGAATCCATTAAGCAGGGAAGGCGTTGTAGATAAATTCTTAAAGGTCACTGAAGGAAAGCTATATAAAAGAAATGCAAAACAATTCATAGATACCGTTTGGAATATAGAAAAGTGTATGAATATAAGTAAGGCACTAGCCCTTCTTAAAATAAAGTAACGAATTATTTCTTTTTTGTTTCTTTCTTTTGTTGTTTAAGAGGCATAGTTTCTGAAGGCTTAGGCTTTAAGAAATATGCTCCTCCTAATACTCCTACTACGAGACCTAGTATGAAAAGTCCTATAGAAACTTCACCACTTTTATGTAGCCTATAAGAATAGCTTCCTGCTAATTGGTTTGTTTCATTATACCTAACTTGCCAATAACTTACTAAACCTTGCAACTCCCCAACTTTTGTAGTTAAAGAATTTATACTTTGATTTAATGAAGTTATTTCATTTAAATATGAATTTATTATCATTCTATAGTTTATTAAATTTGTTATATTACCATTTATATTATATACTTGGGAAACCATATCTAATGAATCCGTTAAACTTATTAATTCTGGGTTGAATTGGGACTCATATAAATTAAAGTCTATTATATAGCTACTTCCCCTAATTAAGCTAATATTTTTAATATCAATGATAGTATATGCAACTCCATTTACCGCAGGCGTTCCATTAATGTATCCTTTTAAAAATTGCACGCTTGCATATGTTGGGCTTACAAAATTAAGTCCAATCATCGAGGTATAGCTATTATTTGAGCTCGACAACATTAATACTTTTATAAAGTTTCCAGTATAGCTGTTTGAATTGTTTCCAATAAAATATTCAGGAATTCCGTTTACTAACTCCGAACCAATAAAAGACCAACTATTTCCTAAAGAGCTACCTCCTATACCTATATAAAGGTCTTTGATATATGTGTTGTTGCTTGTAGTGTTTATTATTATGCTATAGCTAATATATGGATAATAATTGCTCGCAGTTACAAACTCGTAAACTGATATATTACCTGAATTTATGGGAGTAAACAACATTTTAACATAGTTTGATCCTTTATTTATTAAAGTCGCTCTCCACTGCTGATTATATAAATTTCCTGGAAGAGATTGGTTAATAGATAGTACCATTGACGGAATTTCTAAGCTGTTCAGTTGAACCGTTTGCGGAACTAATGTATTCCAACTAACTATTGATGCTCCTTTGGTTAAATTAAAATTTATTTGATAGTATTGGTTTTGTATAGTTGCACTTGTATTCGATATGCTGTAAAGCAATGAAGCTCCTTTAGCTATACTTATCGTATACATAGATGTTACCAGCAGCAAAGCAAGCAATATCAATGCCTTCTTATTCATACCTTTAGACCTCCTGCTAAGAGATTTTTAATTACTAATTTAAGCTTAATTGAGTGAAGGGGGTTAAATTGTGCAATAAAACATTTAAGGCAGAAGTCTTCAGCGGAAAGAATGAGGGAGAATTTTTTGTTAGTATTTATTCAAAAAATATTAAAAAATCATTAGGTTTCACTCCTTTTCCTGGCACATTAAATGCTAGGCTTATATCAGATGTTGATGAGTTTAATAATTGCTTATCGAAATCTAAAGCTGTTGTTATAAATCCCCCAGAAATACCTAATGCAAAATATGCCAGAGTAATTGCATATCCAATTTTGCTCTTTAATTCTTTAAACGCTTATATATTAAGACCTGAAATAACTATATATAAAAAAGATGTAGTAGAGATAATTTTTGAAAGAAGGCTAAGAGATTTATTGAATATCTATGATGGTTCTATTATAGATATCAATATAGTATTAGATTAAATAATATCTCCTTAAAAAACATCACATACTTTTATCCTCTTAATTCCAATAGGTTAAATATTTTAAGCAGGATAGCATTAAATTTATTGGTGAACAGGGTTGGATTTTGATTTATCACAAGATGAAAAACTATTTAAAGAATCTGTCCACGAATTTCTATCTAAAGAGTTAAACCCGATATGGATAAAGATGGATAGCGAGAAGAAGATACCAACTGAAGTTATTCATAAGATGGGGGATCAAGGTCTTTTCGCTATAGCAGTTCCAGAAGAATATGGCGGCCAAGGAGGAAGTTTTTTGTTAGCTGCATTGGCAGTAGAAGAAGTTGCTTATAACGACCCTGCAGTAGCTACTGCCGTTTTTACATTGCTAAATAATAGCTGGCCTTATATATTGTATTTATATGGTAAGGAAGAGACAAAGCAAGAAATACTTCCCTTAGTAGGAAAGGGAAGGGGGTTCTTTGGTATTGCTTCTACAGAAACTGGTGGAGGGAGCGATGTTGCTGGAGAAAAAACAACAGCAAAAAAAGAAGGAAACCTATATAAAATTAATGGAGAAAAAATATATATAAGCGGGGTTAGAGAAGCTTTAGAACAACTGGAATTAGGGAGCTGGTTCTTAATTGCAAGAACGGGGAAACAAGAAGATAAGCATAGAGGATTATCTAGTTTTGCCTTTATAGGTAATAAAAATGGTAAGATAACTCAGGGTCTTGAATACTCTATATTAAACACTATAGGAAGGCATGCAATTTCTACAGGTTTACTGCATTTCAATAACGCTTTAACAGATTCAAACCATTTAATAGGAGATGAAAATAAGGGTTACTATTTAGCTATGCAAGGGTTTTCCATAGCAAGGGTTTTAGTTAGCGCAGCAAATATAGGTGCAGCCCAATGGGCTTTAGAACAAGCTGTTAAATATTCAAGGGATAGAAGAATGTTTGATGACAAGCCGATAGCCTCTTTCCAGGGAGTTAGCTTCCCAATAGCAGAGGTTGCAACAAAAATTGAGGCAACAAAGCTTTTAATATATAAGTCTGCCCAACTTGCTGACAAGATATTCATTAAAAAAGAGCCAGGATTTAAGCCTCAAGACTTAAACTATTGGGCTTCATCTTCAAAAATTATGGCTATAGAGACCGCATTTCAGGCAATAGAAACCGCAATGAAAACCTATGGAGGCTATTCTTACACAGAGGAAGCAAATGTGTTCAGAAATCTATTAGGAGTCCTTTCATATCTAGTAGGAGCCGAGGGATCTCAAAACATAATGCGCTATATAGTTGCAAGAGAATTAATAGGAAGAGAATATGTGAAAGATTAGAACTTTATAATTATTTTTGTTTACAGTAATTTTTTAATTCTTCGATCAATTCCAAGCAATTATTTACCTTCTCTTTTGCATAAAGTGAGCCATGATTAGATGCATCTATCAAAGCGTTTATAGTAGAGCATAACATATCTTTTGTTGATATGTTAAACAAATCGAGATCCTTTTCTTTTATTTTTATGTCTCTTGTCTGCATAAAAGGTAAAAAATCATCAATTGAATATGTCCTTAAAAACATGCCTCCTGAATTTATAATAAGCTTTCTATTACTCCCTAAATCTATTTGTGCTTCATATTCTCCTGCTGGAGGCGCTAAGCATAATATAAGCTCTGTTTTCGACTTCTCTTCGCAACTACACTTAGACATATTAATCCCCTATTATTATGATTATAAAAAATTAAAAACAGTAGTACTTATAAAACCCAATTGCTTAAGAACTATAAGGAAAGGTGAAAAGACGTGCCAGCAACACAATTAATTAACAGGCTAGAACTCATATCAAAATCCATGTCGAGAAAAGGAAGTGTAAGCGCTATAGGTTCGACGTCCCTTGTAAATATATTAACACTGATTAACAGGATGAATGAAATAAGTAAATATGTAGAATGCCTTAGCTCAAATAAAAACTCTTGTATGAAGACAGCTAAAGGTGTACTTTGCACTAGCGATTGCTCTAATACATTTAAGCTTGATAATGACGTTGAAACAAAATTGTGGAAAACTGGAAGCAATGCTTTTGGATTTACATTATCATCAGACTATATAGAATTAGGGATTAAAGATACAAAAATAGAAGTAACCCAAGATAAAATAAATGTAAAAATTGAAAATAGCTCAATTATAGTGCCTCTTGAAGAAAAAAGTATTATTGAAAATAGCTCAATTATAATTAATGCTGCGAATAGAATTGATGAAGTTATTAGACATGCATTTAGTGGAATATCAAGTTGCGCAAGAAATTCCGGGATAAAATGTTAAATTATTAGTATAGTTTTGCATATTCAATAGAACTATTATTTATTAATTCTAAAAGTTTCAATTATTTCTGTTTTATTGAAATTTCGTTATTTTTACAACCGAAAGTCTCGCCCTTTAAAGCAAAGAGGAGGTCAGTAATAGCTGATGCATTGATTAGGTATTGGGTTTGCCATTGTTAACCGGGGGGTTAACAATTAAAATCCTTTAAATTTTAAAATCACTTTAAAACTTTTTTGCCCTTCCTAATTTTTCATGGGCAGAAGCCAATTCTCCTGCAGCTTGAGCTGCCAGCAAGTTGAGCTCTCCAGCTAAAGCCGTAGAAGCAATAATTTCTGCCAACTTCATAGCATTAGACCCTTGAGGATTCCCGCCGCCCGCTATTCCTAATAGTTGTAATGCTTCTTTCTGAGTGGGTAACCATGCACCCCCTCCTACAGTTCCTACTTCTAGGCTAGTTAAAGTAGCTGAAATATACAAGTCTTCACCTCTTGTCTCAGTCCAAACATAGCCTAAGCTACTTTCTACTACTTGAGCCATATCCTGACCGGTTGCAAGGAATATAGCAGCTATTATATTAGCAAATTGTGCATTATAGCTTAAACTGCCTGAAACAGCATTACCCAATAAATTCTTTGATTTATTTATATAATCGATTTCGTAAGAAGTTAACCTCATTACATCTTTAAGGATTTCCTTTTTTATAATAGCCTCTGCTATAACATATTTTCCTCTTCCTAATAACTTATCTAAATAACTTGGTTTTTTATCAACACATAGATTACCGCTTAAACTCACACATTTGTGAGGTCCTCCATAATTATCATCTATATATTTACATATTTTATCGCTAGCTATGGTTGCCATGTTCATTCCCATGGCATCTGCCGTATTAAAAACAAATCTCGGCCAAACCATGTTACCTACTATAAAAACTTGCATGTCTTTAAGTTCTCCATGACTTGTAACTTGTTTTGTTAACTCCTTAAATTGTGAAAAATTAGATTTAAGCCATAAAGACAATTTATTTGCCTCTTCAACGTCGGGTGTCCATATTAATGGAGCCCTAGCCATTCCATCATATATAATTTTTGTTTTAACCCCTCCACTCAATGTAAGAGTCTTTACACCCCTATTAACACCAGCAACCAAAGCTCCTTCAGTTGTGGCCATTGGAACATAAAATTCTCCTTTCGCGTATTCTCCATTAATCTTTAAGGGCCCAACGATGCCAATTGGTACTTGAACTGCGCCAATAGGGTTTTCAATGTTATGTCCAACTAAATCCTCAAAATCTAGTAAAGTAGATGCTATTGCAGATAGTTTTATATTATACTTTCTTTCTAAATAAAGCCTTCTTACCAAGGCTGCTAGATTAGAGCTTTTTAATGCTTGGTCTAGCCTGCTTATGCTTATCTCTCCTTTTTCTAGTTTTTCTAAGATCTCATCTACACTCATTTATTTTTACACCAATACAGGTCTGAACTTCAGTACATAATAAATTAGACCTGCATCCCTATCTTCTTGTGTTTTTCTTAGAGTAGCTTCTACTTCCATATCTTTTTTCAATGAATTTGCATTAACTATATCAGTCAATTCAGCAGTTATTTTTGTAACACCTAAATCTATTAAACCGTAGTAAATAGGTGATTGATGTCTTGCACCTTCTGGTATTGCATATATAGTTGTATAAGATATTAGTTTACCTTTTCTTGGTAATTCTATTAGTTCTATTTCTCTACTTCCGCAATATGGGCACGCATTTTTTGGCGGGTAATGAACTTTACCACAGCTCTTGCATTTTGCCCCACTTAATTTATATATTATCTCTTTTTTCCTCCAAAATCTTGATATAGATAAATCCATCGACATAGTTTACACCCCTTCAACTAAAGCTACATAAGAACTAGAGCCCAATCCGTTAAGAGAAACCACCAAACCTTTCTTTGCATTATTAATTTTAATCCCCGGGAACTTATTTGCTATTTGCAATGACGATTCTGCTATTTGATAAACGCCTGTTGCACCTAACGGGTGGCCTCTAGCCTTTAATCCTCCGCTTGGGTTTGCTAAAGGCCCTTTTCCTCCTGGAGAGAAATAGCCTGTAGATACTAACTCAGCAGCTTTTCCGCGTTTTGCCAATCCAAGGGTTTCTAATATAACCATAGCAGTTATTGTAAAGGAGTCATGAATTTCTATAAAGTCTAAATTTGATGTATCTGCTATGTTTGATATCCTTCTATAAGCCTCAGATAAAGAATCAAACAACAATGGATCGTCTGATAATTCTATAGAGCCGTAACCTGTTGATGATTCTACTGCAGATATTTTAGCTATAGGTGAAGTTGACATATCTTTATTTGACAAAACGATCGCTGCAGCTCCATCTCCTAACGGATAAGAGTCAAGCAATGTAATTGGGTCTGCTAATATTTGAGACTTCGCTACCTTATCAGGTTTTATTGCAAAATTTAGCATAGCATAAGGGTTCTCTTTTGCGTTAGAGTGCATTAATGCAGGCCAATAAGACATTACTTCCCTATCTACATTATATGTATCCATATAAAGCCTCATTAATATAGCAGCATCCCCAGCATAGCCTATGTTATAAAATGATTTTGTATCTCCATCATATAACATCTGTAATTGTTTGTAGACTTTAGAGCTTACGAACTCGTTTAATTTTTCAGCCCCTATAACTAATACTTTGTCAGCCTGATGAGATTCTAACAATGATTTTGCAACAGAAATAGCCGCTAAACCACTTGCTTCTCCGGCCTCAACATTTAAAGCCTTGATACCTCTTAAACCTAGAGAAGTTGCTAAATAACTTGCAGTATCTAATTGATTATCTTGAAGAGGAGATAGACTACTTGAAAATACAAGATAATCTATACCATCAATTCCTCCTGCCTGCTCTATTGCAGCAAAAGCAGCATTTGCTGCTAAATCTTTTAAGCTATAATCATAATGCCTATCTATTTTAGTCATCCCCACACCTTCAACATAAACTACCATTTATACCACCTCATTTAATTACATGGATTATGGACCTGCTCTTTGCATAAGAAGCATAATCTATCAATACCTTCCTATTTAAATAATCCTCAACTGTAGGGGCCAATTGCTTTCTATTTTCGACCTCGTCTGTAACAGTAATAAAATATGCGTCGCTTCCGGCTCCGCTTCCAAAAGGAGCTAGCAGAATCTTTTGGCCAGGCTTTGCCTTATCTAAAACTCTTGCCAAGCCCATTAATGCACTTGCGTTATAAGTGTTACCTATCATAGGAGTTACTAAACCATCTTTCATTTGATCCATATTAAATCCAAGATCCTGGCCAATTTTAACAGGGAATTTCCCATTAGGTTGGTGAAATATGGCGTAATCAAAATCGCTAGGCTTTAGACCATTTCTTTCTAACAAAGCTTTAACTGCATTTTCTATATGATAAAAATACGCCGGTTCTCCAGTAAACCCTTCTCCATGTAATGGATAAGGCTGTGATGCCCTTCTCCAAAAATCTGGAGTATCTGTAACGAATGTAACTGAATCTTCAATTATTGCTGATGCGTTGTTTGTCCTACCGATAACAAAAGCTGCCGCTCCGCTTGCTGCAGTAAATTCCAATACATCTCCAGGATTTGCTTGAGCAGTATCGCTTCCTATAGCTAAGCCATAATCAATCAATCCTGACGATGCCATGCCAATTAATGACCTCATGCCTTCACTTGCGGCCCTGCAAGCAAATTCAAGATCACTTGCCATAGTAAAAGGAGTTATTCCTAATGCTTCACCAATTATTGTTGCACTAGGCTTTACAGCATATGGCTTTGACTCTGTACCGAAAAATATTGCACTTATTTTTTTAGGCTCTATTTTAGACCTTTTAATAGCATTATAAGCTGCTTCATATCCCATAGTTAATGAATCTTCATCAGGGCCAGCAACTGCCTTAGATTCAACTGCTAACCCTTTATATTGGTCTGGATGCCATCCCCAAATCTTTGCTATATCTGCCAAAGGTAACCTGTAAATCGGTATATAGGCACCCCAACCATGTATTCCAGCTTTTGGATTTACCAAATATTAACACCTTATTTATTTTTAGGATAAGCTACCCCTATAAAAATCTGTGCCAAATGACTAATTAAATATAGACAAAAGACGTATAAACAATTATATTAATTTATTGAAAGAGTTTTGAGAAAGTGTTTAGTTTTCATTCTTAATTATATTTTTGCAAACTATAAATTGTTTTTACTAATATTTATACTTATATAAATACTTTAGTTTTTAATTTTCTTTATAAGCTATAATAAACATAATAAAAAGCATAAAGTTATTAAACAGATAGACGTTCTTAGAAATAAATGCTGGATGGGCCCGTAGCTCAGCCAGGTAGAGCGGCGGGCTCTTAACCCGTAGACCATGGGCAGAAGCCTAGCCTGCCGTAGACGGAAGTCCCGGGTTCGAATCCCGGCGGGCCCGCCACACCCATTAAGGGCTCCACTATTTTCTTCAATATTTCAATAACAAACGATTAGTATAACAGGTGATATAGTTCCCACTTATTTTATAGGAAACCTTTAATAATACGTTTAAAGATATTTAATAATTAGCCATAAAAATTTCTCAATTATACCAATAACATTTAATAACTTAGAATTAAAATATCATTCATAGAAAATATGAGGTGAAGATGTATGCCTGAAAAATTCCCACCTGTTAAGGTAAAGGATCCATCGTCCGGTAAGGAAGTTGAACTATCTCCCGTAAAGGTTTGGACACTAGCTCCAAAAAGCAGAAAGGGAGTTAAAATAGGGCTTTTCAAGAGCCCTGAAACAGGTAAGTTCTTCAGGGCAAAGGTACCTGAAAACTACCCGTAATCTAAATAAAAATATAATAAATCTTTTTTATAATATTTTTTATAATATAAACCTAGAAATTGAAAATTTATACTTTATAGACTAGAAATTGAAAATTATTTTTCTGAGGCCTGAGGACTTTTTCCTAATGCTGCGTTCATAACATTAGTTATAACTTGAGCTAAATGTTGAGGCTTTGTGTAATATTTATCGTATTGATATCTTTGACCCTTATACGATATCTCTACTTGCTCATCAGAATCTCTAACAATCATGAAGTCCATCCCTTCCTTGGTTAATGCGAATGAATTCTTACCTCTTGACTCTATTTTAAAGCCATTTTTCGTTACTTCACTCCTTATAGCATCTTTTACTTGATCCAAATAGTCGCTCATACTCCTATCACCTACTTCTAAAGTTTGAAAGATACCCTTTAAATAAATTTATTAATGATAACAATATTTTTTCTTAACAGTGGGAATTTTGCCTTCATTACTAGAGAATAAAATTAGGACTATTAGTTTCTGACCTCCTCCCCGCCCTGAAGGGCGAGGTTTGTCGTTCGCTTTATCAATCTACATTATTAATATTATTTAGGATTAATTCAAAAAATATAAATGTATATAAATAGAATTTATTAATATCCTTTTACCAATAAATCTTTATTTTCACTTTATAATATATATAATTGGGTGGAATAAGTTGCCCTCTATAGATAAAATAAAGACAATTTTGGTTGTAGGAGCAGGTACTATGGGTCATGGAATAACTGAGCTAGCTGCAATAGCAGGATACAAAGTTTATATTGCAGATATAAACAATGAAATTTTAAAAAGTGGTTTGGAAAAAATTAAATGGAGCCTATCTAAACTTCATGAAAAAGGTGGCCTAAAAGAAAGCGTCGATTCTGTTATGTCAAGGATTATACCTGTAGTCAATACTGACTCCCAAGGAAATTTCACAAAAGATTTTGAAAATGCAATAAAGGATTCTGATATGTTTATTGAAGCAATTCCTGAAAGGCTAGATCTAAAGCAAAACCTATTTAGATTTATAGATAAAAATAGGAAAGCCGATTCTATAATGGCAACTAATACAAGTAGCCTACCTATCACAGAGATAGCCGCAGCAACTTCTGCACCTGAGCTTGTTGTAGGAATGCACTTCTTCAACCCACCACCTTTGATGCCTTTAGTTGAAATAATAAAGGGTGAAAAGACATCGGATGAAACGGTTTCCGTTACATATCAAATAGCAAAAAACTTTGGAAAACAGCCAGTAATAGTTAAGAAAGATGTGCCAGGATTCATTGCAAACAGAGTATTAGCTAGATTTTTGAATACAGCTTGTTGGTTAGCATATAAAGGCATGTATTCAACATTAGAAATAGATTCTGCTGTAAAATATAGCCTTAACTTCCCTATGGGTGCATTTGAGCTAGCAGATTACAGCGGCATAGATGTTTTCTACTTTGTTAACAAAGCAATGACAGAAAGAGGCTTTAAGATGAAGCACTGCCCTATGTTTGAACAAAAGTTTAATTCAAAAGAACTAGGAATGAAAACAGGAAAGGGATTCTATGAATATCCAAAACCTGGAGTATATGTTAGACCCCAAATACCAAAAGAGATTGCAAACAAAGTAGACCCTGTTTTACTTTTAGCACCAGCAGTTAACGAAGGTGCATGGTTATTAGAAAACGATGTTGCAACAAAAGAAGATATAGACAAAGCCGTTATGTTAGGCTTAGGATGGCCCAAAGGATTATTTGAATTTGCAGATGACTTTGGCATAGACAAAATAAATGCTGCATTAAAGCAACTTAAAGATCTATTAGGAGATGATGATTTCGAGCCCGCAAAAATGTTAAAAGATATGGAATCAAACAATCAATTAGGAAGAAAAACAGGAAAGGGATTCTATGAATATAAAAAAGTAGAAGAAGTAAGCAAAAAGACAATATTAATAAAATATGAAAAACCAATAGCATGGATTGTTTTAAACAGACCAAATAGATTAAACGCGATATCTCCAGATATGATAAAAGAGCTTGGAGAAGCTTTAGATGAACTAGAGTTAAACGACGACATAAGAGTTTTAATAATAACAGGATCTGGAAGAGCTTTTAGTGCTGGAGCTGATGTAACAGCTTTTGCAGGAATAACACCTATGCAGGCTGCTATATTTTCAAAGAAGTTCCAAGAATTAACATTAAAGATGGAATTTTATGCCAAACCCATTATTATAGCAATTAATGGATATGCCCTTGGTGGAGGTCTTGAGATATCAATGAGCGGAGATATAAGAATTGCATCAGAAACTGCTTTGCTTGGACAACCAGAGATAAACTTAGGATTCATACCCGGAGCTGGTGGAACTCAAAGGCTTCCAAGGCTAGTTGGTAGAGGCCAATCAAAGTTATTAATTTTCACTGGGGATAACATATCAGCAAAAGATGCGTACGCATTAAAACTAGTTGATAAAGTAGTTCCTCCTGAAAGACTGGAACAAGAAGCAAGAGATTTAGCTTTAAAGATCGCGGAGAGGCCTCCATTAGCCTTAATGGCAGCAAAGCTTGCTATAGAACAAGGACTTGAAAGCAACATATGGGCCGGATTAAACCTAGAAGCAAATCTATTCGGTTTATTATTTAGCACTGAAGATGTTGTTGAAGGAGTCACTGCATTCTTAGAGAAGAAAAAACCATCGTTTAAAGGTAAATAAATTTTTAATCCTTTTTCTAATCTTATTAATATTGAAGCCGGGTCGTCTAGCGGCCAAGGATGCGGGGCCTTGGATGGCTTGCAGGTAGCCAAAGGAACCCCCGTGACCGGGGTTCGAATCCCCGCCCGGCTACCATTTTAAACATATATTATTTCCAAGTCCAGTTCCTTTAATATAGATTCAATTTTCTTTCTGGTTTCGGACTTTATCCCTTTCTTTTCAATTATTGCAACTTTTATCCTAGGGTTACTTTTCTCAACGCATTGATTTAACAAATCAAAATCCAAATAATCAGCATAATATTTAGAAATTATGTGGCCAAAACAATATTTATCATTTAACTCCATTTCAGTAAACTTTTTCGGATAATGAGTAGACCCTATCCCTATTGATGGCACGCAATCATAACTAACGTCTTTATTTATTACATCAGTCAATGTTTGAGCCAAAGAATTAACTGCTTTTATATCATTCCATTCCTTTTCGGTGCTGCCTATTTCTATAAATAAAATGGGCTTAGTTAATGACGTAGGGCCATGGTGAGTTGCTTCCAAAGTAAAATTATATTCCTTTAATTCAACAGTATTCTTATAGTAATTTTTAAATACATGCTTAGTTATAGCAGGGTCGACATAAGATAATTGCTTAGGCTTTCCTCCAAATAAGGCATCACTTATATTTCCTGTATGGTGCACGCTAAGCGTTTTTGCATTGCTTGTTGACTGATGCTTTGAAACAACTATAATAAAATCAGAGTTTTTATCTGGTACCTCATCCAAAAAATCAAAATATATTGTATCCTCATTAAACCCTGCCAACTTTACACCATTTATATTATAGCATGATACAGCAATTTCACAATAACTAATACTTCCCCCTCTCTCTACAAGCTTTTCGGCAACATTTTTTCCCACTGGATCGTTAATTGAATATGCGATAGCGTATCTTACCATATCTAACTCCCTATAGATATTATATTATTTATTTAATAAATTTGATTTAGAAAATTTAATAGAAAATTATAATTCTTTGGATTAACCTAAAAATGGGTGAAAAAATGATATCTTCAGCTGAACTGGAAGTAGTATATGAGGATCCAAGCTTATTACTTAGAGGGTTTGAAACAATAAAAAATTATATTGATGGATTAAAATGTATTGCAACAGCGTCATCTGCATGGGCGATTGCATCGTGTGACAGCTTATTCATTAAAGCAAGAATTGATATAGAAGAAAACTTAAACTTGCAAACAATAGCTAAGGCTTCCATAAGCATAAAATTAGAAGGAGATTCTAATGGTATAGTAAGAATTACTTCTGATCTAGTAAAAATAATAAAAGACTCGGGAGGAGGAATTATGCTTAAGTCTTAATTATATAGTAAAACCTTTAATTTCTCCTCATATAAGATTTAGTTGGTGAATGTTAAGTGCAAAAAATAGTTATTATTGGTGCTGGAGCAGGAGGCATGGCTGTAGCTTCTAGAGCAAAAAGGCTAAACAATAAGTTAAGCGTAACTGTTTTAGAGAAAACAAATTATGCGAGCTTTGCTTTGTGTGGCATTCCATACTACATTGGAAACGTAGTTAAAGAGCTTGATGACCTTCTCTTTTACCCACCAGAAGAATTTACAAAAAGAGGTATAGATCTAAGGTTTAACAAAGAAGTTACAGAGGTTGATGCTGAAAATAAGACCTTAAAATTCAAGGATTTAAAATCTGGAAAGGAAGAAACATTAGAATGGGATAAGTTGGTTATAGCAACAGGGGCAAGATCTAAGGCAGACAAAATTTGGCCAGAAATAAAAGATGCAAAAAATGTTTTTTACATAACGCATTTGGACTCAGGAGAAATTATAAGGAATTATGCTTTAAAATTAGGTAGAGGCAAGAAAGCTGTAATAATAGGATCAGGGTATGTTGGTTTAGAATTAATAGAAAATTTAGCTAATCTTGGGTTGAAAGTAACTGTCATAGAAGCACTTAACCAAATTCTTCCCAAAATGCTAGACCCTGATTTAGCAAGCATCGTTGAAGATTATTTAAAATCTAAAGAAGTCGAAATAATAAAGAACTCCCCAGTAGAATCTTTTGAAATAAATAATAATGAGGCGGTTAAAGTTAAGACCGCCAACGGTTCTTTTGATGGTGATATGTTTATTATAGGTGTTGGCATAGAGCCAAATAATGATATAGCAAAGCAGCTAAAGCTTAAATTAGGAAGTAGTGGTGGTATAATTGTTAATGAGAAGCTATTAACAAGTAACCCAGACGTATATGCAGTTGGAGATGTAACAGAACACCTAGACTTAATTACTGAAAAATTTGTTTGGAGACCATTTGCACAGATAGCTAACAAAATGGGCTATATAGCTGGAAGCAATATAGGAGGATTAGAGGCTGTATTTAGAGGGAGTGTTGGCACCTCCGCATTAAAGACTTTTGATATGGTAGCAGCTAAAACAGGGCTATCTAAATCAGAGGCAGAAAAACTTGGCTACAAAGTTATGGAAGCTTCATTAAACGCTGGGATTAGAGCCCATTATATCCCCGGGGGAGAAAATAAGATATATCTTAAAGTAGTTTCTGATGATAAGAGAGGAAGATTGCTAGGCGCACAAGCTATCGGTCCCGGAGATTCTGTTTTCTGGCGCATTAATTTAATTGCATCACTTTTAACAGTTAAGGGAACTATATGGGACCTGTTTAATAGTGATATAGGCTATCAACCTACCTTAAGCCCTGCATGGGATCCGTTAATAATAGCGTCGAGGCTCCTTATGAGAAATTTAGGCGAAAAGCCTTTATAGAAAGTGTCCAATAAAACGTATACACATACTTTGGCCCTGATCTAGGGCCTCCCTACACCATATCACACTGTTAGTTGGGGTAGAGGCGTACCTCATGTTTCAGTGACGCATACCCTTTTAGCAGCTGTCTCAATTTTTAATAAGTATTCAGATATTTTCAAGCTTTTACCATGCCTCTAAAAAGGACAAGGTTTGTCGTTCGCTTTGTCAAATTAGTATATAAGACTCTGCTATATTTTATAAATTGGAGGATTAAGAATGGCAGGGCTAGACAAAATAAAAGAATATCTATCATCATGGAAAAGAATATTACTATTATCAAGAAAGCCCGACGAAGAGGAGTTTAATTTATTGACGAGATTGAATTTATTAGGTTTCGTTATAGTAGGAGCTATTGGATATATAATACATTTAATATATGTATTATTGGTGGCTTAAGGTGATATCTATTGTCTTCTTCAGAAAAGAAAGAATCGAAAATTTATGCGATATCAGTAGTTGGAGGGTATGAGGAAAAAATAGCCCTGATTTTTGCAGAAAGAGCACAAACGCTAAAATTAGATGTGAGAAGTATAGTTTATTCTGAAGATTTAAAGGGAACGGTAATAGTTGAGATAGGAGATATTAAAGATCTATTCTATTTAATAAGAGGAATTAAAAATGTGAAAAGAAAAAGACCTATAGCAATAAATCTGCAAGATGTTGTTAAGCTTCTAAAACCTTTAACTGTTTTGCCTTCATTAAACAAGGGACAATTAGTAGAAATTATTGGAGGTCCCTTTAAAGGAATGAAGGGTCGTGTCGTAGAAATTTATTCAACAAGAGGAGAAGCTGATATAACTTTATTAGAAGGTGATTCAAAAATAGTTGTAACGATACCAACAGAACATTTAAAGGTTTCTGAACAAAAATAATTAATAAGAGCAAAATTATCTTGTTAACATAATAAGGCAAAATATATGCAAAACAGCTTTAAAGGTTTCTGAACAAAATTAAATTGAGGTTGGTAAAAAATGGCTATATCATATGAACAAGGTACGGCTGTTGGAATAAGAGCAAAAGATGGTATTGTTTTAGCAACTGATAAAAGAATGTCCTATGGCAGCTTCATAATGAGCAGGAACGCAAAGAAGGTTTATTTGTTTAATAACAAAGCTGGTATAGCTTTAACAGGGCTTTATGCTGATGTGAGTGGATTAATAAGAATAATGAATGCAGAGATAAGTTATTATGAGACAACAAACGAAGTTTCAATGAGCCTATACGCAATATCTAAGCTCTTTTCGAACATATTATACTCATATAAAATGCTACCTTTTCTAATAGAAGCATTAATCGGAGGAATCGATAAGGATGGAAAGCCTAAGCTTTATACATTAGACACTTTAGGTTCTATAACAGAAGATAAATACATGGCTGTAGGCAGTGGTGGAACTACAGCGCTTGGCGTATTAGAATCAACTTATAATGAAAGCTTATCTGTTGAAGAATCTGAAAAAATTGCTATAAACGCTTTAAAGACAACTATGGAAAGAGACTCCTCATCAGGAGATGGAATAGATTTACTTATAATAAAAACTGACGGAAAACCTGTAGAAAAATCATATAAATTAAAGGTAGTCGAAGAAACTCAATAATATTTTAAAGTGAATTTAATGTTTTATGATAATTGCGAACAAATTAAAGCCAGCTTTAATAAGGATATCGCTATTAAAATTCAAAACATTATAAGCAAAAAGGTTGATTTAAGGGATTATGTAAACACAAATGAAATAGAAGGTAAAATTGTAGTTGGTTTAGATGCTTCATATATTAATGACTTGGGCATAGGAGTTGCCGTTGCTATAAAATATCCTCAATATGAATTTATTGATTGCAATATAACCATAAGGAAGGTTTGTATCCCTTATATTCCAGGACTTTTAGCTTTTAGGGAAATGTATTTATTAGTTCCGTCATTATTAAAAACGCTAAAAAAGGTAAATCCGTATTTATTGTTTGTTGATGGTCACGGTTATGCTCATCCGAGATTTGCTGGTATAGCTACCCATATAGGGGTTGTATTTGATATACCTACTATAGGTATAGCTAAGAAAAGGCTTGTGGGAGAAGAGGTATTAGAAGGTGAAAACATTTATCTAAAGATAGGAGATAAACTTGTTTCAAAAATTTTATTACTTAAAAATAAGAAAATTTATATAAGTCCTGGAAATAAAATATCTTTAGAAACAAGCTTTAATATAACCAAAATGATGTCTGGAAGCTTTAAATTACCAATGCCTATATACATAGCCGATAGGATATCAAAAATGGCAAAGAGTTATTTAAATTCTGATCTGGATTGTAAAAAATTTATAGATAAAATAAAATAAAAATTTATTTTATTAAAGATACCTTTTGTTTTTCTAACAGTTTCCTTGCCCCATTAGTGTGCGATTCTATAACCGTATTAGTTCCATCATCTCTTATTATTAGGGTTTCATCTATTATTCTCCTCCCACATACTGGACATTTATAGTATCTTGTTATTTTCACTGATTTTCCGTTACTGTTTGATATTTTTTCCGTTTCAGATAGGTAATCCATAGGAACTTTACATCTAGGGCACAGTATTTCTAATTTACTTTCTCTTATCATTTTTTCCACCTTAGTAATATTAATAGATTTACTATTATCGAGTGTTAGCTCTTTTCTTTTTTTCTCCGCTTTCTAATTTACGTCCAGCCCTTATAAAATATAAAGGATTTTTTAATATAGAGAAAAACTAATATACAACCTGCTCAGGTTTCTATATTATGAATTCCTACTTCTTTTGCTCCTAAACTTGTTATTCTTGCAAGGCCGGCATTCCATGCTTCTACAATATTTTTTGCGCCTGCATAGCCTAAAGATGCTTGAAGGCCTAATGCCATTTCGCTTAATGCATTAATGGCGCTTCCACAATATTCTACAATTCCTTCAACTCCTTCTTCTATCGCCTTACTTGGCTTAGAATATCTATCCTCTGCATACCTTTTTTCCATAGCACCTCTGCTAGCCATACCACGGTATTGTTTATACAGTTTATCTCCAATTCTTATCTTAACTCCTGGCGATTCTTCAGTACAAGCTAAATATCTGCCAACCATTATGCTGCTAGCTCCAGCTATGATAGCCTTGGCTGCGTCTCCAGCATTTTTAATCCCTCCGTCAGCAATTATTGGAATTTTTCCAAACAAACCTAACTCTTCTAATGCCTTTCTTGCGTTAATTGTTGCTGTTAACGTTGGTACAGATGCCCCCGTTACTTCCCCTGTTAAACAAATACTTCCACTTGATATACCCATTCTAAGGCCCGATATATTTTCAACTTTAGATAAAGTGTCTTTAACGCCTTCTACAGTACCTAAGTTACCAGCAACTATTTCAGCACTAACATTTTTTGAAATTTTTGCTAAGCCGCTTAAAGCATTTTCATTATGCAAATGCGCTACATCAACCACCAATACATCGGCCCCTGCTTTGTCTAATATCTTAGCCCTTTCAAAGTCAAACGGAGATATGCCTGCTCCAACTCTAAGTCTATGATTTTCATCAATTGTTGGAGAAACACTTATCATTGACAATAGCTTAGCTAAATAATCGATTTTCTTTGATTCAAGAGTATAATTTGCGCCTATTCTTAATATCATACCTTCAATACCGTTATTGCTTACTATAGCAAAATAATCTTCACTTCTCAATAAAACGTTTTCTATTTTAGAATCTGGATCTATTTTCGGTATTTCTTCCCATATATCTGTTTTTTGTTCCTTCACCTTTCTTATTTGAATTGCCTGCTCTTCTCTTGACATATTCCTGTGTATTATTCCGATAGCACCTAGCCTTGCTAAAGTTGTTGCCATTCTCCAATCAGTTACTGTATCCATAGGGCTTGAGATGACCGGTATCGTTAAACTTATGTTTCTTGAAATTTTTCCGGTTATATCAACTTTTGAAGGCTCTAGAGACGATCTTCCAGGCACTATTACTACATCGTTAAACGTTATGAAATCGCTTATGTTCATTTTCATCGCCTTAGTAATTTTACTTCCTCAATTAATCAGTTTAAGAAAAGCGATAAAAACATTTAATATTAATTTGAGTAAATTAATAATTAGTTTAATTGGTTTTATAATTTATTAAATTATATAACCCCAAAACTTTTTAGAATAAATAAAGCATAAGGAGAGGGGTTTACATGGAATACATAGCCATCGTTGATTTAGGTTCGCAGTATACTCATTTAATACATAAGAGGTTAACTTATATTGGGGTTGAATCAATTTTAACATCAGAATTTGATGAAAGAGTTTACAACGCTAAAGCGGTTATAGTATCTGGGAGTCCGTTAAGTGCGTTAAGAGACGATATAAAAGAAATAGAAGAAAATATAAACAAAATAGTAAGCTTTGGGAAGCCTCTTTTAGGAATTTGCTTTGGACACCAATTAATTTCTTTGATGAGCGGAGGGAAAATGGTAAATAAAGCTGAATATGGAAGAACTAAAATATATTTAAAAGGAACAAATGAAATATTAAAGGGCCTCGATGATATTGAAGAGGTATGGATGAGCCATGGGGATTGTGTTATAGATCCTGGAGAGGCTGAAGTAAATGCAATCTCAGAAAGGGGTTGTATTTCAGCAATAAGATTACCCAATAAAATTGTTTATGGGGTTCAATTCCATCCAGAAGTAAGCCATACAAGAAAAGGTTCACAAATATTAATGAATTTTGCTAAAATATCTGGATTTTTAATAAATGAAATTTCTATGAAAGAGAGAGTCTCAAATTATTATGCTGAAGAATTAAACAATATAAGAACTGTTTATAAAGGTGGAAAAGTGGTTTCTGCTGTAAGCGGGGGGATCGATTCTACAGTTGCAACATATATGGTTATGAAGGCTATTGGTTATAATAACGTTATACCTGTTTTAATAGACCATGGATTGTTTAGGGAAAACGAAGTTGATGAATCAATAAAAAATTTAAAGAAGGCCGGAATAAACCCAATTTATATAAACGCTTCAGAAGATTTTATAGCAAGGCTTGAAGGGATAGAGAGTTGCGAAGAAAGGAGGAAAATAATAGGAGAATTGTTTGCAGAGAAACTTAATAAAATAATAATGGATGAAAAGGCTTCTTATTTAATACAAGGTACGACATACCCAGATTTAATAGAAAGCGGGAAAACGAAGCATTCACAAAAAATTAAATCTCATCATAATGTAGGCGGTATTCCTAAGTGGTTTAATGTTCAACTGATAGAGCCTCTTAAGGGATTATATAAGGATGAGATTAGAGAATTAGGAAACATATTAGGAATTCCTAAAGAAATACTTAGCAGGCATCCATTTCCGGGTCCAGGATTGGCAGTAAGGGTCATAGGTAAGTTTACAAGTGAAAAGCTCAATTTGCTAAGAAAGGCTGATAAAATAGTATCTGATGAGTTAAAATCTAAAGGTATATATAATGAACTATGGCAATCAGTTGTATCTATATCAGAGTCTTGGGTAGGAGTAAAAGGAGATGAGAGAGAAGAAGGATATATTATTAATATAAGGCTCATTACTAGCAATGACGGTATGACAGCAGACTATTATTTACCTCGTAATGATGTTGTTGACGAAATATCTCGCAGAATTACAAACGAAGTTAAGAAAATTACGGCAGTCTCTTTCATTACATCAACAAAACCGCCAGCTACCATTGAGCCCTGTTAATAGGGTCAATTATTTTTCCTTTCATGACATCAACAAGACCTTTATCAGTTATTCTTAATTCAGGTATAACAGGTAAAGATATAAGGCCTAATGTCATAAAGACGCTGTTAAGCGAACCTCCTGCCGCGCTTAAAGACTCCTCCAACTGTTTTAGTTCCTTATAAACTTCACCATAACTAGAGTTGTTTATTAATCCAGCTATAGGAAGCTTAACAATAGAAACAAGTTTTCCTTTATCGACATATGCAATACCACCATTTGATTCTATAACATATTTTGATGCTGTTATCATATCTTTTACATCATAACCTGCTATAATTAAATTATGCGTATCATGAGCTATTGTTTGGGCTATTGCCCCCCTTTCAATTCCCAAATTTTTAACAAAACCTTTTCCTATATTACCAGATGCGTGATGCCTATCTACAACTGCTATGTGCATTATGTTTCTTTCTATATCAGAGCTAACAAAGCCTTTCTTAACCGGTAGTTCTTCGACTACTTTCTCGGTTAAAGAACTTCCCGGTATAGCCTTTATTATGTTTGTATTAACTTCTCTTAAATCATCTTTTACCTTAATTAAAATATCTTCCTCGTTAAATCGATTTAAATTAATTGTATTGCTTGCATATTTGGGATAAATGAAGTTGTCACTTTTATTTTTAGCTATTATTTTACCATCTTTATAAACAACCTCTCCCTCTATTATAGTAGTGTTTATGTTAATTTTGTTTAAATTTTCCGAGAAAACTAGATCTGCATATCTGCCTGGAGCTATTATACCTATTTTATCATCAATATGAAGATGCTCTGCGGGATTTATTGTAACCATTTGGATTGATTTTATAGGGTCTATACCTAATTCTATTGCTCTGTTGATTAAATAATCTAAATGCCCGTTTTCTACCAAATCAACAACATTTATATCATCAGCAACAAGAATAAGCCTTCTGCTATCAATTTTATAGTTAGTTATGAGTTCGGAAAGTTCATTCAAGTTTTTCCAAGCGCTGCCCTCTCTCATAAATACATACATGCCCTTTCTTACCTTTTCTAAAGCTTCTTCTACTATTGAGGATTCATGATCACTGCTAGCACCTGCTATTAGATAACTGTCTAGTTTTTCTTTATTAAGGAGTGGTGCATGACCTTCAATAACTTTATTGCTACTTTTTGCTATTTCTATCCTTTCTAGCATTTCTTTCTCTCCTTGTAAAACGCTTTCAAAATCCATCACTTCTCCCAGTCCAATAATTTTTTCTGATTTCATCATTTCGCGTATATCATCATTATTAATTATTTTTCCTCCACTATCTAAGCCTTTATTAATGTCAACAGCTGGGACACAACTTGGAACCTCAAAATAAATTCTTGGAAGAGCATATTTGCTTTCTTCAATAAACAATTTAACTCCTTCATATCCTAAAACGTTACCTATTTCATGGGGATCGGCAATCACTGTTGTTACGCCATGAATGACTTCAAGCTTTCCAAATTCTCTAACATTTAATAGGCTTGATTCTATGTGTATATGACTTTCTATAAAACCCGGCATTACATAATTATTTCTTGCATCTATAATTTTTGTTCTATATCCAATATAATTGTTTATATCTTCCTCCTTATTTAAAACCCTTGTTATAATTCCTTTATATATTGCTATTGATGCATTTTCAATTATTTCCCCAGTAGTTACGCTAACTAAGTTTGCATTAGTAATAATTGAATCAGCCTTAATAATACCTTGAGCAGACATCATTAGTTCTTTTATATTAGGCAATATTTATCATCCTCTAGTTATTATTTACTATTAAAGAAACTTTCAGGGTAAATATACTTTTCTATAAAAAAGATACATTAGAAAGCTTAATTAGATAGGAGCTTAAACCTCATGGAAGTACTTCATCAAATTCTTAATTTTTGTGCTCTAAAGCAAAAGAAAATACTTATTTTTTAAGGAGCAAAAGAAACAATCAATAGCCAGAAGCCTTTTTAACAAAATTTAATTTCACTTTATTTATTATAAGCATGAAACTAAAGAGGTTAATCAAAATAGCCTTAAAGGATTTTCATAATTTAATGCAAGGTATAAAGTAATCAAAACGCCCCCTAATATAGAATTTAAATCTTCCCTATTCCTTTTCAATACTTTATCTTTAGACGATAGCTTATTTAGCAAATTAGGATCATTAATATCCAAATCTGAGAAGTCATTTATTTTGTACAAATCTTTTCCTATATATATGTATGATTTTATAGATGCATGTATAGCGTTTTTAGAATTAGTTATTAATTTAGATAACTTTAGCAGATTGCTATAATCTTTTATATTTATCATAAATCCTGCATCTATTTTAGATAAAACCTCAAATATATCTCCTAAAGTCCTACCTTCATATTCTATATAATTTTTATTAATATTAGCCTTTTCTAACAAACTTATGTAATTTGATAAGCCCAAATCTTCTAAAGACTCTATAAATTCAACCGTATCGTTAGGCTTCCCCTTATATAACAATTTAGATAAAAAAGAGCCTATGTTATTAATTACATTCTGCTTTAACGCTTCAGAATATCCATCTATTGAAGATAAAACAATAGCTGCTGCTGCAATACCTGGTATGGGTCTCTCGTTAATGATTTCAAAAGATTTTTTATAAGCTGTTGATATTAAATGCCCTAAACCTAATGAACCCAGATCGATATTCCCTAATGCAAGTTCCCTACCTCTTTTATGCGATTCATCAATAATGTCAAAAACTTCTATTGCCTCTACAATTCTCTCTTCAAACTCTATTTCAGGCATAAATCTATGAATTGAACCAGGCTTTATAGGCGAAGTTAAAGTTAACATTAAAGCCCTTTTTATATCTCTTATCATTAAGATTTCCCTGCTTTTTGTAGCTATTATGCTTTATAAATTTAAAGTAAACTACCTGACCTTAAGAATAAAGTTACATTATAAATAGTATAGAAAACTTTATTCTACCTTCAATTAGTTTACACACCTTTGACCCATACCTCTCATTAAGGTATGAGTTATGTTTAAAAGAGGAGCTATTTTCAGTTTGCAAAAGCGAGAAACTTATTAATTCTTAAATTCAACATATTATATTGGTGAATTAGATGAGCAACATAGAAACAAACCAAACCGTAAAAATCAGTGATTTAATAAATAATATAAATAATCTAGTAGATAAGATAACTAAATTAGTATTAAATTTAACTGATTCTCTCTTGATGCCTAGTATAAACACTATTAAAACCATAGTTAATTCTATATCATCAATAGATTTATTATCTCAAGATGCAGCAATGCAGGAAAAAATGAAAAATTTTGCCGAAATGCAAAAAAATGTTTTAAATTCACTTATAGATTTCTTAAATTATCTATCAAATATTGCAAGCAATATATTAAATAGCTTGATGAACTCTTTTAAGGTAGACGATTTAATAAGTTATTTTAATAAAATTTTAAATTACGTTAAAGAGTTAGGATTAAAAATCCTTAATATATTAAAACAAATATTTAATTTAAACTTACTAGATGCAATTTCAAAGTTTTTAGAAAGTTTTATAAATAACTTATCAGCAAATTTAGAAAAAATATCAAAAAGTAATGGAAGCATCTCAGATATTTTAAAATTATTGTTTGATCAAGACTTTCTAGCATTTATGAACATAATTTCTCCAATAGTAAAGGCTTTTGGTAAAGCTGTAAGATCTTATACTTTTGAGCCTGAAAAAACACAACAAGATGTAAATTCAAGCTCTCAGCAATAAATATGTGAATTAAAAGAAATTAGTGTTGTAAAATTATATAAATATATTTCTTACTATTCTCTGCCCTAAAGGATTCCCTTGGGCGGTTCATATGTTTAGGATTGTATTTCTTACGACACATTGCCAGCCATTGATAAAGTTATAGTTGAAGATGTATTTTACGTGTTTATTTGAATTGTACTAAATCTTATGTTCTCCTATATTTTAAATTATAATACTTAAGAGCTCTACTATAAGAGAAGAGGCTTGACATTCTTGTCAATACTTATCCTCTTAAAAGGATAAAATATTTTAAAATTTAATTTTTAATATAAAATTTTTAAAACATTTTAAAACATGTAATAAAAATGTTAACTATAAACAAAAAGTTAATGCCTAGCCAAACCAATTAAAATACCTATTATAAATCCCAAGAGTATTGGACCAATAGTAAATAATCCTAGGGTTAACATAAGGTTTCTAAATACAGGCTCTATACTAACTGCCTCTGTTTGTAGGGTAGATAGAGTATTGCTTAAGCTACCCCCAAAGCTCCAAACATTTAATATAACGCCTATTATAACTATAATGATAAAAGCTATTATATATTTCAAAATTTTAACTGAAACGTATCCTAGCCCTAAACCCAATAAAAATTCAATTAGTATAGTAATCAGCTCATAAGGATTATGCAAGGCATTTACAAACATTTGAGATAATGAAGCATTAGTTATTGTTATTGTTGAAAAAATATCCATTATCATTAGACTCACCACTAAATTCTAACCTCCTAACCTTAAAGGTTTTTCTAAGTTCTTAAATATTATTTTATTTTGACTGACCTCCTCCCTGCCTTGAAGGGCAAGGCTTTCAGATGTAAAACCTATAAATTCTTTAAATAGAGAAATATAGGATAACATAAAATTAATATATCTTCCAAGTATCTTGGGTCCTAAGAATAATTGATTAAATCTGATTAACTTAAAAAGCTCAGAGGAAAGTCGCTCATCACTTCTCAGGGTCGCTCCATCCTCCTCATTGCAATTATAATAATCTTTATACAGGTAAATAGCTTTATCTGACAAAAGATTAACAAGCTTAGCCTTTATAGCCGAAAGAAGGTTACAACCGAAAGTCTCGCCCTTTAATGCAAGGAGGAGGTCAGATTTCTAATTTTTAATCTATTAAAATATTTTAGCTAAATATTTTTAAACAAATTCTAAAAGCCTTTAATAATTTATTATATATAAAAATAATTGGGGTTAGGCGTGAAAAGTAACTTGGTAATTGCTGGGACTAATGATGTTTCAAACGAAATAGCAAAATCCATAGCAAATTCCTTATCAGCTGATATATGTAATCCCATATATAAAACATTTCCAGATGGAGAAAGCTATGTAAGAATACCTTGCAACATAAAAGGGAATAGAGCTATAGTGGTTCAATCTCTTATATATCCTCAAGATAAATCTATAATGGAAACCATCTTATTGGGCGACGCCATTAAAGAACTAGGAGCTGAAGATCAAGTACTCGTTTCTCCCTATTTAGCTTATTCTAGACAAGATAGGGTATTTTTAGAAGGAGAACCAATTAGTATAAGATCTGTTTTAAATATGTTTAAAGAATATTATAACATGTTATTTACAATAGAAATACATAAAGAGGAAAGTTTAAAATATTTCGGTAAATTATCAATAAACATAAGACCATACACTTATATGGCAGAAAAGATTGGATTCAAAAATAAGAATGTAGCTGTTTTGTCTCCAGATGCAGGGGCTATAGATAGAGCAAAATCCCTTTCTTCTTATTTAAATTGCGATTACGATTATTTTATAAAGAGTAGAGATAGGGTTACAGGAGAAATAACAATGCAACCAAAAGAGTTGGACGTTAGAGGAAGAGACATCATAATAATTGATGATATTATCAGCACAGGAGGTACAATATTGAAGGCTTCTCAAATCTTGAAGAGCCAAGGAGCTGGAAAAATATATGTGATGGTATCTCATGCTATATTGTTAAATAATGCAGAAGAAAAGCTTATTTCTTCAGGCATTGAAAAGATATATGCAGCTAATACTTTACCTAAGAAGGATAAGGTTTATTATATAGACGTTGGACCTTTGATTGCAAACAATTTAGCCGCTTATCTCAATTAAAGCCTCGGAATCTTGTAAAAGCTTCCAATCTTTTCCTATACCTACTATAACTAGCATTGATTTTGGTTCTGCTCCAGCCTTTCTAATTAATTCGATTAGGGCATTTAATGTATGCCCTCTAACACTAAAGTCATCAACTATAAGTATTTTCTTGCCTTTAGGAAGTTCCCTCTTGGGCACGTAAAAAACTGTATAAGATGCGGGCCCGCTGAAATGAATTCCGTCTATAATAGGCTCTGTAATTAAGGGTCTCTGTTTTCTAGCAATTATCATTGGCACGCCAGAGGCTATGCTAATTGATGTAGCTAAACTAATACCTCCAGTTTCAGGTGTTAATATTTTGTCAAATTCCCCATTAAACCTCTTCTTAGCATATTCAGATATTAGTAAAAGGGCATCAGGGTTCCAAGTTACACCGCTTATATCATAAAATCCGTTATATATCTTAATGGCAGTAGCAACGATATTTGATATTACTTGTTTCGATAGTAAAGCATTTAATATTTCCTTCGCATTTCCTTCGGAAGGTAATGTATATTCTGTAGAATATCTTGAAATCATAGATAATGGCAAACCTGTTAATTCTGATACCTTTGATAGGGACAAAAATTTCCTGGCAGATCTTAAAATTTTTACTGCTCTTAACCTTTCATCATAGTTTTGCTGCGGCAATTATAAGCCCCTCTATATAATTAATGTTTAAACCTTATAACATTGAATAAACAATCTTTGCAAGTTCCAATGCTCCGTCATTATAGCTATTAGGGACAAGGTACTTAACTTTTTCAACAGCGTTTATTAATGATTCTTCGTTGACTTTATCGGGAGGCAAATAATATGCATTTAACTTTTTTGCCATAATTTCTGATTCCTTTAATCTGGTTTCATTTTGCATCCATTTCCATTCTATATTTGGAGAAAGTATTGTAGGTTTTTTATATTTTAATGAGCTCTCAACAGCTGTCCTTCCAAAGTGTGTTATAACAATTTTTGCTTTCGCTATATATTTTTCTAGTTCTGGATCAAATTGGAAAACTTTCCATTCAGGATGAGCTTTCATATAAGGCTTTGGGTCAACCTTGCCTGTTTGCAATACAATATTTTCTAAATTGGTTTTAGATAAAGAATCAAAAAGCTTCTTATATCCATAACTCCCAGCGCTGACCAAAATATACCCTTCATCCTTAATTTCGTATTTTAACTTACCTAAAAAAGGGCCAACAACCTTACCTTTTTTATTAAATTTTAATTGCTCTTCCCATTGAAATGCTATCAACTTTGATATTTTTCCTAAAGTCTTAATCGTTCTGCTTGGCTCCAGAAACCTCTCTGTTGACTCAAAAACTACTATATCTGAACCTTTTAACCATAAAGCAATACCCGATGATATGCTATGATTACTCCCACTTGCTACAACTATTTTATATCCTTTATTAACTCTAATTAAGGACTTTATAATTGCTATAGGCGCTCTCAAAATGCCTAAATACAAAGGTTCGCTTGGGTCTAAAAATTTAGGAGTTTCTGAAATAACTTTTCCATAGTTTTTTACCGAATTCCTTGTCCATTCGTCTTTTTCAGGTATTATGAAATCTACATCGATACCCAAATCGATCATGTGTTCAGCCAATGCTATGCTATGCCCAGTATGTCCCCCTCCGCTTGCTATTACCAATACCTTCTTCATATCCATCTCCTTTAACCACTTTTTATAAGCTTTGAAATAAAAAATCCAGGATAGCCTCTATCCGGCGTAAACCTTATCCCATAATCATTTTTTAATGCATCACTCTTCACTTTTATTTCTTCAACATCAAATCCCATACTCATTGCATACCTTATATTTGCCTCATTTTCACTATAAGTTAGTGTACATGTAGAATAAATTAAAGTTCCTCCATGTTTTAATAATCTGAAAGCTTCATTTATAAACTGCTTTTGATATTTAGTTAAAACTATCATATCCCTTAAAGTTTTTTGATCATATAGTTTTGGTATAACGCCTAAATTTGTACAGGGGGGATCGACTAAAACAAGGTCTGCCTTCTCATTTATGTTAAGCTCTTGGCTAGCATATCTAGAATCCCCTCCTATAATTTCTACCCAATCATAGCCAAGCCTATTAATTTTTTCTTTTAGATCTTTTACCTTACTCGGCCTGTCTATTGCTATTATCCTAGAATTCCTACCAAATTTTTGTGCTATTACCCCCAGCTTACCTCCCGGAGCTGCATTCATATCTATAATAAGGGGTTTATAGAATTCGTTTGGATCAATTATTTCTCCAATTAAAATACTTGGTATGCTTTGCGAATATATATAACCCTCATTAAATCCCGGTAGTTCCCTTATTTTAGGTGATCTGTAAACTGATTCTTCAACAATTACAGCTAGCCCATTTTTAAGTTTGTATATATCATCATAATCTATTGCTGACGTACCTGATGCAAGAGGTATATTGTTTTTGCTAAAAATTGTCACTTTATCTCCTTTTTTTATTTTATCTGTTTTAAGTATACCGGGTATATATAAGTTACTACCCAAATATACAGATTCCGACGCGTATTTGTTTACATAAACTTTTTTATCATGTATAGGTATTTCGTAGGGTCCGTTTATGGGAGCCCATATAGCGTAGTCAATGATTTCATCTTCATAAAAATTTATGTTATTTTCTTTCAGTATCTTTAAGTAATCCTTTTTATTAATTTTTAATGTATTTATCCTTAAATAAAACCTTTTAGGCGGTTTTGTTAAAAGGTTAACTATTTTGCATGAATTGCCAAATATCGAATCCAGTTCTTCCAGTAAGCCTATATTATAATTTAAAGTTTCACTGCAGTTTTTCATTTTTAATCCTCTACTCTATTATATAAAAACGAAATAAATATTATTAAATCCCATTAAAAGTTCACTTATAATTATAAGAATGCTTTATATACCTATTTCATATATATACATAGTAAAGAAACCAAGTTCCATCATTTAATACTACGCTTACTAAATTATTTATGCCTAAGTTAATTGAAGCGACCTTGTTACCTTTAGGTGATTCAACTTGTATTTTCTTCCTCTCTCCTCTCAAAATTGCTCTTCTTTCCCGTTTTAGTTTTCTCAACACCTACTTCAAATAAGAAATGTTATGGTAGCGAACTTAGCAGGTTTACCTTCAGTAGCTACAGTGTTTACCCTATATTTAGGGGTTATTTATTTTGCCGAAGAGCCTTCTCCATATGGCTTAGGTCTATCTGTAGTAAATGCTGCTTTATCATTGCTGCCTGCAACATTAGCAATGATAATAATTGCCCCAATAGTTGGTTTAGCAGTAAGTTCTTTAGGGCCAACATCAGTTCTTATATACGGCTCAATAGTTTCTTTAGCTAGCTTCTCTTCATTCTTATATGATAGGGGAGGGGTTATTCCTTTAATAATAGATTCTTTTATTACAGGTATAGGTATTATATCAATAATGACACCGATAGTTAACATGATAGCAATTTCTATGCCGCAAGATAGCCTTACTGTAGGCCTTGGGTTTAATACTATGGTAAGGTTTTTAGGCTCATCAATAGCCCCTGTTATGACTGCTAACCTCATGACTACATATGTTTCATATGCATTATATTACATTCCAAAATTAGGTATTTCTTTACAGAGCCTGGTCCTTTGGCATTTAATTACACTTTTGCAATAGGTATAATATTTTCTTTCCTAACATTAATAGTATCCTTGTTTACTAAAAACTATTTGCATAAAAAAGGTTAAAATACCATGGGTATGTATCCTTGGGAAATATATGACGATACTATGCTGCCAACATATTTAACATCTATACCCATTTCAGCAGAGACCGATTGCAAATCATTAATGGTTCCATCCTGCTCAGCAACGAATTTACATGCAAGAGGTTTTTCTTTAGTATAAGATAAAAATTGTTTTAGAGATGATAGAACTTTACTATCTTTAGAGCTCAAAAACTTTTCAGAGGGTCCAAAAAACACAACTTTAACATCAGATACCCATTTATATTTTAAAGCATTGGTTGCATACAATAGCCCAGTTAATACCTTGTTTAAATCACTGCTGGACAAAATAACTAATAATTTGGTCTGCGAAGACAATATTATCACCATAAATATACAGTAAATAAAGGTTTAAAAAATTAAGTATAAATGGATAAAATATAAAAATTTCTCTCGTTAGCTTATAGCTCCTGACCCAAGGTTGGAAGTTCTAGCCCCACTAGATGTCTCTTACAGCTGAAAGCCTCGCCTTTTAAGGCGGGGATGGATAGAAAAGCTTATAAGGGCTATTTCCTTATTAGTTATCTGGTAATAAGTAGTGGTAAAACTTAAATGCCCTAGGTGTGGATATGTATGGGACTACAAAGGTAAGAAACAATATTATGCAACATGCCCAAATTGCATGAGAAAAGTCAATATAGCTAAATACAAGGTTGAGTAACTATGTCTATGGGCAATGAGGGTTTACTAACCTTAACAGTTAATGTAAAGGTTAGCCCTGAGCCCGATTTATATAAAAAATTGTAGATTTGATGAAAAGGTATAGGGAAGCCCTCAACTATTCTATAAAAGTTATAATAGAGAATAAAGCAATAAGCCTTGGAAAAGCCCATAGACTTTTATACAAAGTTCTTAAGGAGAGCTTTAGCTTGCCCTCTAAAATTGCTCAGGATTGTTATAGAGAGGCTATTGCTATAGCTAAGTCTTGGCTTAAAAATACCAATAAAGGCAAGATACCCATAGTTAGGAGTCTAAGGATTTGGTTAACATATGAGCATAGCTATAGTAAGGTGATTATGTAGAGCTATTGGGAGGCTATAGGCTTAAAATTATTGGATAGGAGATATAATAGCTACCAAAACAAAGAGGCTAGACTATTGCTTAAAGATGGTAAGTTTATTCTTAAGATATCTAAGCGTGTGCCTGAGCCAGCTAAGTATAGCCCTAGTGGAGTCTTAGCTGTTGATGTTAATGAAAGACAAATAGTTGTAGGTAATAGAAAAAGCGAATATAGGTTTGATACAAATATTGAGAGAGCTCTGCATTATAAACAATTAGCTGAAAACCTTCAGAAAAGGCATTCCTATCCTAAATACAATGCTTGGCTTAGGAGAAGAGGTATTAGGAAAAGGGTAAGATACTTTTATGGAAAGGCTAGGAACATTATAGAGGATTGGGCAAAAAAGACTTCGCATGAAATAGTAGCTTTAGCTAAGCAATACCAATATGAAGTAGCTAGAGAAGACTTGACAAACTTAGTAGAGAACTTAAGGAAGCTTCCAAAAGAACACAAAGTCTCTTTGCTCATTCTAAGCTATAGAAGACTAGAGCATTG
>OFEH01000040.1_pt1 | contig 48346 bp, 39 predicted proteins | sample 1521031 | NCBI WGS metagenome assembly OFEH01 (sample SAMN05518350, study PRJEB24110) | hypersaline lake metagenome | isolation source: Grendel Spring, Yellowstone National Park, Wyoming, USA | place: USA:Grendel Spring, Yellowstone National Park, Wyoming, USA | collected 2011-11-16
CGCGAGGAGCCTTGAGGAGGTCAGGGAGAGGGCCATAGGGGTCGCCCTGAGGGAGCTGGAGAACCTAGTAGAGGAGAGGTCTAGGGCCTCGCCCTCAGCCGGCAGGAGGTACAGGCTGGCCCTCAAATGCATAGCGGAGGGCAGGGACTCGTGGTCGTCGCTTAAGAGGTGCTTTGAGGAGGGCGAGGGGGCCACGGTGTCATCGAGCGTCCTCGACAACGTCCTGAGGACCCTTGAGAGGCTGAGCATAGTTAAGGGCTACGAGTTCCTCGACCCTGTGTACAGGGAGGCCGCGAGGAGGCTCAGGTAAGAAAGCCAGGGGTAAAGAGAAAGAAAGCCTAAGGACTTCACCCCAAGGAGGAGGCTTCACCCTTCAGGGCTGGGAGCCGTCAGCACAGCGGTGCCGTAGGCTATTATCTCGTCCATGGTCTCGCCTATCTCGTTGGAGTCCAGCCTAAAGGCTATGACTGCGTTGGCGCCGAGCTTCTTTGCGTGCTCGACCATCCTCTGTATTGCCTGCACCCTGGCCTGCTCCGACATCTCCGTGTACTCCTTGATCTCGCCCCCCACCAGCGACCTCAGGCTTGCGAGCAGGTTGCCCCCGAGCCCCCTTGACCTCACAGTTATGCCCAGGGCCACGCCGAGGACCTTAACGACCCTGCGGCCAGGTATATCATTAGCTGTGGTAATTATTATGTCGCCCTCGGCGAAGCTCAACCTCTCACCTGGGCAAACGGGGGTCGCTAGGGTAATAAGGATTGCAGCACTAATAGGCAGACTCATGGCCTGAAGCACCATACTTACACTGCTCGGGCACGGCTTTGGCTGCGCCATAATAACGCCGCCATGATTTGTCTGCGCGGGGCCGCTGGGCTCGTAGCGCTCGGCCTGCGCTGCTCCTAAAATTGCAACGCCTCAGCCGACGCTGAACGCCTTAATTGTTCCCAGGGACTGCGGGCCCGGTGGCCTGGTTGAGGGAGGCCTCCCTCATAGGGGTCGAGCTGCCCGAGGTAAGGAGGGGCGACGACCTGGCGTCGCTCATATGCTCCTCCGCGAGGCTACAGGAGCGCGACGTCGTGGCTGTGGCCAGCAAGGTGGTCTCAAAGGCAAAGGGCTACCTGGTCGACGTAAGCTCCGCGAGGCCGACCGAGAGGTCCCTCAGGGTGGCCTCGGCCCTAGGCATGGATCCAAGGTGGGTTGAGCTGGTGCTCAGCCAGAGCGACGAGGTCCTAGGGGTTCTACCTGTGAAGGAGCTCTACGACACTGGGACGCTGAGGCTTGAGGACGTAGCTTATGATGCTGAGGCCGCCAGGATGGCCCTCGAGAGGTTCCCGTACCTCTTCATAGTGAGGCGGTCTGGGATGATATGGACAGACGCCGGCATCGACGCCTCCAACGTGCCTGGGGGCCTCTACGCCGTGCCGCCCCCTGACCCAGACGCCGAGGCCAGGGAGCTCTCCAGCAACATAGCCTCCAGGTGCAGCGTCAGAGTGGCCGTGGTGCTCTGCGACACGGAGGTCAGCATAGCCGGCGCCTCAATGGACAGGGCCATAGGCTCCTACGGCATAAGGCCTGTGGACAGGGGCTTCGGAAAGCCCGACAGGAACGGGGTGCCGAAGTACGGCGGCGTTGACCACATAGCTAACGAGGTCTGCGCCTCCGCGGCCCTCCTGGCCAGACAGACAAGCGAGTCAATACCCGTGGTCTTAGTCAGGGGCTTAAGCTATGAGTGGTACGAGGGTGGCCTCAGGGACTTCTCCATGAAGAGGCCGGTCGAGGCCCTGAGGGCTGTGATAAGGGCGACCCTGAGGGCCATGGGGCCTGAGGCACTGGAAAAGCTGGTGGGGGGCCTCCCATGAAGGCATCGCCTTGCAACGAGCTGACGCCCCCAGCGAGGGCTATGGCTATAAGGGCTGGGCTTTAACGGCGTCGCGGGGCTGATGCTTGCTGGGGCCTGCCACTGACCTCGCTGTTGCCCTGCTCAACTCCAACGGCTGCGTGACCCTCCAGGAGCTTCTTTCAGGCGCGGGCCTAGGGGTCGAGGCCGCCAGGGGCTACATGGATGGCCTTGAGGCCCTGGGGGGCCTGAGGCTCGAGGGCGGCCTGGCGTGCCCCACCAACAGGGCACTGCTGGCGGCCTCCGCCATAAGGCTCGGGGCAGACCCGGAGGTCGTCTCGAGGCTGCTGAGCTGGAGGGACTTCGAGGGCCTGGTGGCCGAGGCCCTGGGGGAGGCAGGTCTCAGGGTGTGGAGGAACCTGAGGGTGCCGGGCAGGGGAGGGCTGGAGGTCGACGTCCTTGGCCTGGCCAGCGACTACGGCGTTGTAGTTGACTGCAAGAGGTGGTCATACAGGTCCAGCTCCCCCTCAAGGGTAGCCGAGGCCGCCTCAAGGCACGCGGAGAGGGTCAGGAGGCTCATGGCCCTGTGGGGCTCCCTGGGCCTTCCAAGGCCACCCAGGAGGCTCCTGCCGGCTCTTGTGGTGCTCAGGGAGGACCTGCCCAGGGCCGTCAACGGGGCCGCAGTGGTGCCCGTGCTGCAGCTCAGCGGCTTCACCCGGGAGCTCGACGCCGTTGTAGACGAGCTTGGCATTCGCTACGCGTAGCCCAAGGAGGTGTTTTACGCTGGGGCTCCCACGCCCCTGGGGAAGGCCTTGAGGACTGAGGCCAGGGGAGGCCTGGCGCTTGCTGACGGCTCCTTCAAGTTCCCCCTCGGGGTCAAACGCTGGCCAAGGAAGACTAACGTGAGGATGTGGAGGGGCTGGGACGAGGGGGCCGTACTGGACATAAGAGCCGTGAAGTCCATAGGGGCGAGGGCGGTGAGGCTGTTCGCTGGACCAGGACTTCGTGAGCGCCAGCGGCGACTTGAGTCAGCAGCTCGAGAGGCTGAGATGGCTGCTCGAAGGCTCGGCGACAACGGCATGGCGGGCTTCGTGACCCTCCTGGTAGGCCACATGAGCGGCAGGAACTGGGCTGAATCATTTTCACATCAATGAAGTTCTTTTATAGTATTACATTACCAACTAATTGTGGAGGGCCCTCTTGGAGAGGCTGCTGAGGCCCTGGCGTCGTTGCTCGTGCGACCCACTAGGCCTGCGCCGCGCTCTCAGCCCTCAGGAACCCAAAGGCGGCCGTCAAGGTGTACTGCCGCAAGGCGTACGGCTTTAACACTCACGCCCTGAGGTACGCCTTCGTTTCGTACCTCCTGAAGAGGGGCGTGTCGCCCTCCATAGTCGCCAAGATAACTGGCCACAGGTCCCTCGACTACATCCTTCACTACACAGAGGTCAGGCTCGCTGAGGAGGTCCTGGCTGGCCTAAGGGGCTGGGGCGCCGTTTTCCACAAGCTTGTGGAAAACGATGGCTGCTCGCTCGAGGCGCCTTGCCAGTTGAAAGCCAGGGCGCGCCTTGACTTAGAGGGCAGCAAAACTATAATTAACCCTTTTCGCACAGAAACTAGCTCGAGGTGTGGCATTCTTGAGGGCAGCCAGGGCCCTGGCCCTCGTCATTGCCGTCATCGTTGTATCGGCCTCCCTGCTCGCTGGGCTGTCCTACCTGGTGCCCAGCCTGTTCTACAGGGGGAGAATCATAATAAGGGCATACGCTATGGGGGGCGACGGGGACCCAACCCAGCTCACCAACGCCTCCTTCTCGGTGTGGGCCTGGGCCCCGACCCCCAACGGGACAGAGTTCATTCCCGTCTTCAACGGCACTGGGGCCCAGGCCGTGATAGACCTGAGCAGGCTCGTAGGCTGGGCCAAGGACTGGGTAAGCACATACGGCAAAGCCGCCATATTCTCCTTTGAGCCATCGATAACCATCTGGGTCTCATACCCCATAGCCCTGCCCAACGGAAGCGTTGAGCTTTTGACCAAGCCCTCCTTCCAGCCCCTTAACCTCAGCCTCCCGCTGAGCGGCAACGGGGCAGTGATAAACGTTATGGTGAGCAGCCCCTTCAGGACCCTCGTGAAGGCCAGCGGCGGGGGCGCTGGGGTAGCTGTGAGGGGCCTCGCTAAGGCGTCGCCAGAGCAGACCACAACGACGACGGTCACCACCACAATAACTGGGAGTTGGACAACCTCGTCCGTGCCGTGCCTCGGCGGGCCCTGCGTGATACTTTACTACCTGGTGCCTCACGTAATTGCTTGGTACCCCAACGACACGGGCATGGCCCCCATAAGCCTCGCAGTGGCCTTAGGGCAGCCAAGCAATGCTAGTGAAGGCTTAGCATCACTGTACGTGGGTATAACAACCTTCTCTCAAGTGATCAGGCAGTTCAGTATAAACGGCCTCATGATAGCTGGCAGCGCGTTCGAGGCAGCTACGGATGATTATGAGGAGACGGGGGACCTGTTCCAGGCCGTCAGTAAGCTTTCCCCGCAGCTGGGGACCACCTTCAAGTTCACGAGTGAGGCAGAGGTCACAGAAAGTAGCGGCGTACAGGTCTACGTCCCAACGCCTTATAATGTGGTTCAGCATGTGAGTGACATAGGCCAGCTCTACATGGTCGGCCAGGTGGCGCTGGTCAACTGGACGGAGTATATTTTCAACCAGGCCTGGCCGAACGACCTCGAGCCGACGGGGAACTGGTACCTCGGCCTCCAGCTGACCGCAGTTAAGGTCGCTGAGAGCGACGGCGCAGTGGCCCCAGTGATCTATAATTGGTTTACCTACGACCCGTGCGTTAACCTGAGCGAGTGGGCCTCCTACCAGGAGGCCCTCATGCAGTCGCCAAACTCCCTCTATTACGGTGAAATTAACTCCTCGTGCCTGCCCCCCAACACGCCAGCGCCCGTCATATGGCAGGACTACGCCACGAACCTGACGTATTTCACTACGGTGAACCCTAGCTCACAACAAAAATACTCCTACGTGGACCTCTCCGTTAACGGGGGCGAGTCACTCCTAGGCATAGGCATTGACGCGGGCTCGGCCATAGCGTCGATTATAGGGACTGCGCTTATGGCGAGCCAGCCAGAGGTAGGCGCTGCCGTTCTCGTGATAGCGGCGCTCCTCGACTCCTTCCAGTACCAGTACCACTCAGTGGCGGTAAGCGTAAACAGTTTTTTTGTAGACAACACCTATCCCTCGCAGTACGTTAACGTATACTACAGTGACCTGACCCCCATGTACGTTAACGCCAGCGGCTACGGCTTCACCCTGCCCAGGGAGCTGATACTTATAAACTTGAGCTCCTCGCCGCCGCTACCGCCAACCTTTGATCCCCCCATTGGTGGTATGAGCCGTAGTATGAACCCCTAAACCTCGGACATAAGTGATCATAAACTAATTGAGAATGAATACCTAGGGACAGACGGCGGGCGGGCCCTCGAGGCGCCTGTTGAGCTCCACGCACAATTTTGTGCGTACGGCGTAGGGCTCTAGGCGCCTAGCGAGCGCCCTGGGCCCTCCTGAGCTCCCCCTTCAGCGTCCCCAGGAGCTCCTTCACCTTCCTGTCTATGTCCTCAGGCGTCAGCTGGGCCTGTGATGCTACTAGGGGCGCCTCGAGGGGCTGGGCCTTTGCTACAGTCTCGTTAGGGGCAGCCAGGGCAGCAGCCCCCGCCTCCTGGGCCTCAAGCTGCCTCACGTAGCCCTCAAGCCTGTCAGCAAGGGACTGAAGCCTCGCCGCAGCCTCCCTCACGGCCCTGAGCCAGCCCCTGGCCTGCTCAAGGTCTAGGGCGCTGCTCTCAACCTCAGTGCCTAGCTTGCTGGCGAGGCCGTTGATGTAGCCTGTGAGCCTTGGAGCCTGGGCCCCCCAGCCTCATAGGCCATGTCCTTCAGCTCTATGCCCATGTCGCTGTGCTGCTTGGTGGCGTACGTGTACTTATCAGGGCCAAGGTAGCACTTGGTTATCTTCCTCCTGCCGTCCTCCACCTCACGTGGGCGGCGTAGATGTAGGCGCGGCCGTTCACGACCCTGCGTTACCCCAGCCCGCCGCCTGAGGCTTGCCCTGGTGCTCGTGGGCCCCCACCTCCTGCCCGTCATAGTGCTAGGCGGCGGCTCCGTCTACTTTGTCCCCATGGGCGTCGGAGGCGGCGCCAAGTCCACCTTCCCCTGCCTTCGCTACCCCAGCGGCAAGTACCTCTGCGCTGGCTCCCCTAGGCTCATTCAGGAGCTCATGGCCTCCACGGGCGGCAGCCCTCCGAGCCCGTGGCCTTCGGCGGCTACGACACCCAGCTAGTTGTAGACATCCCAGGCAGGGGCCTCAGCCCCTATGAGACTGCCCCAGACTTCGCCCCGCGCCTCGAGCCTGGCGTGCAGCTCTTTGACAGCGCCCTGCAGTCCTGCCTACGCAGGTGGCACATACTGATCACGGCAGGCCATAAGCTGCCCCAGGAGCTCAAGGGCTGGCCCTCCCTGGTTTAAGCTTAAGCCCACCGGCCGCAGAGATACCGCCTGGCGACAGGCTCTGAACGCTAAGGCCATATCATTAGTTCTCCTGGCGCTCATCATCGCGTCTGCTGCCCTGCCCGTGAGCCACGTTAAGGCAGTGGCCGGGCCCGCCAGCCCTAATGATATACTATCAAGCTACGTTGGGGACCTGAGGGGCTTCAGGTACGTGGGTCCCCTACCGGGTAACATCAATGTAACTGGCGTCCTCTACGTGCCCCTAAGGGACGTGCCCCTGATATTCTACTACGCCCAGGCCGTCAGCGTCCCGGGCTCCCCGCTCTATGGCACGTTCCTCAGCCCTTCCCAGGCCTCCAGGCTCTTCATACCCGGCAAAGAGCTCAGGGAGGCCGAGGAGTACCTCAGCTCCCACGGCATCAGCGTCCTCCTGGTCGCCGGCTCAATGATAGTGTTCAGCGGGCCTGCCTCCAGGGTGGAGAAGGCCCTGGGGGCCTCCATAGGGGTATTCAGTAACGGAACCGAGAGCTACTACGCCGTCACCGAGTATGGGGGCCAGTTCCCGTGGCCCGTGCCATACATATCCAATATTACAGGAGTAGTGCTGCGCACCCCTAAGTTCCTGCTCACGTCGCAGGACCTTGTCAGGCTCAGGTCCCTCTACGGCGTTAACATCTCTTACCCCGAGGAGGTGTACCCCATGACATCACTTGCAGGGGCCTACAACGCCACGTGCCTGTACTCGCTCGGCGACGAGGGCCAGCGGGTCAACGTGGGAATTGTCGACTTCTACGGCGACCCAACGCTGTCCCAGGACATAGCTTACTATGACTCCCTTGTCGGCCTCCCGCGGGCCAACATCACGGTAGTCCCCATAGGGCCCTACGACCCCAACCTGGGCGTGCTCACTGGCTGGAACGTTGAGGTTGACCTGGACGTCGAGGCTGTGCACTCCATGGCGCCCATGGCGCACATATACCTCTATGTGGCGGGCGGCGTCCTCCCCCTCTCCGCTGTAATAGCCTACATAGACCAGCGTGACAACGTGTCTATAGTGAGCCAGAGCTTCGGAATACCCGAGTCCGAGTTCTCCTACTATGGCTTCAGCTTCTACTACTACAACGTCTACCTGGCTGACGTCTACTACGCGCTCGGGGCGGCGGAGGGCATAACGTTCCTTGCGGCCAGCGGCGACGGCGGGGGCATGGGGTACAGCGCGGGCCCAGTGGGGGACGTCAGCTACCCTGCCTCCTCGCCCTGGGTGCTAGCGGTCGGGGGGACCACGACTTACCTGAACCTCTACCCAAACGGCAGCGTAAGCTCATATTACAGCACCGCCTGGTCGTCAGCAGGCTTCGTGCCTTACATGCAGAACTTCGGCGGCAGCACGGGGGGCTACAGCGCCTACGAGCCCATGCCGTGGTGGCAGGAGGGCGTGGTACCGACGCCTCCCCAGGGCTTCCCCTACGGCAGGGCAGTGCCTGACGTCTCAGCCAACGCCAACATATTCCCAGGCGCCATTATGGTCACAGAGGACAATGAGACTGTTCTGGCCGGCGGCACGAGCGAGGCGTCGCAGCTGACCGCGGGCCTCCTAGCCCTGGTCGAGGAGTACGTGGGCCACAGGCTCGGCCTCGTGGCGCCGACGCTCTACAGCTTATACTCAAACTCATCTACCAGGAACGCGTTCATACCGATCACATTCGGCTACAACATACCCTGGGCCGCGTCCAACGGCTACAACCTCGTCACAGGGCTTGGGGCTATAAACGCTGGGAACCTGGCCAGGCACCTCTCAAGGAGCGGCAGGCAGGGGCTCTCAATAGAGGTGCTCCTGGGCAACGTGTCCCAGTTCATAGCGTCGGGCACCACAGTTAACGTGAGCGCTAACATAACTTACAGGGACTCCGAGGTTGTCAGTGGCTCCTTCACGGCCAGCCTGGAGCTTATGAACGGCACGGCGGCCGAGGAGCCCATGTACTTTAACTCCACGAGGGGGTTGTGGGAGGCGTCCCTCCACGTGCCCCTGGACTCCTCAGGCCCCGCCTTCATTGAGGTCAGCGGCAGCTACAATGGCTCCCGGGCCTCATATGACGTCGAGGTCTTCGTGGGCTACTTCGGCAACATGCCCTTCCCGACCCCCATGTACCCATACCTGCCGTACCTCGGCGTGCCTCTGGCGGCCTTCGCCACCTCGCCTGCGGGGGCTCCAGGCAACGTCAGCATGAGGGTGGACGTCCTCAGGTATAACCCGCTCAACAACACCTACACGGAGGTCTACTCGCAGCCCATAGGCCTGGGGACGTCAAGCGTGAACTTCACCGCCTCGCCGGGCTACTACATAATCAAGGTGTCCGGCCAGGCCTACGGACTGACACCCATATACGTGGGCTACCTCATGCAGCTCTTCATCCTAGCCCCCCAGGTGCTCTCAATGCCGGGCGCCGTGCCCGAGGGAGGCTTCTTTGCAGTTGAAGGGGTCCCGGTGCCGCCCATAGAGACGACGGCCATGGTGTCCTCCCAGACGGGGTTTGACCTCTTCGATGCCATGCTTTACGGCTCCAACGTCACCGTCAGCCTGGTGAGCCCGGCCGGCGGCAGCGTGGCGTCATCGCAGGTGCCGTTGACAGCCTCAGGCCTCTACTACGGGCTCCTCCAGGTCCCCAGGCAGGTCCGACCAGGCCTTTACTGGGTGCTGCTCAACGCCTCCTACAACTCCACCACGCTTGGCGGCCTGGTTAAAGGCTACGGGGTTGACATGATCTACGTGGGGCAGCCCCTGAGCGCCCAGGTCGCCGCGCTCCCGCCCATAGTCGAGGGGGGCGGGAGGGTCACCGTGGAGGCCAGGATTACATACCAGAACGGCACCCCGGTCAGGTGCGGCCTCTTCTCGGCCACTATACTCCCGGCCAGCCTAAGGCAGCTCTACGAGAACGCCAGCCAACAGGTTGAGGTCCCCCTCTACTACAACTCAACCCTCGGCCTCTGGGTCGGCCAGGCCTACCTCCCCGGGCCGAGCTCCATAGGTAACGCGAGCCCGTTCGAGGTCGGCAAGGGCGAGGAGTGGTACATAGTGGTGACCGGGGTCAGCCCCTTCGGCGACGTGCTGGCCTACTCGCAGGCGTCCGTCGTGGAGGGCAGGGTTGTCTACTACGCCAACGAGGTCCTGAGCCCCCCGTTCGAGGCCGCGGGCGCCATGTTTAACAACGTCACCATAGAGGGCTACAGTGGTAACATAACCTGGAGCTACTTCAAGGGCGTGAACCACATAGACAATGGCACCCTTGGCCTTGAATTCGACGACGTGGAGGGGGAGCTCATAATATATGACAGCGTGGTCACTATGAGCTACGTCAGCGCTAACGAGGTTGTGCTCATCGACAGCAGGCTCTACCTCAGGTACTCAAGCGTGGGCAGGCTTATACTTGGGCCAGGCTCCAACTACACCTCGAGCTACTCCACGGTGGGCTCCGTGGGCGGCCAGTACCAGATAGCAAGGATAACAGGCTGGGTGCCGCAGCGCTCCGCGGCGTTGCCCTCGTCAAGGCCCTACATTATATCGATACAGCAGGTCCAGGCCTCCCAGCCCCAGAGGGGGAGGGCCACGGCGAGCTACATGAACCTGGCGGTGGCCGCGACTGCAGCGGTCGTCCTCGCGGTGACCGTGCTCCTCCTGATGAGGCGCTCTAGCTGCTGACCTCCTCCCCGCCCTGAGCCCCCTCGAGACCAGTATTGGTACGCGGCCAGGCGTCTGAAACTCCTTCCTGAGCTTCCTCCTGGCCCCCTCCCTGTCCCCACTCAAGTACACGGAGACCACGTTATAGAGCCCCCTCACAGTCTTGGCACTGCGCTCACTGCTTATCCCAGTGCTGTTGCCCTGAAGCAACAGCGTTATCAATAATCTTCTTGAACTCATCAAGACTCTTATTAGTGAACCTAAAGGCAGTGAATATATCGAAGGTTACAGTGCGTAGAAACCTCTATCACGATCTCATGCGGTGTAGAATCTTTGCGAAGATATACTATCCAATCCCCTATACGTGTAGCCATAGAATGCATCACAACATATTATAGTATAAAGATTTAAACGTGGGCTCTTCTATTGAAGTAAGGAATAGCTTAAGTATAAATAATTAATTAAAAAGAGAATTTTGTTGTGAAGATATGGTTTTTTGTTAGCCTGGTAGTAATCCCTCTTCCTCTAGCCTGTCAGCAAGCCACTTAAGTCCTAGTTCCTCTAATTTGGCTCTCGTCGGTCTACCCTTTATCCAGCCTCTAGCCTCATAGTATTCTGGTAGCATCTCATTGAGCCTTACCACCTGTCCCTTGGAAGGTCCTTCAGGCATTGGCTCCTCTAGTAATCTCTTTGGTAGCGTGTCGTACTGCTCGCCATCGCTAAATGATAGTACGTTGAAGGCTCTTTCAGCGTTGTATATACGCTCACCAATCTTATAGAGCTCTTCTTGTGTTATGTTCCAGCCTGTTACACTTGATAACTGCTCCGCTAATACGTCTGCCCAGTATGCGAAGGTTACGAACTTGCACACAATCATGCTATCTACAACGGCAGACACGTCCTGCACCTCCTTAACCATTTTGCCCTTGCCCTTAGTCTCGAACCTATCAACTTTCCCAGGCGGCGCGCCTAGGATCTCTGGTGCGATCATATATGCTCTTAGGTGGCACCCTCCTCTATTGCTGGTTGCATACGATAGCCCCTGCCCCTGAGCGCCTCTGGGATCGTATGCTGGTAGCTCCTGACCTCTAACAGCCATAGCTAGCTCTGGGGCTCCATACTTTTGGGCGAGCCTCACAGCACCCTCAGCAAGGTCGTCACCAATGCCTGACCTGTAAGCTGTTCTCCATACAAGCTCCACTAAAACCTCTCCATTGCCCCAAGTAGCCTTCAAACCCCTGAGCTTCTCTGGCGGTATCTTACCCTTTTCAACAAGCTCTAGGAATGCGCCTATTGTGTTCCCCATCGTTATCGTGTCCAGTCCGAGTTCATTACTTAGATAGTTAGCTTTTGCAACCGCTTCTAAGTCGCTTGTCCCTGTTTGTGCGCCAAAAGCCCACGTGGTCTCGTACTCTGGTCCACCGCCTTCTCCTGTGAATGGAGGTGTAGTGATCCTTGTATACCTTGCGCAACCAATTGGGCACCCCCAGCATATCTCCTCCTTCTGCTTCTCCCAGTCCTCAATCTCATTAGCCGCCCTCTCACCGCTGATCTTCTCAGCCTCTGGGAACACGCCAGTACGGAAGTTCCTTGTCGGGAGCATTCCATGAGAATTAATTATGTTTATGAGGACCGCTGTACCATACTTTGGCAGTGCCTCGTGTGTGACTGGAGACTTCTTGATGAGCTCTGCAGACTTCTGTACAACCTCCCTGAACTTCTCTGCATTAGAAATCTTAGGCTTCAAGTTTCCATAGGCAGCTATAGCTTTGAAGTTCTTGCTTCCCCAAACAGCTCCATGGCCACCTCTGCCAGCAGTCCTACTTTTATCGTTCATTATGCTTGCAAACTTAACTAGCCTCTCGCCGGCAGGACCAATAGTTGCTACGCTAATCTTCTTAGCCTCATCCTTGCCTACATCAGGCGCTAGCTCCTCAATAATTGTATCAGTTGTGCTATAAGTGTCCTTACCCCACAGATGCTCAGCGTCTCTAAGCTCCGCCTTTCCGTCGCGAACCCATAGATAGACAGGCCTCTCAGCCCTACCCTCAATAATTATCATGTCGAAGCCTGCAAACTTAAGCACTGGACCGAACTTGCCTCCGCTCTGAGCATCGTGGATGGTGTTTGTTAGTGGAGCCTTTGTGACTGAGCACCATCTACCACTTGCTGAAATACCAGCAACACCTGTTACAGGACCTGTAGCAACAATAGCTTTGTTCTCAGGGCTTAGGGGGTCAACCTTTGGGTTAATTTCCTTAAGCAAGTAGTATACTCCTAGACCCCTACCACCAATCCACGTCCTCAAAATCTTCTCATCCGGCAAAGGCTCTACATATATCTTCTCCTTCCACAGATCAGCCCTTAGAACTTTACCCATATAGCCTCCAAGAGGCAATAAAGCTACCCCAATAGTAGGAGTAAGATTTAGGTATAAATACCTTTTTAGTGTGTAATAATATTGGGATCATATATTCAATTTTTGATCAATAAAAATATTTCAATAGTTGACCCTTGAGGGGCTCAGCACAGCGAAGGACTACAGGCTCCTCGACCTCGTATGCAGGGAGGCGGCGAGGAGGCTCCGCTGACGGCTTCCTCACCCTTGGCGAGGGCTAAGCGCTTTTCCTCACAGTCAAGGCTTCATGAGCATACACAGTGACAGTGCCCGGGTCCATCATCAGCCTCTGCGGGGCGCTAAGCTCGCCTGTGCTAAATCCTGAGCTTCTTTTCTTAAGAGCGCTTACAGTATGCAAATATAGGTTATCTAGACTATAATAACGCGATTCCCGTCATATTTTAAGTAAAGAGCCCAAGAGGACAAGGGTTAGGCGTGAACCCTCAGCTGATGCAAAGTCCTAGCCTGAGCCTCATCATGACGTCAAGTAGATAATATTGCCTATATTCTTATCCACGTCAGCCTCGTAGAGGCATGGGCTTGCGACCCGTTAAGCCAGGCGCTAACTCCCAGGTCAGTGGGGCCGAGAGCACAGAGGCCTGGCCCCATCCTGAGGGGCGAAAGCCTCTAACCCCATAACGGGTTTTTGAGAAAAAAGCAAGAAAGGGCTGTCACTCGCCTACTGGGCCCTTTATGCCGAGCTTCTCCCTCACGGCCGCCTGGGCCGCCGCCAGCCTTGCGGCGGGCACCCTGAAGGGCGATGCGCTCACGTAGTCGACGCCGGCGCCGTGGAAGAATATCACTGAGGCCGGGTCTCCGCCGTGCTCGCCGCAGACGCCGACCTCAAGCCTCGGGTTGGCCTCCTTGCCCTCCTTGGTGGCTATCTTTACAAGCCTCCCGACGCCCTTGGGGTCTACGGTGTCGAACGGGTCGCTTGGCAGTATGCCCTTCTCAAGGTACTGGGCCATGAACTTGTTCTCAACGTCGTCCCTGCTGAAGCTGAAGGTTGCCTGCGTCAGGTCGTTGGTGCCGAAGCTGAAGAAGTCCACCTCCTTGGCGATCTCGCTCGCCGTCAGGGCGGCCCTCACGGTCTCTATCATGGTGCCTATCTTTACGTTGAGCTTGACGCCGTACTCCTTCTCCACGTCCTCCAGGGCGGGCAGTATGGCGTTGTTCTTGACGAACCTTATCTCATTGACGTCAGCGACCTGCGGCACCATTATCTCGAGCACCGGGTGCTTGCCCTCCCTTAAGAGCTCGGCGGCCGCCTCGGCCATGGCCCTCGTCAGGTAGTAGTAGATCACCGGGTAGGTGACTCCAACCCTCACGCCCCTGTGTCCCATCATTGGGTTGGCCTCCTGCAGCGCCTTGACCCTGTTGTAGAGATCCTGGAGCTCAGCTATCTTCTGGTCCAGCTGCTTTGCCTCAGCGGAGTTGCCGGAGGCCTCCGCCTTCCCCTTCTGCTCCCTCAGCTCGTAGATCTGGGTCAGCAGCTCCTCGCCTGAGGGCAGGAACTCGTGGAGCGGCGGGTCTATGAGCCTTATCACCACCGGCTTGCCGTCCATTATATCGAGCATCTCCTTGAAGTCAGGCTTTATCATGTCAGCGAGCTCCTTCATGTGGGCCTCCCTCTCCTTGTCGTCGGCGGCCAGGATCACCTTCCTGAGGGCCTCGAGCCTCTCCGGCTTCCTGAACATCCTCTCTATCCTCAGCAGCCCTATGCCCTCAGCCCCGAACTTCCTGGCCATCATGGCGTCCTCAGGGACGTCGGCGTTGGCCCTGACGCCAAGCCTCCTCTCCTCGTCAGCCCACCTCAGCAGCTCGTCGAGCCAGCCGCCTATCTCAGGGGTCACTGTGGGCAGCTGGCCCAGGTAGACGTTGCCGCTGTTGCCGTCAATTGTCACCCAGTCGCCCTCCCTAACGGTGGTCCCGTTGACCGTGAAAGCCTTCGTCCCGTAGTCTATCTTTATGGCCTCAGCGCCCACGACTGCGGGCTTACCTATGGCCCTCGCAACTATGGCCGCGTGTGATGTGAACCCTCCCCTCGAGGTCAGCACGCCCTGGGCGGCGTAGAAGCCGTGGACGTCGTCCGGCTTCGTCTCAACCCTAACCAGTATTACCTTCTTGCCCTGCCTCGCCCACTCAACCGCCGTGTCAGGGTCGAAGACCACCTGGCCGCTGGCTGCACCGGGCGAGGCCGCCAGGCCCTTGGTTATGGGGTTCGCCTTGACCTTGGGGTCTATCGTCGGGTAGAGGAGCCTCCTGACCTGCTCGGGGTCGACCTTCAGCAGGGCCTCCTCCTTGGTCAGCAGGCCCTCCTTCACCATCTCAACGGCGGTCCTGACCCTTGCAAGTGGCGTCATCTTGGCGGGCCTGTTCTGAAGGAAGTACAGCTTGCCCCTCTCCACCGTGAACTCTATGTCCATTACGTCCTTGTTCACCTGCTCGAGCTTCTTGCCGGCCTCTATGAGCTGGCTGTAGACCTCAGGCATCCTCTTCTTCAGCTCCTCAAGCCCCAGGGGGGTCCTTATGCCTGCAACGACGTCCTCACCCTGGGCGTTTGGCAGGAACTCGCCGTAGGGCCTGTCCTCGCCGGTGGCCTGGTCCCTGGTGAAGTAGACGCCCGTGCCCGAGTCCCAGCCCATGTTGCCGAAGACCATGGTGACCACGTTTACTGCCGTGCAGTCAGCCATCTCAGGGGTTATTTCGTTGGCAATCCTGTAGAAGATGGCCCTCGGGTTCATCCATGACCTGAAGACTGCCCTTATGGCGAGCTCGAGCTGCACGTAGGGGTCCTGCGGGAAGTCCTGGCCCCAGAGCCTCCTCACGAGCCCCTTGTACTCGCCCACCAGCTCCTTTATGAGCTCAAGGGAGCGGGCCCAGAGCCTGGGGGCCACATCCCTGGGAGGCTGGGCGTCAAGCCTTGGGGTGTACTCAGGGTAGAGCCTCCTTATGGCGTCAAGCTCGTCCTTATAGGTGGTCTCCGCCTCCCTGGCCAGCTGCTCGCTCCTCCTGTCGAAGGCCTCGTTGAAGGGCTTCTCGTCGAGGGCGAGGACTATCCTGGCGAACATCTGTATGAACCTCCTGTAGGCGTCATAGGCGAACCACTCGTTGTTGGTGGCCCTCGCGAGGGCTATCACGCTCCTGTCGTTAAGGCCGAGGTTGAGCACAGTGTCCATCATGCCGGGCATTGAGAGGGCCGCCCCTGACCTGACTGAGACCAGGAGCGGTATGCCCTCCTCGGAGCCGAACCTCTTGCCCGTCCTCCTCTCGAGCTCGCGCACGTGCTCCTTGACGTCCTCCATGAGGCCCTGCGGCAGGTCGCACTGGTCTATGAGGCCCCATATCCTCTTTACGACCTCGTCCCTCACGGAGGGCGGCGGGTTGCTCCTCAGCGTCCTCTCGAGCTCATCGATCTCAGCCCTCCTCGAGGCGTAGAACCTCCTGCACGCCTCCGTGGTTATTATGAACCCTGGGGGCACCGGGAGGCCTATCTGGGTCATCTGGGCAAGCGAGGCGCCCTTGCCGCCAAGCAGTTTCTTGTCCTTCCAGTCGGCCTCCTCAAACCACAGCACAAGGCCTGTTCTAGGCAACTCAGCCCACTTCCGACTGGGCAGTGTACGCGTCTTTTTAAAAGCTCAGCTTTCAGATGCTCAAACTTCCGCCGTGAACGGGAGGCAGGATGGAGACGAAGTCGCCGTCTGAGAGCTTAACCTGGGAGGCCGCCGAGGGGCTCACCGACCTGCCGTTGACAAGCACTAGGAGCTTCTCGCCGGCGACCTCGAACAGCCTCCTGCCGTGGGCGGCCTCAAGCCTTGATAGCAGGTCCTCGAGCGTTGAGCCCTCAGCCAGCTCCACGGCCTCCTTTGATGCACCAGCTATTGAGACCAGCTCGCCGCCGTAGAGCACGGTGACCCTCAAGCTTCCCGGCCCGCCTGAGGGAAGCGCCTAGGGCCTTTAAGGGCCAGCACGTAGGCCGCGGACCTTGAAGGCCCTTGGCTTAAGGTTTTTAACATGTCGCTCAACCCACGCCAGGGGGTGCCCTTGCCTAAGTTTGAGAACCCCGTGATAAGGGAGCTCCTTGACAGGTACAGGAGGCTCTGGGCCCTCAACCACGCCATGGCCCTCATGGGCTGGGACGAGGAGACCTACATGCCCCAGAGGGGCGTTGAGGAGAGGGCCGTGGCCACCGCCGAGCTCAGGGCCCTCTACCAGGAGCTGCTCCTTAGCGATCAGTTCTCCTCTCTCGTGGAGAAGGCCAAGGCCCAGGAGAACCTCAACGACTACGAGAGGGGCGTCGTGAGGGTAGTCGACAGGGAGCTGAGGATAGCCAGGAGGGTGCCGCCGAGCCTGACCTATGAGATGGCCAAGACGTCCTCGGAGGCCTTCGTGGCCTGGAGCGAGGCGAAGAAGAGGTCCGACTTCAGCGCGTTCAGGCCGTACCTGCAGAAGCTCATAGACCTGAACAGGCAGATGGCCGAGAAGCTGGGCTACGAGGAGGTCCCATACGACGCCCTCCTTGACCTCTACGAGGAGGGCCTGAGGACCAGGGACGTGAAGGCCGTATTTGACGTCCTGGGCCCAGGCCTCAGGGGGCTGCTCGACAAGGTAATTAGCGACGGCTACTACACAAAGCCCAGCCCCCTGGAGGAGGCCAGGTATGATGAGCAGGCCATGAGGAGGGTCAACGCTAAAGTCCTTGAGCTCCTCAGTTTCCCTCAGGACAGGGCGAGGCTTGACGTCAGCCCACACCCGTTCACCACAAACATGGGGGTCAACGACGTCAGGATAACGACGAGGTACGAGGGCTTCGACTTCAAGAGGAGCCTCTTCAGCGTTGTCCACGAGTTCGGCCACGCGACCTACGAGCTCCAGGTAGACCCTGAGCTCGCAATGACTCCCATAGGGGGAGGGGTGAGCCTCGGGGTCCACGAGGGGCAGAGCAGGTTCTGGGAGAACGTCGTGGGCAGGAGCAGGGCCTTCGCCTCCCTGATCAAGCCCGCCCTTGACCAGGAGCTGGGGCTGACCAAGGACCTGAGCGAGGAGGACGTCTACCGCTACTTCGCGACAGTGAGGCCCAGCCTCATAAGGACGGAGGCTGACGAGGTGACATACAACCTCCACATACTCCTCAGGTTCGAGCTCGAGCAGCTGATGATAAACGGCGAGGTCAGGGTTGACGACCTGCCCGAGATGTGGAACGAGGAGAGCGAGAAGCTGATAGGGGTCAGGCCCAGGAACCACGCCGAGGGCATACTACAGGACATCCACTGGGCCCACGGCACAATAGGCTACTTCCCGACCTACACCCTTGGGAACATAGTGGCGTCGATGATGTACTTCGCCTTCAGGTCAAGGGTTGGCGACATCTACGAGCGCGTCGCAAAGGGTGACTTCGAGTCCATAAAGGCCTTCCAGAGGGAGCTGATACACAGGTACGGCGGCACCTACGCCCCCAAGGAGCTGCTCAGGAGGCAGCTGGGCGAGGAGTACAACGCGAGCAGGCTCCTGGACTACCTGAGCTCCAAGTACTTGACGCGCTAGCCCTAAGCCCTTTTACCTTCCCCCCTCTATCCTCTTGCGGCGCGCGGGTAGGGCCGGAGGGGCCGCCGCCCTCCCTCTGCCCGAGGGCGCAAGGCGGGGGCCAGTAACCTCGCCGCGGGCCAGGGGGCGGGCCGAGGCTCCCGCAGGCACGGTGAGCGCCCAGCCCGCGGGGTCAGCGGTGGCCGAGCGCCCGCCGGAGGACGGGCGTCGACGGCCTCAGCCGGGCTAACCTGGCCAGGCCCGGAAGGGAGCAACCTAGCCCGGCCGCTGTCGTTCGCGGTGCCTGGGCGCAAGGGGCGGCGGGGTCAAAGCCTGGCCCGTCCCCGAGGAACGCGGCGGGGGTCCGCGCGCCGTAGCCGGCTCATGTCTTCGTCAAACATGGCAGCCATGGAGGCTGTAGGAGGTCCATGGGGTGACATAACGAGCGATAGACCTCACCCCTCAGGGCGGGGAGGAGGCCAGCCCCCAAGTTACAATCACTGTTTGTGATGCTGCCATCTTACACGCCCTGCGCGGCCGCGCTACACGCTATCAAGCAATTTAACGCGGCCCGCACCTAGGCCCTGGGAGGCCGCTTGGCCAAGCTGTTCGGCACTGACGGCGTCAGGGGAGTAGTTGGGGACCTCATGACCCCCACCTTTGCCCTCAGGATGGGGCACGCCATAGGGGCATACTTCGGCAGCGGCTCAAGGGTGCTCCTTGCCAGGGACGCCAGGGCCGCCGGGGACGCCCTTGCCAGGGCCGTGGCCGCGGGCCTCATGGCAGAGGGCGTCAAGGTCTACTACGCTGGCATGGTACCAACGCCCACCCTGCAGTACGGCGTCAAGGCGCTTGGCTTTGACGGCGGGGTTATGATAACCGCCAGCCACAACCCGAGGGAGTACAACGGGATAAAGGTCATAGAGCACGACGGCGTCGAGATACCGCACGAGAAGGAGGCTATAGTTGAGGACTACTACTTCAAGGGTCACGAGGCCAACCTGCCCTGGAGGTCAATGGTCTACGACGTGGCCGACGTGACTCAAGCAGTGATAGACACCTACGTGAGGGCCGTGGTCTCGCAGGTTGACGCCGAGCTCATAGCGAGGAAGGAGTTCAGGGTCCTGGTTGACTGCGCCAACAGCGTGGGGGCGGTGACGACGCCGCTGATACTTAGGGAGCTCGGGGCCAGGGCGCTCACGCTGAACTGCAACCTCGACCCAGGCTTCCCGGGCAGGAACCCTGAGCCGAACGAGGAGAACCTGGCGCTCACCCTCAGGTTTGTGAGGGAGGCCGGGGTTAACATGGGGGTGGCACACGACGGGGACGCCGACAGGGCCATACTTATTGACGAGAGGGGCAGGCTTATATGGGGCGACAGGGCCGGGGCGCTGCTCACCAGGTTCGTAGCTGGGAGCGGCAGGTGGAAGGGCTACCCGCCCAAGACTTACACAGCGGTGTCAAGCAGCCAGCTCGTGGAGGAGTACCTTAAGCCGGTTGGCATAAGCGTCGTCTGGACCCCCGTGGGGAGCGTGACCATAGCAAGGAGCATACTGAGGGACGGGGGGGCCATAAGCGGGTTTGAGGACAACGGCGGCTACATGCACGTGCCGCACCACCCCGTGAGGGACGGAGGCATGACGACGGCCCTGGCCCTCCACATGCTGGCCAGCGAGGGCAGGAGCCTGGGGGAGCTCTACGACTCGCTGCCCCAGTACTACGCCGTGAAGACTAAGGTGGAGGCCACGAGGGAGCAGGCCGCGTGCGGCGTTGAGGCGGTCAAGGAGGCCTTCTCCGGCTACAGGCAGATAACCATAGACGGCGTCAAGGTGATAGGCGACGACTTCTGGGTGCTCGTGAGGCCCAGCGGCACGGAGCCCATAATGAGGATATCAGCGGAGGCCAGGACGAGGGAGAGGGCTGAGGCCATAGCTGAGCAGGTGAAGGAGCTCTTCATGGCTAAGTGCAAGGGCGAGGGGAGGAGCCCTTGAGGTACTACTTCTTTGAGCTGTTGGCGTGCCCAGTCTGCAAGAGCCCTGACCTGGTGCTGGTGGAGTTCAGGGTCGACGAGGTCAAGGCCAACGTTGACCCAGCGAAGGTCAGGTGCAGGGACACCTGCTACTTCCTCAGGAAGCCCGCCTCGCAGGTGCCGCTGGAGACATGCGCCCAGTGCGTCAACAAGGACGTGGTTGAGGGGGTCCTCGTGTGCAGGAACTGCGGCAGGTGGTACCCAATAATTGACGGCATACCTAGGATGCTGGACGACAAGTTCAGGAAGGTCAAGGAGGACGTCGCGTGGCTGACCTCCCACATAGACAAGGTGCCCGAGGACGTGAGGAAGCTTATGAAGTGGCCTCCCCTTTCCCAGGGTGGTTAGGGGGCAGCCCTCTCATCTCCCTCCAGCTCCATCCTCGCCTTAACAAACAACCGCTGGTGGGGCCTCAGCGCGAGGCAGCCGGTGAGGGGTGCCTCGCCGCTGGGCGCCCCCGCAAGACCATGGCACAAAGGTTATGATAGAACGCATTTAATTGCGCCCATTAATTACGCCGCGGTGTAACCTTGGGATCGGACGTCGACGCGCTGTTTGAAGCGATAGACAGGGGCGACGTGGAGGAGGTGCGGAGGCTGCTGAAGGTCCTGGGCCCAAACGCAAGGGGCAGGGATGGCACCACCCCGCTCCACGAGGCGGCGCTAAACGGCCTTGCGAACGTCGTCAAGCTGTTGCTCGACTCCGGCGCAGACCCGAACGCCAGGGACAGGCACAGGGTGACCCCGCTCCACGTAGCCGCGTACCACGGCCATGTGGAAGTCGTCAGGCTGCTCCTTGAGAGGGGGGCGGACCCCAAAGCCAAGGACGCCTTCGGCGTAACCCCCCTTCACGACGCCGTGCTCGGCAATAATAAGGGCAGCGCTGACGTCGTCAGGCTGCTCATAGACAGGGGAGCAGACCCAAACTGTAAGGGCAGGGACGGCGATACGCCCCTTCACATCGCTGCGTCCATAGATAACGCGGAGGCAGCTAGGGCGCTGCTTGATAGAGGGGCTGACCCGAACTCAAGGAATATGCACGGTCAGACGCCCCTTCACATCGCCGCGTCGGCGGGCAGCGTGAACGTCGCCAGGGCGCTTATTGAGAAGGGCGCTGACCTCAACGCCAGGGGCAGGGACGGCGAGACCCCGCTCCACGTCGCCGCGCTCAGCAGCAACAGGGGCAGCTCTGAGGTCGCCAGGGCCCTCCTCGGCGCCGGCGCAGACCCGAACGCCAGGGACAGGTATGGTGAGACGCCCCTCCACATAGCTGCATATAACGGCAACGTGGACGTGGCAAAGGCCCTCCTCGGCGCCGGGGCTGACCCAAACTCAAGGAAGGAGCGCGGCGTAACACCCCTCCACATGGCCGCGTACCACGGCCATTTGGAAGTTGTGAGGCTGCTCCTCAGCGCTGGGGCCGACCCCGGCCTGGCCGACGAGGAGGGCCTGACGCCCCTGGACGTCGCGGACGAGGAGGTCAGGGAACTGATGGAGCGGAGGGTTAACCGCAAGGCCAGCTAACGGCCCACGCCGTCACTGCGCCTTCACTGGGCCCCCTTCGGCCTCCCGCCGCGGCCCAGGCCCTGGACGACGCCGCCCAGCGTCGGGTCCTCGGACAGGGCGTTTATCACGGTGTCGGGGCTAACCGCGAGCTCAACAACCCTCGTCTTGCCGTACCTGCCCCTGCTTATCACCCTGCTGCTTATTATGCCGAGCATGTCAAGCTCCCCGAGCACACCAGAGGCCCTCCTGAGCGTCACCTCCTCAAGGCCGAGGGAGGAGGCCAGCTGCCTGTAGGCGTCGTATATCTCCCCTGTGGTGGCCCTGCCCTCCGGCGACGACTCCGAGGCCCTAAGTATGGCAGCAAGTATGAGCTTGCCGTGCAGGGGCAGGGTCCTTATGACGTCGGTCGCCCTGTCCCTCTCTATCTCGAGCCTCGCCCTCCTGACGTGGTCCTCCGTGACCTTCGGCGCCCCCTCCCTCTCAGCTATCTCGCCCGCGACCCTGAGCACGTCGAGGGCCCTCCTGGCGTCCCCGTGCTCCCTCGCGGCCAGCGCCGCCACCAGCGGTATGACCCCCTCCTCAAGGGCCCCCTCGTTGAAGGCGGCCGAAGCCCTCTGGGAGAGTATGTCCCTCAGCTGCTCGGCGTTGTAGGGCGAGAACACCAGCTGCTCCTCGCCCAGGCTGCTCTTGACCCTCGGGTCGAGGGAGTCGAGGAGCTTGACGCTGTTCGTTATGCCTATGAGCGACACCCTGGCCCTCTGCAGGTACTCGTTCACCCTGGTGAGGTCGTACAGGACGTCGTCGCCCCTCCTGACGAGGAAGTCTATCTCGTCAAGCACAACTATGTAGACGCCCTCTAGCCTTGAGAGCCTCCTCACGACCCTTGAGAACAGCTCGCCTATGGAGAGCCCGGTGAAGGGCACCCTGAGGCCCAGCTGCTCCCCCATGTCTGCCAGAACCTTGTAGGGCGTCTCCCTCTGCCTGACGTTGACGTAGAGCCAGGAGACGCTGGCGCCCCTGGCCTTGGCCATCTCCTGCAGGCGCCTGAGCACGTACTTAGTGACGGCGGTCTTGCCGGTGCCTGTCAGGCCGTAGATGAAGGCGTTGCTGGGCCTCTCCCCCCTCAGCGCTGGGGCGACGACCTCTGCAAGCCTCTTTATCTCGGCCTCCCTGTGGGGCAGCTCGAGGGGCACGTAGTCAGGCAGCAGCACCTCCCTGTTCTTGAACAGCCTGCTCCTCGAGGCGGCCTCGAATATGTTGTCGAGCTCGTCCAAGTGAAACACCGGCTCCAGAGGAAAACTTGGCCTAAGGGGGTGAGCGGGCCTCAGGGCCGGTAACACTGGGCGCGCACCTCTAGAAGTGGCCCCTGGTGGACCGGCCGGGACTTGAACCCGGGACCTCTCGGATGCCAACCGAGCGCTCTTCCAGCTGAGCTACCGGCCCACAGGGACCAGGGTTGAAGTGAATGGGTAGGGCATATAAAGGTTTAGCTTGGCCTCCAGGGCTTAGCGCGGCCCCTATACATCCTTAAGGTCAACATTTGTCACTCAGCCTGAGCCCTTGCCCGTGAGCGCCTTCCTGGCCCCTCCACCGTTCTTCTGACTGCGTCCAGCAGAAGGTCCTCCAAGTCTACGCCCTTCTCTTCCAGCCTCTTAATAGCCTCCTCTACTAGTTCCTTCCAACGACGTTATTGTTGGCCTGCCCCTGGGCCGCAGCAGCACCTGCTGCTTAGGAGCCTTTTCCGGTAAATTTCACCAGGCCGCAGCGAGAGCCTAAATTAGTTGGCCGACCTCACCACCTGCTATGAGGACCTGGGGCGCCTGAGGTTGGAGGACATACAGGTAAACACCAAGGTGCTTAGGGTTGACCCCCAGAACATAGACATAGACGTCATAAGGGAGGCGGCCGAGGCCATAAGGAGGGGGGGCACGGTGGCCTTCCCCACGGAGACGGTCTACGGCCTCGGGGCCGACGCCTACAACCCTGAGGCGGCGAGGAAGGTCTTCATAGCAAAGAGGAGGCCCATGGACAACCCTCTCATAGTACACATACACTCAATGGAACAGCTCTACGAGGTCGCCACCAGGATACCCCCTGAGGCTGAGAGGCTGGCCAGGAGGCTCTGGCCAGGCCCAGTGACCCTGCTCCTCTGGAAGGCCGAGAGGGTCCCCCCAGAGGTCACCGCCGGGAGGCCAACCGTCGCCGTCAGGATGCCGGCCCACCCCGTGGCCCTGGCCCTCATAAGGGAGAGCGGGGTCCCCATAGCGGCCCCGAGCGCCAACCTGGCCGGGAGGCCGTCGCCAACCACGGGGGAGCACGTCGTTAGGGACCTCTTCGGGAGGGTCGACGTCATACTTGACGCCGGCGAGACGGTCTACGGCGTTGAGTCCACGATAGTTGACCTGACCAGGGACCCGCCGGTGCTCCTGAGGCCGGGGGGCCTGCCTGTTGAGGAGGTGGAGAGGGAGCTTGGCAAGAGGGTTGAGGTGCCCCCGTTCGCCAGGGGCCTCGGGCAGGCCGACGTGGCCCTGGCCCCAGGCATGAAGTACAGGCACTACGCTCCCCTCAAGAGGCTTGTGATAGTTGAGGGCGACTACGGTGACCTGAGGGCGTACGCCTCAAAGGTAATTGATGTGGTCAGGCGGGAGGCGGCCAAGGGAGTTAGGCCCGTTGTGCTGTGCTCATCGGAGACCGCCCCCTACTACGAGGCCCAGGGCATAAGGTACGTAGAGCTCGGCCCCAGGGGCAACATATTCATAGTAGCCAGGAACCTGTTTAAGACGTTCAGGCTGATAGACGAGCTGCCTGACGTTGACGCGGCCTTCATGGAGGGCTTTGAGGAGAGGGGGCTCGGCCTCGCAGTAATGAACAGGGCCAGGAAGGCCAGCGGCTTCAGTATTATTCGCGTGTAAATAGTTCCTTAGGATGCCGCGATGGAGTGATGCCTTCACTTTTAAGGAGCCGGGCGCAAGATTTACTTGGTGCGAGTTTTGGGCGAGACCCTTAGGAGGCGGCTCGCGGTTGAGCGCGGCCTTACGAAGGTTGCAGCTGGCCTCATAGCTGACCTTGACGTCTTCTTCAGGGAAAGCACCGGCAAGGGCTTCGTGCAGAACCTCCTTGAGGACCCTGCGGCAACGTACAGGCTGGCCACCTCTAGGTACCCTAGGAGCGTCATAAGGGCCGCCCTGAGGGCCGCCCTGAGGCTTGCTTTTGGCGCCCCCTCCGAGGACGTTGATAGGGCCTTGGACGCCCTTGAGGCCGGCCTGCCCTCTGAGTTCCTAAGGCTCCTCAGGATGAGCGCCAGCTGAGGGCCTCCCAGGCTCAGACCTCCTGCTCGCCGCCAGGGGCCTGCCCCGGCCTGTAGTACCTCATGCCAAGGTAGATCGCCACGACCGTGGCGGCGACGGCAGCCCCTATAACGTAGTAACTCAGGTTAACGCTGACGCGCCTAACGGCTTTAACCGGGGCGAGGCCGAGGCTGACGTTAACCGTCTGCCCAGCGCTCACGCTGACGGTCCTGTTGACCTGCCTATAGCCGGCGGCCCTGGCGCTCACCACATACGCGCCGGGGGCCACCCCCACGGCGACCCTGCCTACACCTATAGCGACGGGCGTGCCGTTTGGGAATGCCACCTCTACTGAGGCGTCGCTCACGTTTGTGTAAACCTCTATGGTGCCCCTCGTCGGCCTTGGAGGCGCGGTGGGCGTGACGTTGTAGCTGTAGAGGGCTGGCCTCGTGGCGTTGACCAGGGCCGAGAACGTCATGCCGTTAGCTGACGCCGTTATGTTATAGCTCCCTGGGGCCACGGGCATGTAGACCTCCTGGCCGGCCCCTATGACGCCGCTGAAGACAGTTACCCCGTACTTGGTCAGAGAGAGGCTGGCCTCGACGGCGCTGAAGAGCCTGAGCACGGGCATTGTAAGGGAGCAGCTCAAGTCGATGGTCGCGTTGGAGCTCAGGGCTATGGTCTCGGAGACGGGGGCGCAGACGTTGTAGGGGTAGAAGCCGACAACGTCAACTCTGTAGGGCACCCTGGAGAGGAGCCTAACGCTGCCGTTGACAGCCCAGGTCAAGGGGGTGCCGTTGACGTAGGCCTCAACGTAGTTGACTGGCACGGGGGAGCTGACCGAGAGCCTGGCGTAGACGAAGGCGGGGCTTAGGGAAAGCCTCACGCTGGTGTCCGCCAGGGGCACCACCACGTATGAGAGGGGCGCGTAGCCAGGCGCCTCGGCTGTAACGTTAACGGGCATAGCGCTGTCGTAGAAGTAGGCGGAGCCAACCCCTATTGGGGTGCCGTTCAGGTATATTGTGGCGTCGCTGGGGCTCGCGCTCACGTTGACCCTCCACTCGCCGCCCACCATGTCGCTGTAGCTCACGACCTCGGCCGTGAAGCTGGTCTCATTATAGATTAACAGCTCGCCGCCCCAGAGGGGCAGGAACTTGAGGCTCCCCTGGGGCGCCGTTATCATGATGTACTCCTCCGAGGAGCTGAGGTTGACTATGTAAAGGTCGCCGTTGGCCCCTGCGAAGGCGGCGGAGAGGCCGTTGACGGAGGCCGTCTGGACGTCGACTGGGATCGTCAGGTTGACCCCTGGGCCCTCCAGGCCGGAGGGGGTCACCTCAAGGCCCGTCATGGGGTCCAGGGCCACGGGCCACGGGAGGCTGAGGCTGGAGGCGCCGCCCGGGCCGTAGATTGTGAGCTTGCAGCCGCTTAGAGTCTCCTCCTCAACCATGACGTAGTAGCCGCCGTAGGCCACGTAGACCCCCATGTATGTTGGCACGTATGATATGTTAGCCCTGTAGTAGGCCACGGGCCTACCGGCGTAGTTGAAGACTATAATGGTGTTGTTAGCTGAGTAGAGGGCAACGCCCCCCGGGCCGACGCCGCCGAAGAGCCACTCGCCTGGTATCTCAACTGGCCTCGGCGGCAGGCCCTGGCTGCCGGCCTGGGTGAGCACTATCGCCTCAGCTGGCACGACCAGGAGCGCTGCCCCGGCGCCGGAGGAGGCGTAGGTGACCGGGTAGAAGGTCTCGATTGGCACCAGGGCCCTGGGCCTTACGAAGTAGGCCGTGAGCCTTGGAGCGCCGTACCTGGGCGGGTACTCCACGGCGCCGCCGAGCGCCTCAAGCTGAGTGCCGTTGACGTAAAGCGTCGAGGGCGTTGGTACCTCGTAGGAGCCCGGCGGTAGCCTGAGCGAGACCAGGAGGCCGCTGACGTTGACAAGGACCTGGGCCCTGGCGCTGAGGTCGAGGGCTGTCGGCAGGGCGGGCGCCAGGGCTGACGCCCCCGCGTAGTTCACCACGAAGGCTATGTTGCCAAGGGAGCCAACGACCTCGCCTGGAACGGGCTCCCAGGAGCCCCTGTAGAGGATGTAGCTGTAGCCCGTGAGGGGCATGTAGTAGCCCCCTGGCACAGGCACGGCAGAGCCTATGGGCTGGTAGCTGGCGCCCGTCAGCGAGGCCTTTATGAGCACCAGGCCGGCCCCGCTCAGCGCCATGACGTAGCTGCCAGAGGCCCAGTAGACCCTGAGGGGCACGAGGCTCACTGGGACAGCTGACAGCAGCTGGGCCGAGAGGGGCCTGCCGCTCACCCTATATATTAACAGGTAGGGCCCGGCCCCGCCCATGTAGCCGAAGACGTATGCGGTGGAGCCGTTAAGGTAGCCCGAGGGCGCGGGCGAGGTGACGTTGAGGCCCAGTAGGCCCTGGGGCGACTGAATGTAGAAGGCCCCGCCCGGGGCCCTCTCGAGGAGGACGGGGGAGCCGACGTAGCTGAAGGACACAACGCTGAAGTTAGCTGGGAGCTCAAGGGTCGCCTCGAGCCCCCTCGGGCCCTCCACGTAAACGGAGCCGCTCACGTTGTAGGCTATGAGATCACTATAGATGCCCACCACGTCGCTGGCCGGCAGGGCGACCACGCTGGAGACGCTGGCGTTGCTCATGTAGAGGAAGTACGCGCCGTCCTCCCCTACTACAGCCATGTAGCCTTCCCCACATGATGCATTGACAGCCACGTCGCCGGGCCAGGGGCTGTAGGACTGGCCGCTCGCCAGGTTGATAACGCCGCTCGCAGTTATGAGGTAGGGGTAACAGAGGGCCACGGGCGTAGAGTTTGACAGCAGGGGCAGCGACGCGCCGCCTGCGGCCCTCGCCCCGTGGCCGCCCGCGGGCATCAGGGCTACTAGCAGGAGCGCTAGGAGCAGCGTCAGGGCCAGGCGCCTGGCCAACGTAACACCTTAGGTGTACACATAAACTCTGGAGCTAATCAGCGTTAACCCCTTCCAGGCTGGTCGTCCCACGTGAAGCCTTGGCTGGTGGTAGCACCGGGCCATCAGCCTTAAAGCCTTGGGGCCTAACAGAGAGGCAGGTGAGAAAACCGTGTCACTGCTCAGCGCCCTGGGCATAAACCTCTCCTCGCCGGCCTCTATAGCAGTAACAGTGATAGAGTTCCTGCTGGGCCTTGGCGTGGGCTACGTGCTGGCCAAGGGCCTCAAGTACGTCCTCGCGTTCTTCCTGCTGCTCATAGTGGGCGACCTCCTCAACGTGTGGAGCCTGAGGGGCCTTAACGTCAGCTCGCTGGCAAGTAGCGTAAGCTCAGGAAACGTGACGGTCATTGAGCAGGGCTTCAGGGCCCTCTACCCGTTCCTTGCTGTAATAGAGCCCATATTCACGAGCATCGTCATAGTGCTGGGCTTCATAGTGGGGGCCGCCATAGCCTTCTTCAGGTAAGCGACGGCTGCCTGGAATAAAGTAATTTAATTATGATATAAACTATTTAACGCTCCTCGCCTTTTGACGGCGCGGGGTCATCCCTGAGGGTCAATGGCTTCAGGCAAGGGGCGCGCCGCTCGGGGCGCGAGCAGGAAGGCTACTCGGTCAAGGGGGTCTTCAGGGCCCTGGCTGCGGCTTGGCCTTACCTCTCAATAGCCGCCCTCCTGGCCCTGCTAGCCGTCACGGTGTACCTCAGGCTCATACCTTACTTCAGGTACGGCTCAACCCTTAACGAGGTGGACCCCTACGAGTACCTCTGGCTCGCCAACTACTTCTACAGCCACGACCTCGGCGGCCTCAGCGGCCTCTCCAGGGTCGCCTTCTGGTGGTACCCCTGGGGCAGGGACTTCCTTAGGAGTGAGTACCTCGGCCTCCCGTGGCTCGCCGCTGCCATAGCGAAGCTCACCGGGGGCAGGGTCTCAACAGAGCTGGCGCTCTCTATGTCGCCAGTTGCCTTCACGGCGCTGGGCGTGGTCGGGGCTTACCTGGCCGTTAAGGCGGCCACGGACTCGAGGGCCGGCGGCCTTGTGGCGGCCCTCGGCGTCGCGTTTATGCCGACGCTGGCCCTAGACCACGGCTTCGCCAGCGACCCGGCCAAGGTCTACATGGGCCTCATGATAATGCCTTACCCGCTCTACTTCCTTGCCCTCTCCACTAGGGCCAAGGGAAGGGCGAGGGCCCTAGCGCTGGCCGTCGCCTCAGGCGCCTCCGGGGGCCTCATAGCGTGGTTCTGGGGAGGCTACCAGTACTACGCCCTAATCGTCTCCCTGGCGGCCCTCCTGGAGCCCTTCATAATAAGGCCAACGCCGTCGAGGCTCCTCATCTACCTAACCGCGTGGGCCTCCTTTGCCGCCGTCTCACTTACATCACCTGCCACGCCTCTGAGCCTCTTCTACAGGGGCGTTGGACTTGCCCCTGAGGCAACGCTCATAGTGTACGCCCTGGAGGCCTGGTACGACAGGCTCGGCCTTGCAAGGCTCAGGCTGAGCAGCTCCTACAGCGTCAGGGTCCACGTCTTTATGCTGTTGCTGCTCGCGCCGCTGGCCATTGACGTGCTCCTGAGCGGCCTCATAAGCGCCAGCTCAAGGATGCTCATGGGCCTCGGCCTCTCCCCGCCGCCCACATCAGTAGTGCCCTTAACGGTCCAAGAGTACATGGGCGTCCCGGCCTCTCAGGTGCTGGCAGACCTAGGGCCCTTCTTCATAACGACGGTCATAGGCCTAGTGGCCCTGGTGGCCGCGGCTGCCTCAAGGTCGTGGAGGCCCTCGGGGCCAGAGGTGGTCTTCCTGACAGCGTTCGTCCTCTCAGTAATCTTCACCTACGGTGGGGCCAACCAGGCCTACTACATACCGTCGGCCGCTATCTTCACGGCAATCTCAGCCGGCATGGCAGTGGCCTTCCTGGCCTCGCAGAGGTCCAGGACCTACGTGAAGAAGGAGAGGAGGACTGTTGAGAGCCCCAACTGGCTCGCTGTTGGCATTGCAGCGACGCTAGTTGTAGCGGTGGTGGCCTTCTCAGGCCTCTACGCGGTGCAGGACGCCGAGGCCCTCAGGCTCCAGGCGCCGGCCCTTGAGACCGGCTGGACGCCTGCCATGACAGTGCCCAGCGGCAGCGGCTCAAGGACCGTGGTGCCAATAAACAGCGCCTGGACCGACGCCCTTAGCTACATTAAGGAGAACACGAGTCCTGGCTCAGCTGTAGTGTCGTGGTGGGACTACGGCTACTGGATAGGAGTCCTAGCGAACAGGACCACGGTCGTCGACGGATCAACCATAAACGGCACCCAGATAGGCCTCGTGGCCAACGCCTTCACGGCCCCCGTGAACCAGAGCCCCGCCTACCTTGAGATGATGAGGCTGAGGCCCAACAGCACCTACATACTGGTCTATGATGTCTTCATCGGAATCTACAGCAACGGGACGGGCTCCGTCATAATGTTCCCCTACCCCAGCTTCTACCCAGTCAACCCGCAGGCCGGGGTCTACGCCATAACCTACGGCCTCGGCGACATGGCTAAGTCATACCAGATGCTGAGGATAGCGCTTAGGGTCAACCCGTACGCTGGCAGCCCGTTCTTCTCAAACTACACGTCTGTGACCACCTACGACAACTACGAGTTCTACCAGTTCCCCGCCCTCGCGGGCGGGCCGCAGGCAAACGTGTCTGAGACCCTTGACACCACCATCTACGACCTAATGATGTACGGGGTGAGCGTGCTAAAGCAGTGCGGCAACATAACTGGGGCCCCGTTCCTGGCCAACGCAACCTCCTTCACCCCAGCGGCGGTGCAGTACATTGACCCCACCACTGGCGCCATAGTGCCCCAGCCCATAACCCCGCCCAGCCCCCTGCCCTACTACCAGCCTGTGAAGGTGTTCGCCTCTGTCTACTACGCCTGGAGCCCCGCGGGCTCAGGCGTCACCTACTTCTACAGCGTCGTCGTGTTCCTCTACAGGTGGACCGGGGTCGTGTAATCTAATAGGCCAAAGACCAGGCAGTGGGCCCTTGGCTGCAGCTGAAGGGGGCCCTCGCTTTTCCTCCACCTTAAAGTCTAGGCGCCGCCCATAGCTCTAAGCCCTAGGTACTGGAGGGCGCACGGGACGTACCTTATGGACCTCAGGTTGCCGTACTCCCTCCCCCACGCAGTTACGAACTTTGAGCTCGCCCTGTCGAGCAGCTCAACGTCCTCAGGGCTCAGCTTGACGTCAGCTGACCCCGCGAGCTCCCTGGCCCTGTCGGGCTTAGTGGTCCCTGGTATGGGCACGGCGCCCTTAGATATTAGCCACGCCAGGGAGACCTGGGCTGTCGTTGCCCCTAGGCGGCCCGCGACCCCCTTGAGGGCATCCATGAGCTCCCTGTCGGAGGCGGCCGCCTTGAAGCGCGGGTCAACCCTCTGCACGGCCCTTGAGGCAGTGACCCCAGCTAGGGCTCCCTTGGCGAGGGGCGAGTAGGCGATGACGCCAATTCCTTTGGCCCTGGCCACTTTAGCTACGTCGAGCTCAGGGGTCCTGTAGGCCAGGCTGTACTCGACCTGGTCGCTCACGGGCTCCAGGGAGCTGAAGCAGTAAAGCGCCTCCTCGAGCAGCCTCCCCGAGAAGTTCGAGAGCCCCACGTACTCCGCAAGGCCAGCCTTCACCGCCCTCTCAAGGCCTCTCAGGGGCTGGCAGAGGGGTATCCAGGCCGGCGGGGGCCAGTGGAGCTGCAGCAGGGCGGGGGCGAAGCCGAGGCGCCTCCTCACGCCCTCAGCGCCCTTGAGTATGAAGTAGGGGGTGGGCCTGAAGCCGCCCACTTTACTAGCAACAACAACGTGCTCCCTTATGCCGAGCCTCCTCACGGCCTCCCCGAGGGCCTCCTCGCTCCTCCCCATGCCGTAGACCTCGGCCGTGTCGAAGAAGTTTATGCCCTCCTCGTGGGCGGCCCTGACTATGGCCTCAGCGACCTCAGGGCTGCCCCTCCAGGTCCTTGAGCCCACCTCCCAGAAGCCAAGGCCCACGGCGCTCACCTGAGGGCCGTCCCTTCCAAGCCTCGTGTATATCAAGTCCGCAGCCCAGGTGTGGGAATATGAGCCGGTTTTAAGCTCGCGCTAATGCCCCTGGGCAGGTGGCCTGAGTGGAGATAAGGCGCCTCCTCGAGCCCTCGGAGCTCTCCCAGGTGGTTGACGTTCAGCGCTCGGCCTGGGGCATGGACAGGTCGAGCTGCGAGGCAGTGCCGCTCCACATGCTCAGGGCCCTGGTGGAGAACGGCGGCATAGTGCTTGGGGCCATAGACAGTGGCAGGGTGGTGGGCTTCTCCTTCGGCTGGTTCGTCGAGGCCCCCGAGGGCACCTACTTCTACAGCCACATGACTGGGGTCGTAGAGGGGGCCAAGTACAGGGGCCTGGGGACCCAGCTCAAGCTTGCCCAGAGGCGCGAGGCGCTGGCCGCAGGCGTCAGGCTCATAAAGTGGACCTTCGACCCCCTGCAGAGCCTCAACGCCCACTTCAACCTCGGCAAGCTTGGGGCCATATTCAGGCAGTACAGGGTGAGGTACTACGGCGAGATAAGGGACTCCATAAACGCCGGCCTTGAGACCGACAGGGCCATAGCGGAGTGGCACCTGGACAGCAGGAACGTAAACTTGAAGGTGTCGGGGGAGGCCAGGGTGCCCAAGGCCGAGGAGCTGGTCAGCATGGGTGCCCACGTGGCCGTGAGGCCGAGGGGCCAGGCCGGCCTTGAGGTCCCCGAGGGGCCAGACCTCTCTAGGTCGCCTGACGTTGTCCTCGTTGGCCTGCCCAGGTCAATATCCAAGGTGAGGGACGCCGACCCGGGCCTCGCCTCAAGGTGGAGGGGGGCCACGAGGGAGGCCTACACCTATTACCTCTCCCAGGGCTACGTAGCCTCGGACTTCACCTGGGGCGCCGAGGGGCACGGCTACGTGGTCATGGTAAGGGAGCCGCTGGGCGAGGTCCTTGACGGGGTGAGACCGTGGAGCTGAGGAGGGTTGAGCTCCTGGAGGTCTGGGTCAGGCTTAAGTCACCCTTTGAGACCAGCTTCGGCAAGACGCTGGAGAGGCCCGCGATACTTGTGAGGGCGGAGGAGAGGGGTGGGGAGGTCGGCTGGGGCGAGGTGGTCGCGGACTCAGGCCCTTGGTACAGCTATGAGACGAATGAGACGGCTTGGCACGTTATAAGGGACTTCATACTGCCCCAGCTGAAGGGCGACGTGGGCCCGAGGGGCTTCCCCGCCCTGGTCTCAAGGATAAGGGGCCACAACATGGCTAAGGCCGGCGTCGAGATGGCCCTCTGGGACCTCGCCGCAAAGCTCGAGGGGAGGCCCCTGTGGCAGTACATAGGGGGAGTGAGGGACAGGATAGCCAGCGGTGTAAGCGTCGGCATCCAGCCCTCCCTCGAGGACCTCGTGAGGGTGGTTGACAGCTACGTCCAGGAGGGCTACCAGAGGGTGAAGATAAAGATAAGGCCGGGCTACGACGTGGAGCCCGTCAGGAGGCTCAGGGAGGCCCTCGGCCCCTCCCTTAAGCTTCAGGTTGACGCCAACGCCGCCTACACGCTGAGCGACGTGGAGGTCTTCAGGAGGCTCGATGACTTCGGCCTGCTCATGATAGAGCAGCCGCTGGGCTGGAGGGACCTCGTGGACCACGCCGAGCTCGCAAGGCACATAAGGACCCCAATATGCCTTGACGAGAGCGTAGCTGACGCTGACGACGCGAGGAAGGCCTACCAGCTGGGCTCAGCCATGATAATAAACGTCAAGCCTGCGAGGGTGGGAGGCCTCGGCGAGACGCTCAGGATCCATGACCTCTGGTACCGCCAGCTGGGGAGGCCCATCTGGATAGGCGGCATGCTTGAGACGGGGGTCGGCAGGGGCCACCTGGTGGCCGCCGCTACCCTGGAGGGTGTCAGGTACCCCAACGACATAAGCGCCAGCTCAAGGTACTACGAGGAGGACATAGTTGAGCCCCCCTGGGAGCTCAACAGGGACGGCACCATATCCGCGCCCAGGGCCAGCGGGATAGGGGCTGAGGTGCTCGAGGACAAGGTCCGCTCAGCTGCTAAAAGAGCCTATGAGTTCAGGCCTTAGGGGCGGCCTCCCTGAGCCTCCTCTCGACCTCGCCGAGGCCGACATAGCTTATGATGAGGCCTATGAAGCTGGTTATGACGAGCGGTATGGCTGTCAGTATGCCGCCCGCCTCCAGCAGTGCGTCGTTGTAATATGAGCCCACCTCGAAGAGGCCGACGCCTATAAGTATGAAGCCCACGACGGCTATTATGAAGCTCAGGTCCACTGCTATGAAGCCGCCGAACATGAAGGTCGCCGCGCCCACCAGGGCAACTATCACGGCAGCTATGATGAGCCAGACCCCCGCGACCCCGGCCCAGCCTCCCTTGCCGGCCGCCTCAAGGGCCTTGAAGCCCACGCTGAGCCTCCCAAGGGCCAGAAATGAAACCACCAGCAGCACCGCGGCTATAGCGGCGACGCCTATGGCAGCCCCTAGCGAGGCAGCTAGCGGCAGGGGAGCAGGCCCCATGTGGACCACATACCTGGTGGCGCCGTTAACACTAACGACTGCCCCCGCAGCCGGCCTTGTGGCAAGGAACGCGCCTATGCCTATCACAATTGATGCAGCGAGCAGGAGCAGCGGCACCACTATTAGCAGCAGGGTACCGCTCCTCAGCTTATCTATGCCCTCAAGCTCGTACTGGAGCTGGGACGCCAAAGTCCCTCCTCACAGCTTAACGGGCGTCGCGCGCACTTAAAATTAACGATAAAATAATTAAGCGCTCCTAGGGAAAAGGGTCTCGGGGTCACTGCACTTCTATGCGCCTGACCAGCTGGCACCTCTTGGCAAGCTGGAGGACCGGCACCCCCTTGGGCACCACGAGCTCGTTCACGACCTTTATTGACCTAACCTTGGAGTTTATTGTGTCCCAGTCCACGTCGGGCGCGAAGACGAGCCTCTTTATGTTTGAGAACACTATGGGCTTGTCCGCCGCCTGAAGGTCGGCCTTCGTCACCGTGAGCTCGTCAATGTTGCTTATGAGGTCGAAGTCAGCCACCGCCCCCACAACGGTCTTCATCGCGCTCGCCTGGGCCTCCTTGAGCTTATCAACTATCCTTGACAGGGCGCTCGACACCCTCTGGCCCACGTCCTTGGTGGCCTCTATGCTGACCAGCAGGTTACTCATGGCCATGTTCATCAGGTCCCCAACCGTGACGCCTAGGTCCTTGGCGGTCCTGCTAAACCTCTCGTAGAGCTCGGGGTCAAGGCCCCTTATCGTGTACGCCTTCCCCTTCTCCTCGCCCTCGCCGCCGCTGCCCTCCTGGGAGCTCACACCTGTCACCTCTGTATTACAGAGGTGACAGAGAGGACTTATAAGCTTTGCCTTCTTAATTTTATGCTAAATATTAATTAAGGTCAGTTAAGCCTTTTTAAGTGACTTTCTCTATATAAGAAATGGTGAGTCCGTTGCGCAACCCCGCGCGATAGCCATCACGGGCAGCGACGAGAGAGTCCTCGGGGCAACCAAGGCGACGCCCTACGTCGGCCTAACAGGCATTGTGCTGGGCGCCGACTGCGTCCTAGCGTGGATGATAACTGACGGCCTCGGCCAGGTCCTGGCCGCCGGCCTAGCTATAGTTGTCCTCACGCTCTTCATAGTAGTTTACGCCATGGCTGTGGCAGCCCGCGGCAGGACGGGCAGCAACTGAGCTCTACTTAGTTCCTCCTACCTTCTTTAAGCCGCTGATGAGTTCTTTAACAGGGTTATGCCGGCATGGCTGCGCCGCCAGTACCTCGAGGCGTAGGCTCCCGAGCCTCGGAGGCCCTGCTCCCTGAGCCCCTTGAAGTAGTGCAGCGACCCTTGAAGTTTTAAGAAAACTGTATATATTTATATTTTAAAGTTGAGTGCCTTAACGTTTAGGGGAGGCGGCTTGAAGCAGGTAGTAGTTGGAGGCGTCGGCTTCGTCGGGGCTAACCTGGTGGCTGAGCTGAGGAAGAGGCACGAGGTGCTCGTCGTAGCTAGGCCCTCCTCAATAAAGAAGAGGCCCAGGATAGCTGAGGACATAAGGAGGATGGGGGCTGATATCCTGTTGCTGGACAGCATAACCCCAGAGGCCCTTGCAAGGGTCGGGGGAGACGCCTACCATCACGTGGCCGGCGTGCTCGCGGGCAGCAGGGAGGCCTTAGAGGAGGCACACGTCAACCTCCTGAGGAGGGTTATATCAGCTGCCTCCCAGGTGAAGGCGAGGGTCGTGTACGTGAGCTCGACGGGCGTCTCCACAGAGATAAGGGGGGTGCCCCCCGGCTCAAAGGTCTCGGAGGAGGAGAGGCACCTCGACCCAGCAACCTTCGTGCACAGGACGCCCTACGAGATCACCAAGGCCGAGGGCGAGAGGCTCCTCGTCTCAAGCGACGAGGCACTTGGGGGCAGGTGGGCCATACTGAGGCCCTCGGTGATCTTCGGCCCCTGGGGCTACGAGCCGCAGTGGAGGGCCACCCTCTGGGCTGCTAGGAGGGGCCTGACGCTCTTCACGGGCTCAAGGAACGCCGTCTACGCGGGCGACGTGGCGAGGGTCGCCGAGATGGCCAGCTCCGGCTCCCTTGACAGGTCCTGGGTCTACGTCAACTGGCCCTTCGAGGTGGACATAGGCGACATAGGCATGGAGATCTGCAGGCAAATGGGCAGGAGGTGCCGCAGGCTCAGCCTCAGGTGGGCCGCGAGGCTGGCCTACCTGGCCCCCAGCTCGTCGCTCACGCTGCTGTACAGGACGCTGAAGTACAACTACTTCTACGTGAGCAGAAGGCTCGAGGGCTTCAGCTACACCTCCCTCCAGGAGGCGGTCTCAAGGTTCCTGGAGTGGGCCTCAGGCGGCACCTCAGCTTAAAACGCCGAGGCGACCCCTCCCAGGGGGCTTTATGGCTGGAAGTCCCATAATATTGGCTATAGACGGCCCCCTGTCGGGCTCGTGCGAGGCAGCGGCCAGGCTCCCGTTGCAGCTTGATGACATAGTGAGCGGCGCCAAGGTGGGGGTGCCGTTCCTGCTCAGGTGCGGCGTGGGCTCCCTGGCAGCCATGAGGTCGAGCTACGGGGGCTTGATTGTGGCTGACCTTAAGCTTGCCGACGTGGGGGACGTGATGCTAAGCACGGTCTCAGCCGTGAAGGACTTTGTTGACGCTGTCATAGCGCACTCCTTCATAGGCTACTCAGGCGCCCTGGACGAGCTCTCGGAGGGGCTCAGGGGGTGGGGCCTGAAGCTGGTCCTCGTGGCCTCCATGAGTCACCCCGGCTCGCAGGAGGTCTACGACGGCAGCCTGGGGCAGCTGCTGAAGGTCATATCAAAGGCTAGGCCGTGGGGGGTGGTCGCCCCGGCGACGAGGCCTAACGTTATATCAGCCGTGAGGGCCGCCCTAGGCAGCGAGGTCAAGGTGCTCTCCCCGGGCGTGGGGGCCCAGGGGGCCAGGCCGGGGGACGCCCTCTGCGCCGGGGCAGACTACGAGATAGTCGGGAGGAGCATAACGTCAGGCCCTGACCCCAGGGCTGCGGCTGAGGAGGTTGCCAGGCAGCAGGCAGAGGCCCTGAGGGTGTGCCGCCGTGGGATGGCTTGAGGGGGAGCTCATAAGGTCGGGGGCCGTGCTCTTCGGCGAGTTCAGGCTGACCTCAGGCGGAGTGAGCCACGTCTACGTCGACATGAGGAAGGTCATAGGGGACCCCAGGCTCTTCAGGCTGATATCCCTTGAGCTCTCCCACAGGCTCCTTGATATTGGCTGCGGCGACTGCGTCGCAGTGGGCGTGGCCACCGGAGGGGTCCCATGGGCGTCAGCCATAGCCCTTGAGCTCGGCCTTCCCCTGGCGTACGCCCGCCACCCCAAGGGGCACGGCACTGAGAGGGACCTTGAGGGGGCTGAAGTCTCAAGTAGAGGGGCCGTGGTCATAGACGACGTTGCCACGACCGGGGGCAGCCTGGCCTTCGCTGCGAAGGTGGCCAAGTCGCACGGGGCCAGGGAGGTCATAGCTGAGGTCATAGTTGACAGGGGCCAGGGGGCGAGGGAGGCCCTTGAGCAGATGGGCGTCAGGCTGCTGTCGCTCACCACGCTCAGGGATATACTCAGCGAGGCGCTGAGGCTGAAAGTCATAGACGAGGCCCGCCTGAGGTCAATAGAGGAGGAGCTGTGGGGCCAGGCTAGGCCCTAGACGGCATGCCCCCCTCAAAGGGGTTTATAGTCTTAGGCCTGCCCAGGACCTCCATGTCCTCCGCGACCAGCCTTCCGCCTACTACCACGGCCTTTGGCGCGGCGTAGAGGTCGCCCATGAAGTAGTGCCAGTAGGGGGCCTTGCTGTAGGTGCCCGCGAACCTCCGAGGCCGCTCTTCAACCACAACGAGGTTGGCCCTGTGGCCTGGCTCCAGGAGGCCGTAGAGGTTGCCGAGGCCGAGCACCCTAGCTGGCCCCGTCGTTAAGAGCCGGAGGAACTCGCCCCTGCCCATCGCCCCTGAGCTCACGAGCCTGTAGAGTGCCCAGGGCCACAGGCCGAGCCACGGTATGCCCGCCGGGCAGTGGGGCCACGACGACTTCTCCTGCGGGGAGTGAGGGGCGTGGTCGCTGGCCAGCGCGTCGACCTGGCCCTCCACCACAGCCTTAAGCATGAGGGACCTGGTGACCTCGTCCCTGAGGGGCGGGTTGACCCTGAAGTGACAGCCGCCCAGCAGGTGGCTGTAGAGCAGGTAGTGCGGCGTGGTGTCAGCCGTGAGCCCCATCGACTTTGCCAGCCTGAGGGTGCCCGGGCAGGAGACGTGGGTTATGTGAACCCTGGCCCTGGCTGAGGCCACGTAGTAGAGGCTCGCCCCCTCGGCCCAGCAGCCCCTCAGCTCGTCCCTCTCGTAGTTCTCCTCCGCCCACGCCCTCTCGGCCTCGGGGAGCTCCGGGTGAAGTACGACCAGGAGGTCCCTCATGTTTAGGATGACTTCGACGCTCCCCCACCTGCTGGCGAGGTCCTCGGGGAACACCTTGAAGCCGGCTATAGGCATTGAGGCCAGCCGCCCCACGAGCTCAGGGGAGTCGGGCACGCCGGCGTAGACGGCGTGGTCAACGTATGAGGCGCCCCTGAGCGCCTCAAGCTTAGCCCTAAGCGCCTCTGGCGTCGAGAGCCTGGGCCTCGTGTTAGGCATGTCAGTCACGAGGGTTACGCCTGATGCCAGGGCCGCCATGGTGCCGCTTGCCTCGTCCTCCTTGTAGGAGAGCTCGAGGCCCCTGAGGTGCACGTGCAGGTCTATGAGCCCTGGGGCTACGTAGAGGCCGTCGCCGTGGTAGCTGTGCACCTCCTCGCCCCTGGGCCCGGAGCTTATGGACTCTATGATGCCGTTACTGACGTTGACGCAGCCCTCCCCCAGAGGCCCCCTGGCGTCGTAAAGCCTGCCGCAGAAGGAGGCGTCGGCCATCAGCTGCCTCCCACCAGCTGAGATATCACCTCGCGCTCCCCGAGCTCGGTGCCGCAGTAGTAGCACCTCAGCCTCAGGGGGGAGCTGCTGATTACCTCAAACCTGCTGACGACGGGCTCGCCCGACTTACGCGATATGCACGTTGGGTTAGGGCACCTCAGCACGCCCTCTATGACCTTCGGCACCTCGACCCTCCTCTTCTCCACGACATTGTAGTCCCTCACTATGTTAACAGTGGCCTCCGGGGCGACAAGGGAGACCTTCATTATGTCCTCCATCCTCGGGTAGTAGCCCTCGAGCTTCACTATGTCCTTGACCTTCATCCTGGCGCTGTCTACGTTCATTACCACTGCCACCCTGAAGCCCTCAGAGCCTGTGACGCCCAGTATCCTGAGCACAACAAGGGCCCTGCCCGCGGGTATGTGGTCGATGACAGTGCCGTCCCTTATCTTGCTCACGAGCAGCTTCCTCCCCTCGCCGCCTGTCCCCTGGCTCATGCCCCATCACCTTGTTGGAGGCTTCGCCCTTAAGGGCGGGGAGCCGTCAGCTCCAAGCACAAGGGAGAGGAGGGCCATCCTGAGCGGCACCCCCAGCCTCGCCTGAGTGAAGTAGGCCTGGAACTCAGTGTTGTCAACGTCGGGCGTGAGCTCATCAACCCTGGGCAGCGGGTGGAGCACCTTAGCCCCCCTCCTGGCGTAGGCCTCGAGGAGCCTCCTGGTGACCCTGTAGCTCCCCCTAACCTTCTCATACTCCTGCAGGTCCGGGAACCTCTCCCTCTGTATCCTCGTCACGTATATCACGTCCGCCCTCGAGAGTCCCTCCTCGAGGGGCACCTCAATAAGCTTGAGGCCCCTCGACTCAACGTCCTCCCTCACCTCGTCCCTCAGCCTCAGCTGGGGCGGCGACGAGAGCATGACGGAGGCGGGCCTGAACGCAGTGAGCATCCTGAGCAGGCTGGCGACCGTCCTCGCGTACCTGAGGTCGCCGAGCAGGAGGAAGTTCAGGCCGTCAACAGCGCCGAAGAGGGTCCTCACGGTGTAGAGGTCAAGCATGGCCTGCGTGGGGTGGTGCTGGCTCCCGTCGCCCCCGTTTATCACTGGGGCCTGGGCGACCTCAGCTGCCAGCATTGCGGCCCCCTCGTACTTGTGTCTGACAACTATCAGGTCCGAGTAGCCGTCCAGCATCCTTATGGTGTCAACGAAGCTCTCGCCCTTTGCGACGCTGGTGCCCTCCTCCGCCGAGAACCCTATGACGTCAGCCCCCAGCCTCTTGGCGGCCGCCTCAAAGCTCAGCCTTGTCCTAGTTGATGGCTCAAAGAATGCGGTGGCCACTATTCTGCCATCGAGCCTCCTCTTGACTGAGCCCGCGGAGAGCTCCTTCCTCATCTCATCAGCCCTCTCAAAGAGAGCCTCCAGGTCCTCCCTGGAGAACTCCCTCGGATCTATTACGTCTCGACCGCGCCAGGGCAAAATGCCCACCTCAGCTTTGCCTGGCCTCCCTTTTAACCTGTTCTGGGCCTCCTGCCGCGCCGTTGGGCTCCAGGGGCCCCATTACCCACCTGACACAGTGGAGGCGGCCGAGGGCCAAGCCCCTGAGCTCTACAATGAGTAAAGGTAAGGTGACTGAAGTTATGGTATAGGGGCAAAAGGTTGCCGAGGCATACCAGGGGCTTGAGAGGGCCAGGGCGCCTGGCCTTGACGTGCCCTCCAGCAGGCCTAGCGTAAACCGGGGAGTTAACACGGCGACGCACAGGACCGCCGCTCAGCCGACCTGCGACCTGAGGACGTAGACGAGCGTTATGTAGTGGGGCGCAAGCCTGATTATGTCCCTCTTGGAGACCACGCCAACGGGCCTCATGTTCTCCCTTGAGAGCACGGGGAGGTGACCTATGGTGTGGCTGCCCATGAGCTCAGCGGCCTCCTTAACGGTGTAGTCCTCAAAGACGAAGTAGGGGTTCCTTGTCATTATGTTGCCTATGGGCACGCTGCGCGGGAGCCCCCTTGCAACCACCTCCCTCACTATGTCCGTCTTGGTGACTATCCCCATGAGGCTGCCGCTGTCGTCAACAACTAGGAGGGAGCCGACGCCCCTGTCTATCATTAGCTGGGCGGCATCGTTCACAGGGGTTATTGGAGTCACCGTTATGGGGGGAGAGCGCATTATGTCCCTGACAAGGGGCTCAGCCGTCATAGGCTCACCGAGACTCTTGAGGCCCGGCAAGTTAAAAGCGCTCCTCCCCGCGCGCCACAGCGGGCAGGGGCTAAGCGATTTTACTCGCCAGGCCTGGGCAGGCGCTAGGAACTAGCTTGAGCCGCTGGGCCTCCCTGCTAGGAGTCCTCATACCCTTCATGCTGTCGGCCTACGCTGTCTTCTCAATATCCCTAGCCGCTGACCAGCTCTCGGCCTCCCTCAGGGTCCCCAAGGCCCTTGTGCTGGTCGCCATACCGGTGGACTTCATAGGAGGGGCTATAGGCGGCGTCGCAATTGGCTACCTGGCTGACAGGGCCGGCAGGAGGGCGGCGCTCTACGTCGCGGAGGCCGTGTTCAGCGTCGCCGTTGCCCTGGCCTCCCAGCTCAGGGGCCTTGCCCAGCTCTACGCCGCCTGGTTCTTCGTCGGCTTCGGCGTCAACGCCCAGAACGGGGTCTCATACCCAGTGGTGGTGGAGCTGCTGAGGAGCTCAAGGGGGCTAGTGGGGGGCATCATGCAGGGCCTCTACTTCATAGGCTTCTTCCTGGACGCGCTCACCTTCCAGCTCGTGCCCCACTGGAGGACCTACTTCCTGGTGGTTGGCCTTGTTAGTCTCATCCTCACCGTGGCGCTTAACTCCCTGGTAGCTGAGACGGCCGCGAGAAGCTACAGGGGCCTCGGCCTCAGGGCCTTCGACAGGAGGCTGGCGCTGCTCACAGCTGGCCTCTCCGCGATATCCGTTGGGGCCTTCATGTTCACAATACCGCTGCTCTCCGTGGTGCCCTCATTCATAACGTCAATGGGGCTCAGCAGGTCGTGGGTTGAGCCGCTCTCAATAGTTGGCTTCATTGGCTTTATTGTTGCGGGCTGGGCCTCCGACGTAGCTGGCAGGCTGAAGACAGCCCTGGTGTTCATAGCGGTTAGCCTCGCGTCCGCGGCCGCCCTCGTGGCCCTTGCAAGGGGCTACGCCGGCCTAGCTGCACTCTCCCTCATGTTCTTCGCCTCCGGCTACTTCTCCTTCCTAGGGGTGTGGGCGAGCGAGACATACCCTGCAGAGCTCAGGGCCACCGGCACCAACGTTGTCTTCCTGGTGGCAAGGGTCGTCGGGGGCTTCTCAACTGCTATAGCCGCCTTCATATACCCCCCTTCGCTCAGGGTCGGCACAGCCCTCACGGGCATAATTGCAGGGGCAATAGCGCTGGCGGGCGCGGCCGCATTTTACCTTGCAGCTAGGCCTGCGCCTGCCGCCCGCCCCCCTCGCTGACGCCCTGGAGGAGGAGCCTGGCCTCGCTGACGATCCTCCTTATGTTGACCCAGTGTCCTCCCTCCCAGTAGACGTGGCCGCACCTCGTGCAGACGTAGAACTTGTCATACTTGGCTAGGGCGCCCGGGGGCACCCTGCCCCTCACGGCGTTCTTGTCTGTGACCTCCCTCAGCTTGCCGTTGCATATGGGGCACCTGCTGAGGGAGGGGTCGACCCTCAGCTCTATGAGGCCCTCCGAGGCGAGCCTGGCAAGGTTGCTGGCCACGTTGGCCTCAGGCAGGAGGACGGCCCTCAGCTCGGCCCTCTGGGCCCTCGCGTACAGGCCCCTGTCGCTTGTAACTATCACCCTGCCCGTCCTCGCGGCTATGCTGATTATCTGGGCGTCGTTGTAGGACCTAGAGTATAAGGTGTCGTAGCCCAGCATCCTAAGCCACTTGGCCAGCGTGCCAAGCATGGCGTCTACTATGAACCCCCGCTCCGCCACTTCTCTTCCTCCTCCCGGCGAGCGGCCGGGGCTTTATTAGTTAGGCCTGAGCCTGAGGGGCCTCGCCAGCCCGAACGTCCTATTGTATATGTAGACCCAGGCCCTCTCGCCGACGCCGTCAACGAGGGAGCAGGACCACAGGCCCACCACCACGCCGCCTACTATGTCCCAGAGCCAGTGGACCTGCAGGAGGAGCCTGCTCACCATTATTGCAATAGCGTAGGCGGAGGCTGCGTAGCCGAGGCCCTTCCTCCTGGTGGAGGGCGTGGTCATCATGTAGTAGGCCAGGACCGTGACCCTCACCGTGTGGCCTGACGGGAAGCCGTAGTAATCAGAGTTCACCAGGTTGCCCAGGAGGCCGAAGTAGATAAGGGGCTCGTGGGGGCGGGGCTCCATGACGTACGCCTTGAGCAGGGCGGCCACTATCATTGAGAGTATTATGGCTACCGCAAAGGAGACCAGCCTCCTTGAGGCGCTTCTATGGAGGCCGACGTCCAGGAAGTAGGCTATTGCCGTGACGGCAGCGAACGCCTCCAGGCTCGCCGTGTAGGAGAAGTAGTAGATGGCCGGCGACCTCATGTCAAGGTAGCTTAGAACTGCCTGGTCAAGGGCCTGGACCCCATCGTACCCCCTGAGGACGGCGGCTATCACGACGGCCGCCAGGACCACTGACAGGGCTGCTAGTGCCTTGACGCTGGTCAGCCTTGAGCCCAAAGTCGAGCCTTGGTGTACGGTGAAAGGCTCATATTAAAGCGTTTACAACTGAAAGCCTCGCCTTTCAAGGCGGGGAGGAGGTCAGATCAGTCCCTGTTGGCGGCCCCAGCCATGTCTGAAATAGACCTGAAGCCCATGTAGTCCATGTACTCCGAGAGCCCCCTCCTGACCTCGCCTATCACCTGCAGCCCCCTCCTCACTAGCCCTGAGCCCACCTGAACAGCCCTCGCCCCTGCCAGGATCAGCTCGGCCGCGTCCTCCCACCTCTCCACTCCCCCAGCCCCCACTATGTCAGGCCTCAGCTCCCTGTAGACCTCGTAGACCGCCCTGACCGCTATGGGGTGTACTGCGGGCCCCGAGAGCCCGCCTATCCCGTGGCCCAGGGACGGCCTGATGTTGTAGACGTCAATCCTCATAGCCCTCACGGTGTTTATGAGCGTCAGCCCCCTGGCCCCGGCCTCCAGGGAGGACTCGGCTACCTCAAGCAGCCTGTCCGAGACCCCCAGCTTGGCTATCACCGGCACCTTAACTGTTGAGGCGACAGCGCTGACCACCCTCCTGCTCATGTCAGGGTCCATGCCTATGTCGAGGCCCATCCTCTCCACGTGGGGGCAGCTGAGGTTCAGCTCAACGGCTGAGGCCCCAGACTCCTCTGCCGCCGCGGCGACCCTAGCGAAGTCGTCAGGCGTGGAGCCGGCCACGCTCACTATAATGGGCAGCCTGAGCTCCCTCAGCGCCCTCATGTGCTCCCTCAGGCCCTCTATGCCAGGGTTGGCGAGGCCTACCGCGTTCAGTGAGCCAACGTCAAAGTGCACGACCCTCGGCATTGGGTAGGGCTGCCTGGGGGAGGGCGTGTAGGACTTCGTCACGAGCGCGCTGACCCCTGACCTAGCTATAGCTATCAGGCCGTCCAGGCTCTCGCCCATTATGCCGCTGGCATTCATAACGGGGTGCTGAAGCTCGAGGCCAGCAACCCTTACCCTTAGGTCAACCCTCAACCCAAGCCCAAGGTAGGGCGGACGCCTTCTCTTTTAAGCGCAGCGGCCGGCGTCCGTGCTCCTCCATAATATTCTCAGCGCCCTCCTCCAGGTCGGTGGCTGGCTTGAGCTACGCGGAGAGTTCCAGGGAGTACTACCTTGAGACTGGCACCAGGTTCCCGAGGCTCATAATATGGGCCATGGGGCTCATAAAGGCCTCAGCGGCCAAGGCCAACTCCCAGCTGGGCCTCCTGGACGAGCGCGCGGCCTCATGCATATACGAGGAGGCCCTGAGGCTCTCCCAGGGCGCTTACGACCCTGAGGTAACAGTTGACGTGTTCCAGACGGGCTCAGGGACCGGCCTCAACATGAACGTGAACGAGGTCATAGCCCTCCACGCGGGTGAGAGGTGCGGCGCCAGGGTGCACCCGAACGACCACGTCAACATGGGGCAGTCCAGCAACGACGTCGTCCCCACGGCGATAAGGCTTGCAGCCTACAGGGCCATCACAGAGCTGGTGCTGCCGGCGGCCAGGGGGCTCGCGTCCTCGCTGAGGTCAAGGGCCTCGGAGTACACGGGCCTCGTCAAGCCAGGCAGGACGCACCTGAGGGACGCCATGCCTGTCACCTTCGGCATGGAGCTGGAGGCCTACGCTGACGCAATAGAGGGCGACGCGTCAGCCCTTGAGGCCGCCTCTGCTAGGCTGCTCGAGGTCCCCCTGGGCGGCACCGCCGTGGGCACCGGCGTCAACTCCCACCCGAGGTTCGCCGAGCTGGCCCTGGGGGAGCTGTCGTCCCTCACGGGGCTCAGGCTGAGGCAGGCCAACAGGATGAGGGCCATGAGGAGCCTCGCCGACCTGGCCGCCGTCAGCGGCGTCATGAGGTCCCTGGCCTTAGACCTTCACAGGCTGAGCCAGGACCTGAGGCTCCTCAACTCGGGCCCCAACACGGGCCTGGGGGAGATAGAGGTACCTGAGGAGATAGCTGGCAGCAGCATAATGCCTGGCAAGAAGAACCCCGTGACCCTTGAGGCGGCGATGCAGGCGGTGGCCCAGGTCGTTGGCCTCGACGCGGCCGTCGCCTGGGCCTCCTCCCTCGGCGAGCTCGAGCTTAACATGGGCGTCCCCCTGGTCGGCTACGACGTCCAGCTTGAGGCGTCCCTGCTCTCGGAGGCGCTGAGGAAGGTTGACGCCATGGTCGTCAGGAGGCTGAGGGCCAACGCGGAGAGGATGAGGGCCCTGGCCGAGGCCAGCCAGGCCCTGGTCACCGTGTTCTCCCCCATAATAGGCTACGACGCCGCCACGAGCGTCGCCGAGGAGGTCAGCAGGGGGGCAAGGCTTGAGGACGCGCTGAGGAGGCGCGGTGTGCCTGAGGACAAGGTGGCTGCGCTCAGGGACCTCTCCAGGCTGGTGAGGCCTGGCTACCCGGCTAAGGAGGTGTAAACCGGGGAGTTAACACGGCGTCAGCTGAGCTAGTCGAGGCCAGGTATCCTGGCCTTCTCGAACCTCTCGCCGCCGTTTATCGGCCTCGTGGCATCTATGCCAACCTTGGATGTCATGCCGTCGACCTCGCTGCTCGGGTCAAGGGTTGAGCCCCTGGCGCGGGTTATCACCACGAGGCCCCTGTCGGCCTGGAACCTGGTGGCTATGGCCCACTCCACGTCCCTCGGGTCGTCAACGTTTATGTCGTCATCAACCACTACGACGTGCTTCAGGCTCGGGTGGGCGGCGAAGGCCGCCATTATCGCGTTCTTCGGGTCGCCGTCGTGGCTCTTCCTGACGGATATGACTGCGTGGAGCCAAGTGCCGCTGGCCGGCGTGAGCCTCACAGCAACCACCTCAGGCACGACCTTTGAGACGGCGTCGTAGATCGCCGCCTCCCTCGGGAAGCCCATTATCATGCCGTGCTCGAGGCCGCCCGGCAGGATCACGTGGGAGACCTCGTCAGGGTTTATGAGGACCTGCCTCACCTCCAGCACGGGCTGCCTCCTGACCCTGTCGTAGCCGGCCATGGCCTCCACGAAGGGGCCCTCGTCCGCCTGCTCAGCGGTGAGGTAGCCCTCTATGACGGCAGAGGCCCCCGCGGGCACAGGGTTGCCGTGCACTGGAGTCCTGAAGACCTCAATGCCGCCCACCACGGCGGCCGCCCCCCTCAGCTCGAAGAAGCCCAGGGGAGGCGAGGAGGCGGCGGCGAGCATCACGGCCGGGTGAACCCCAACTATAACTGTCACGGGCAGCGACTGGCCCCTGGATATGGCCTTGTTGTAGAGGTACCAGAGGTGCCTCGGCACGAGCCTCACGGCGGCCCTCCTCTCGCCGAGCAGCATTACCCTGTGGACGCTGGCGTTGCACGCGCCCTCGTAGCAGGCTATGAAGATGGCGCTGGTTAGGTAGAGGCCCCCGTCCCTCTCGTAGAACTTGACAGCGGGGAGGGACATGAGCCCCCTCGAGGCCTCCCTGAGCCTCGGCTGGCCGACCTCCCTCAGCTCGCCCTGCTCGCTCATGGCCCTCAGTATCCTGTAGTAGGCGTCCCTGAGGTCGCTGGCCCCCAGGGCCCTGATCACCTTGTCCCTGCTGTCAATAACGTTACTAACGGCGTCCTGCTCTGAGCCCTCGACGCGGAACCTCAGCGCCCTCCCGGAGCCCTGCCTCCTCTTGATCTCAGCGGCGGCCTCGTACTCCCTCCTGACCTGGCCTATGTTCTCGTAGCCTACCTCCTCCACAAAGGAGCTCAGCGACCCCCTCAAGCTGAGAGCCCAGGGGAGCTGAAGTCAAGGGAGTTAAAAGCTGAGAGGGGGAGTCATGGCCAGCCTCAGGGCGGCCCTGAGGTTCCTGTCCTTGAGCCTCACGGGCAGCTCCAGGCGGCTGCTGGTGGTGCCGTACTCGTCAACAACCTCAAACTGCAGGCCTGCCTCAAGCAGGGACCCGGCGACCTCCTCCCAGCCCGTGCCCGAGCCCAGGAGCACCCTGTACCTCTCGCTGGGGGCTGCCCTGACGATCCTTGAGACCTCCCTCCCCACGTCGCCGCAGGCGGAGGGGGAGGCGTGGAAGACCAGGCCGTCAGCTATCGCTGCGACGCCGCAGGCCCTCCTACCTGGGTCGACGCCTACCTGGAGGGAGCTGAAGGAGCCCGAGGGGTAGGCCAGGGCCAGCAGCAGGGCCCTCAGGGGGTCGGGCTCAAACACCTTCGGCCTGCCGTCAACGGCGCCAGCCAGGAGGGCGTACTCCGGCGAGCCGGCGAGGGGCATCACCGCAACCTCCCAGCTGGAGGAGGGGTCAAACGTGACCCTGACGCCCTGCTGCTGGAGCAGCCACAGCCTACACTTGAGCTCCCTTATGGCCTCAGGGTCCGCCCTGAGCCAGAGCAGGCTCCTGGCGACCAGCCGCTCACCGCGGCCGACAGGCAAGGGGGAGCCTAATAAGGGGCACTGGAGGGACCTGTCGTGGCCTGGCTTAGTACGCCCCAATCTATGGCCTCCCTTATGACAAGGGAGAGGCTTGTCCTGTTGCTCTTGGAGTAGCCAAGGTAATCCCTGATGTCCCT
>OFEH01000044.1_pt1 | contig 46642 bp, 50 predicted proteins | sample 1521031 | NCBI WGS metagenome assembly OFEH01 (sample SAMN05518350, study PRJEB24110) | hypersaline lake metagenome | isolation source: Grendel Spring, Yellowstone National Park, Wyoming, USA | place: USA:Grendel Spring, Yellowstone National Park, Wyoming, USA | collected 2011-11-16
GATTAAGGTGATAGCCTATGGTGCTGATGGTTATACGAGCGACTTACCCATTTGGAAGGCCATGGAGCCCGACACAATAGTGGCTTATATGGCTGATGGTCAACCGTTACTGAGGAATCACGGCTACCCAGTTAGGCTTGTCGTACCTAGGTGGTGGGGTTATAAGAATGTCAAGTGGCTCGTTAAGTTAACAGTAACCAATGAGAACTACCTGGGTTACTGGGAATCCGTAGGCTACCCAGATATCGCTAGGAAGAACGGTGAATAGTGATGGGTTTAGGCGGCTTTAAGTCCACGTATAGCGCATTAGTAATCCAAACGGAGGCCGCCCTAGCCTCCATACTATACCTAGAGCCGCAGGCTGCACCCTACATACTCATTGTAATAGCGGCCACCGTTACCATACCCAACATCAATAAAAGCATATACTCACCCTCATTCCAAAGGCAAACAGCTTGGGTACTACTAGCACTATCTATAATGGAGGCTTTAACAGGTTTCGCAGCTGGCCCAGTATCCTCCAACATAATAACCATGATTACCGGTGGATTATTAACAAGAGGTATTGGACTTGAACTGCATCTACTGTTAATAGACCCATTAGCCTTCTTCTTCATACTACACATAGCCAGCGGCATAGGGCTAGCCTTGATTAGGCGGGGAATCAAGTGGACACCAATATACACCGTAATACTGCCAATACTCCTACTGCTTGGCTTCGCAACCGTAGTTTACTTGGACAGCTTATTCTTCTAATTACTAGGTAATATTGGCTAAGGATAATAGCCTGAGTAATTTAGGCTCTAGCTAAGTAAAACTAAGGTTAGGTGCATTTATTTAATTATTGATAATGCCATGCCTAGGATTAGGAATACCGTGAGCACCGGCGAGCTTGCCTTGAACATGCTCCAGAATACATCCCTGTTGGGCTTAATTATAGCTTTAATGCTATAGTAACTGCTCCACGCGGCTGTGGCTAGTAGTATTACGAGGCCTATTACGTTTCTGAAAAAGTATAGGTAGAGGATTAGCATGTATATGTTAGAGGCGATGTTTAGGAGGGCTACCAGGGACATTGCCCTATCCTCACGCATTTCCAGGGGTAGCATTTTGATGCAGGTTCTTGCGTAGTCATCCTTCTCCCTAATCACTAGGCTCCATATGTGGGCTGGTATCCACAGGTAGACAGCCATTGAGAGTAGTAGGGCCTCTAGGTCGAGGGGCCTTGCCAAGACCCAACCAGTCAATAATGCCGCATTACCCGCCAACCCACCAATTAGGATGTTCGACCAACTCCTGCACTTGAGGAGTACTGTGTAGACTATTGCGTAGAAGAACCAACCAAGCACCACGAATACCGTGGGCCAAAGGCCAAGCCATATGTACGAGAGGGCGAACCCAATAATCGATAACGCCAAAGCCTCGGTTAATGCATTGTTAGGGCTTATCCGACCTGACGGTATTGGTCTACTCATGGTCCTACTCATCCGTGCATCAATATCCCTCTCGTAGTACATGTTGAATGCTGCGGAACCACCCGTGCTTAACAAGCCCACTATGGTTAATTCCACGATGTAGGTAATGCTCAATCTAGGTGCTGCGGCGAATACATAACCTGCTATGGCAGCTAGTACTAACAGCCAAATGACCCTTGGCTTCATTAACAGTATGTAATCCTTGACGGTCACATTCAAACAGTAACCGAGCCCTGAAATAAAAACTTTATTTCAGCGGTTGTGTAAAGTAATTGCCAATTCACTATTCATTTATTTTAACTGCATTAGTGAGTCCGTATTTTGTTTAATAGCAATAAATCAGCAATCCAATGCATTAATTGCGTGAGGATTGGTGTTGTAATTAGGGCCCAAAGCCCCAGGGCCTTTTGGTTCAGGGTATTCGATAATGTGGAGGATAGGATAAACGTTGGTTCATTCGTGACCCTTGAAAATCATGAGACCGGGGTTGGCGAGCCAATACTTGCCAGGGTTACCAGGGTTGTTAGGCATAATTACCTCGTTGACGATAGGGTCATTGCCCAATTGGGTAATGAGGATGTCATAAACACGTTTAGGGATTACGGAATAGACATACAGTACATTGCCCAATCAACCATAGCCAGGGCCTCGGTTATTGGGTATAGGGTTGGTGCGAGGTTCGCTAAGCCCCTAAAGCCTCCTAAGCCGATGGACTTCGTTTACCTGCCCACTGAGGATGAGCTCGGTAGAATGCTTAGGCTTGGTGATGGTGGTGTTAGGGTGGTTATTGGTAATGTCAGGTCATCATCAATACCAGCCGAGTTGGATGCGAATAAGCTCGTTTCGCAGCACTGCGCAATACTCGCAGCGACAGGTGGTGGTAAGTCCTGGCTCGCCGGTGTAATCATTGAGGAATTAACCATTAAGGCCGAGCTCCCAATAATCGTGATAGACCCACACGGTGAGTACTCGGCTATGCAGGTTCCCAGGGTTGATTCTGAGGATGCGAAGTTCGTGTCTGGTCTAGTTAGGGTTTACGTGCCTGGTAAGGTTGATACCACAAGCTTTGATGATTATTTCAAGGCTAGGTTTGGTGTGGGTAGGAGGTATGTTAGGTTCGGCATTAACCCGAGGTCTCTATCCCTCAGGCTTGTCGAGGGCTTACTCGATCATTATTATGGACTTACGGATGCCCAGAGGAGGATTCTTGAGGAGGCTTGGCAATACGTTGGTATGAGCGATGAGTTAACAAGCCTAGATGAGTTCCTAAATGACCTGGAGAGGAGTGGTGGGAAGATTGTGAGGGGTTACGGTAATGAGCTCGCCCTATCCACGTTATTAACCAAGGTCAGGATGCTCGTTGAAAATAGGCCCTTCTTCATAATCAGGCCTGGGGAGTTTTATGGGAACGAACCAATAAGGTTACTAGACATTAGGGAGCTCCTGGAGTCGGGAGTTCACGTACTAGATTTAAGCGGCCTGGATTTAGTTGATCAACAAGCCCTGGTCTCGCTAATACTTAATGAAATATTTAGGCTATCGGCAAGGAGGAGGGATAGGCCCGTGCTTGTTGTTGTTGAGGAGGCGCATAATTTCGCTCCATCGGTTGGCTCTGCGCTAAGTACGTCGACCCTGATTAAGATTGCCAGGGAAGGGCGTAAGTTCGGTGTTGGTTTATGCATAATAAGTCAAAGACCGTCTAAGGTGCACCCTGACGTACTTAGTCAATGCCTGACCCAGGTTTTCAAGAGGATTATTAATCCCGTGGATCTTAAGTACGTGAGGAATGTTGTGGAGTTTGTGTCGGATGAGGATTTGTGGGAGATTAGGGTTTTGAATGAGGATGATGCCTTAGTCACTGGTGTGGCGACATTGACGCCATTACCCGTAAAGGTCAGGGATAGGCTTACTGAGCATGGTGGTATTTCACCAATGTTAACGCCGAGATCCACTAGGGGCGCTGACATAATAAGTGTGAAGTAGAGGGTTCGGTAAAACTTTTAATGTTCTCTCTCGCAATACCGTAATCGTGAGGGTAATCTTAGGCACCCCAATTCGTTCTAGACCAAAGCCTTGGCTGTTTTTCCGCGTGCCTGCGGTTATGGTTAACGCATTTGACATAATTAGGAGTGGGGTTGGTGGGCATGTCGTCAAGAACGCGCTTCAGTATGATGGAGAGGTGTGGATGGATAGTGGTGGTTATCAATTCCTCAGACACGGTAAAGTGCCCAGTATAGAGGATTTAGCCGTTGTCTACGATAGGTACTGGGATGTTAGGTACTTCCTAAATCTCGACTACCCACCAAACCCTACGGACTCTGAGTATGATCTCGAGCTCAAGCTTAAGGCATCCCTCAGGAACTACGAGTACCTAGTGAGGCGTTTTAACAATGTATTACCTGTAATTCACTATCATTGGAGGACAAACATAATCATGAAGTACCTAACCAAATACCTAGATTATAACCCACCATGCATAGCCATAGGTGGTTTAGTGCCCTACGTATTAATAAGCAGGGGGGTGCCTAAGAACTCGAGGAAATCAGCACTCGAGTTTTTACTCAGGGTTAGGCAGGAGGTCGATGTGTGCATCCACGTACTCGGCCTTGGATCACCTGTGATAAACCCAATACTCAAGCTCATGGGCATAGACAGTACGGACACAAGCACCTGGAGGGTTAAGGCTGCGTATGGTAAGGTCGTGATGCCCGGCGGTGGTGAGAGGCACGTTAGTGGTAGGGAGATTAGGTTTGGTGGTAAGGAGGCTACTAATGAGGATTTAACTAGGTTGTATAGGTTCCTTAGGGAGACTGGGTTCCCCTTGATCGATAGGTTCTTCGAAGATGTAAGGACAAGTTTCGAGTATAGGGCTTTGATTAATGCGTGGGTGGTCCTTAATTGTTATGAGGTACCTAGCACTGGTGTGTTTAGGAAGTTATATAATGAGTTTGAGTTAATGCTTAGTTTACCAAACGAGGCTGCTAGATAGGGACAAACGGAAATATTAATTAACACCGGGTACTTTATGGCATTCGTGAAAAGGGCTCGGAAGAATTGCATTACGTTAGTTACGGATGTGTGTAATGACTCACTTGATAGGTTTAAGAGCGTGCTTAATGCGGCGATTAAGAGGGCTGGCTTTGGCGGTGCCCTGAGGGTCCTAGTTTATAAATGCAAGGATTTAGACTTCAATAGGTACATTAGGGAGTTGAATTCAGTAACGGCTAATAATTACACCGTCACGATCTTCGTTTATGAATTTAACGATTTAAGCGAGTTAGTTAAGGAGATTGATAAGAACATCTTCAGTGGGTGCGATAACACCAGTTTAATATCAACCATAGAATTACCAATAAGCGCTAATTATGAAAGACTGAAATAAAAACAATAATCCAACCTCACCACGACCCTTCCTGCCCTGAAGAGCGGCATAAAAGGCAATTGTATGAAGAATTCGTTGATGAATGAAATGATGTTGGAGAAATGGAAATGAGGAAAAACGGAGCGTCAGCTTAGCCCAGTTCATCAGTGATCAGCCCTTGCAAGCCTCGTCACTGGGTAACGGTCACTCAATCCAGTAGTAATGCTCTATTGATCTATTTAAGACTGGGTCATGCAGTTCCATTTCGAAGTATCCTGTGGGTTTTATCTGGCCCTTTATTGTTGGTATTGTGCCTGAGAACACAACAACATTCTTTAGGTCAGGTACGACCTCGCGTATCAAGTCGATGAGTTTATCGGGAGTTAGTAGGAACTTTGTGGTTCCTTCTTGATAAAGCACCTTCGTGTCATTCTCAAGTATCCAACTCCTCAGTATTAACTCATCCCAATGATCCTCAATTTCCCTAAGGGCCCATGCCCTCCTGGCGACTATCTTAGGGTACATGTGCTTGCCCGCCAATAAGCTACACCGTTCTGCCTCCCTATCTGTATGATCACTACCAACCGTTACGTACACCTCATCCTCGTTCTTAATTAGCAATACGTACTCAACCTCACCACTATGTAAGTCACTCACCCTCCTGATGTAGTTGCTTGTCGTGACTAGGTAGGGCTGTAAGACGTAGATCTCCGGCACGTTCTTAGGACCGCTAATGCCTATCCTACTTAATTCCTCCACCTCCTTCTTAATCACGTCTGTGGTTCTGCCGGACCAAACGAATATCACTAGGTCGCTGACGGCGATCTCAATATCCCTCTCATTACCGTTCTTGAACTCTATGGTGACGTTAAGTCTATGCATAGACGAGCTCTGGTTTATAAAGCAATCACCTTATTAAATTTTTAGTTACCCATTATGGCACTAAACAGCGGAAATGCTAATTAATACCAGTCAGTGATTAGTTCGATGCTCTCAGAAATCATTAGGTTCGGGCTTGTTTCAGAAATAAGGCTCTCAATACCCAATGTTGACGATGCCCTGGACTACCTAAGGCTAATGCTGAACAACCTCATAGGCCTAATGGCATCAATACCACCAGCCCTAGCCCAAAGCGTTAAACCAGAGATACCTGTGTTCATTAGGGTTGTGGGTAATGACGCGGAGTTATCCATACACTACTCACCACTGATGCCGTTGATTAGGGTTAGGACATCGAAGGACCTGGTGAATAAGGTGAGCGGCATAAGCTTCATAGGAGTCGTCCTCGACTCAGGTGGTACCGTTCTAAAAATGTACAAGAATAGGGATGAGATGGGTAGGGATAGGGAGAAGTTATTGCTTGTTTTTAGGGTCTTCATGAACTCAGACATTGAGTTACAACCATTACCAAGCGTCTCCAGGGGGCAGGGCGGCGTGATAATATAATCGAAGGGAGAAACACTTTTAACTGCTTAAGTCATGTCGGTTATTGTGCCGTTCAGCCACACAAAGATTGTGGGACCAACAGGACGCTTTGGCGCTAGGTACGGCATGGGTGTGAGGAGGAAGGTGCTTCAGATAGAGGTTAAGCAGAGGGGTAGGCACAGATGCCCAAGGTGCAAGTCCCTGGTTAGGATGGAGAGGATAGCCTTTGGTATATGGAGATGCCCAAGGTGTGGCTACACCTTCGCTGGTGGTGCCTGGGTGCCGCAGACTATAATGGGTAAGACAATCGCCACGGAGGCAGCGGCTAAGCAGGGAGTAAAAACCAGTGCTTAGGTAAATATGTAATTCATTATGGGCCTTATTGTGCTAACATCATCACGTAACAGTGGAATAAGGATGAGGCAGTTCCTCAATGAGCTTGAACCTGCCATACCAAATGCCGTTAAGGTGAATAGGGGTAGATTATCAATAACTGATCTTGCGGGTAAGGTGTTGAGCATGGGTGCAACTAGGATCATTTACTTCAGTTCCAGAGGTGGTAACCCACACATAATGCGTTTTATCAAGGTTGGAGAGGGTTTCATCGAGTTCTTGCCATATGTAGTGAGAATACTTGGTGTTAAGTTGTTGATAGACATGCAGGTTAGGGTTAGGCAGGTTGGTAAATCCCGTAGTGCCATTGTAATCTCACTGGGTGAGTACTTCGACGTGGCTGACGTACTCAGTGAGCAATTAAGTGTGCCTAGTCTTAGGGTTCAGGACTTCGATAGTGTCAGGGGCATGTACGATACATTGTTCGTAATACGTAAGGCCGGGGACTCTTACGAACTACAGATACTAAATGGCAAGGATCTTGGTCCCTATGGTCCATTCATGAAAATAAGCGATGTTGCCTATGCAAAGCCTAGGGTGATTAGGGTTGGATGAGTGCCGATTCAAGGCGGTGTTTACCGTGGAAGGTTTTGATAAGGATCTCATTATTAAGTCGTTCAAGACCCTTGAGAGGGAGATGAGGTTTAGCAGAGGTTTTGTCTCTGTGGATGTTGTTGGTGATGCGGTTGTGATAACGGCATGCGCGAGGGATATAACGAGCCTCAGAAGTTTGATTAATGGTGTCACCAAATCCCTTTATTTAATATTTAAGGCAGCCGGGTTAGGCGAGGTTGATTAATGGATTTACTGCCTTTGCCATAGAGGATTAATGCTTATTAAGGCTTTAATTGTTGGTGTATTGATGAGTTCATTACCACCCTCATTACAGTCAGACCTGGAGAAGCTTCAGGCGTTACAGGACCAATTGAATAGTGTTAGGGTTAGGAAGCAGCAGTTCGAGAGCGAGTTAAAGGAGGTTGAGAGGGCTATTTCCGAGATTGAGAAGGTGCCCACTGACGGTAAGGTGTACAAGATAGTTGGATCCTTCCTGGTTCTGGTAACGAAGGATCAAGCATTGCAGGAGCTTAAGGATAGGAGGGAACTCCTTGAGCTTCACATAAAGACCTTGTCGAGGCAGGAGAGCATGTTGATGAAGCAGATCGAGGACCTGAGGAACCAGATTAATGAGGCTTTGGCTAAGTTGCAGGGCGGCGCCGGGGCTGTGAAGGGCGGTGGTTAGGTGATGGGTAATAAGTGATGGAGAACTAAATGAGTTACTTAGTGAGATTATAAATGCCATTGCGGAGCAGGTATATGAGTACTTAAGGCGTAGATTGCCAGAGAGGCTCCTTGAGGATATAGTGATAAACGTAAGTCTTGCAGATCCCACAAACTACATAATCGAGATTAGCATCGATGCATCAGCAAGCCCATTATTTAGTGGGCTTGATAATGTGGTTAATGAGGCTGTGGAGTTCGGGTTTAAAATAGCGGATTACCTAATGGGCATGTTCAAGAGGGGTGAGTTGTACGGTAGAGGGCCTGGAGAAATTGAGAGAATTGCTAGGGAGTACGCAAAGAGTTTGCGTGATAACACATAGGAGTGCCGACCTAGATGCCTACGCCTGCGGTGTCGCCATTAAGGAATTACTCGAGAGACTAGGGCTTTCGGTAACCCTAGTCACACCCGAGGGTGTTTCTCAACCCGTTAAGTCGTTCTTAGCTAGGAACTCCATTAAATACCTAGAGAATGAGTCATGCGATCCAGAGAGTGCGATTGCCGTGCTCGTTGATGTGAGCACGTTATCCCAGGTAAATGAGTTGAGGGATTTCGTGAGGGGTAGGCGGTTGGTGGTGATTGATCATCACGAAATCCACAACATAAAGCCAGACCTGGCCGTAATAGACCCATCGGCTACAAGCTGCTCTGAAATTGCCGCATTGCTATTTAAGGAGGTGGGTATTGAGCCAAGTGCGGAAACAGCCAAACTATTAATTGGCGGCATACTCAGCGATAGTGGTAGGCTTAGTAGGGCTAGGGATTTAACCTTCGAGGCACTGGCCTGGCTTCTCAGGATTTCCAGGGTTGATTACCAGGAACTGGTGAGTTCCATGATTACGGAGGTTACGTTCTCCGAGAGAATGGCTAGAGTTAAGGGTTTGTTAAGGATGAGGGTGTATAGGGTCGATGAATTATTAGTATGCCTAAGCAACGTCAATGCCTACGAGTCATCCCTCGCAGATACAATGCTTAGGGCTGGTTGCGACCTAGCCCTCGTGGCTTCAGAGCACGATGAGGAGGTCAGGATGGTTGGTAGATCGAGTAAGAGACTTCAGGGCATGCTGTCACTGGCGGACCTATTTAGTGAATTAGCGCAGTACTTCAACGGTGAGGGTGGTGGTCATGCCACGGCGGCTGCATTGAGTGTTAGGGCTAGGATTGATGTGTGGACCCTATTGCTGAAGGCACTTGAAAGGTTTGAATCGATGGTTGGGAAGAAGGCTGTGAGGGTTATGGACTAAGTCTTGATAATGCGGATAGTTTTATTTAATTTTGACCTTTAGCGAGTTAGATTATGCACAATTTATCTAAGTCTGTATAATGCCGTTGATAGGTGATATTCCATATACATTACTATTTCATGTATTAGTATCTCCGCATTAACCTGACCATCGTCTCTAATCAGCGTACCACTGGGCTTTGGTATATTATTAGGCGCAGGAATTACTAGGGACTCATTGAAAGCACCCTTCATTATAGACCCATCACCGTCTATGGATGTGTTGGTGAAAATGGTTAGTACACATTGTGTATACCCCACGACCTCTGATTGGTAAGTTGGTGCTAGGTATTGCACTGGTGTTATTGGTATTGTGGTCATATTGTAGAAGTCGTAGGCCTGTAGGTAGCCGCCAAATAGGAGTGAGCCGTTGAGTAGGTAAAGCCCTAGTGGGTAATTCTTGGTTTCATAGATGGGTATTTCATAGTCGCTTTGTGTTACGTAATACACGGTGAGTATGTAATAGGTGCCAGGGAGGCATGTGGGGTTGATGATCGTGCCATTGGGTAGCAGGAGTATGGGTGACGTGTAAGCCAATGGGCCAAAGGGTACCAACCTGGGTCTTTGGTATACGGTATAGCCATAATTGGTGATCTCACCAACCGTCTCGTTGGGTATTAACTCAAGTTCATTAATTAATGTCGAGTTTGCGTACTCAGAGAATCCGTACTTAAGCACCTCAAGTACCTCGGAGAATCCCTGGCTTGGCCAGGATGTTGCGTTTATACCCTGCCCAACCCATGTGTAATAGATGCTTATGCCCGGTAGACCAACCTCGTAGTATGTCGACCTTGTTCCCGTGGTTGGGTTATAACCATAGTAGTAATTCCATAGGTAGTAGGGTTCGCCATTTACCGCCATTAGGTAACCCCCAATCTCCGTTAAATTATTTAATAAATCGGCCAAGCCCTCCAATCCAGTCCTGAATGCGAACACTACGTAACTATTACCACCGAGGTTTTCGGTAATCACCACGTACCACTGGGCATAGATTTGTTGTGGGAATACTAGGTAGAGCGGTACCTCCAGTTGCCAGGTTATGCCGCCTGTATCGTTGGCTGTGGACGTGGCTTTGAGAATTATGGACTGATTAGCACTAACTGGGGTTGCGTTGGTTATGTATATCGTGAATTCCTGATTAGCGGTGGCGAACCACACAGGTGTTGTGTTGACTACCAGGGTATCCTCACGATAGAGCAGTGGGTATGTGCTGGCTATGCTTGTTAGAAATGCGGTTGTTGGTCTTGAGTCTGTCAGGTTCATGCTTATTGTATAGGTTCTGTAGATTACCGGTGTAGGAGCTGGGCCATACATTTTGCCTGCATAAATATTTAATGCGGATAATATAAATATTATCGCTAGGAATAGTACTATTAATAATATTTGCTTGTTTGTAGTCATCATTGGGTGTAAGATGAACTTTTATATAAAGGTTTTTGTTCGTTATTAGTTACTGAAATTATGAAACAGAAAGTATTTTAGGGAGCGCATTTTTAGTGTAATTGAGATGAGCCTAGACTTTCAATTAGTTAAGGTTGTTGGGCAGTTAAAGGAGCTGGAGAGATACCCATTGTATGAGCCGTTCGCCTACGCCTCGATAGTTCAGGACGAAAGTACGGGCGATATAATGTACGTCCTTGAGGAGATAGAGCTTGATTCCGTAGAGCGGCAGGTCTATGAGGAGTTAAGGAGAATAGTGATGCTCGAGCTACCACCACCAGAGGAGCTCAGTAAGGTTGGTGATGTCAAGAACTACCTACTAAATGAGCTTAAGAGGATTGTTGGTAGGTATAGGAAGTTATTTAGGAATGTGTCGCCATCCTCATTCGCAAAATTCCTCTACTACATGGACAGGGATTTGCTTGGTTATGGGCCAATAGATGCATTAATGAGGGATGAAAACATAGAGGATATATCATGTGACGGCGTAGGTAGGCCCATCTACGTATTCCATAGGAGGTATGAGTCGATACCCACAAACATCGTGCCCATAACCGACAAGGGACTGGATGACTTAGTTGTAAAGCTCATTCACATGTCAGGTAGGCATGTTTCAGTCGCCACACCGATAGTCGATGCCCAACTACCCGATGGTTCAAGGATAGCAGTTACATACAGGAGGGAGGTTTCACCCGGTGGTTCCACATTCACAATAAGGAGGTTCAGGAAGAACCCATTAACCTTCACCGAACTGGTTAAGTTCGGTAACATAAGTGCCGAAATAGCCGGGTACTTCTGGACGATGCTCGATAATGGCAGGTCATTCCTAGTCCTCGGCGTCACGGGCGCAGGTAAGACGAGCTTTCTGAATGCCATGGCGACATTCATAAGACCCCACATGAAGATAATAACGGTTGAGGAGGTGCCCGAGATAAACCTACCCCATAAGAACTGGGTTAGGTTGGTTACTAGGCAGAGTTATGGTTCTGAGAAGATAAACGAAATAACACTCTTCGATTTAGTTAAGGCCACCCTGAGGATGAGGCCTGATTACCTAATCGTTGGTGAGATTAGGGGTGAGGAGGCGTATGTCCTGTTCCAGGCGGTGAATACGGGGCACAGTGGTATGTCGACAATGCACGCGGAGTCCTTTGAGGCTGCCGTTAATAGGTTGATGAGTCCGCCAATGAATATACCGCCAGCCTACATACCCGCCATGAGCATATTCGTCATGGTCAAGAGGGTTAAGATTGGTGGCAGGTTGACTAGGAGGGTTACGGAGGTCGGCGAGGTCTACATGGATGATAGCGGTAAGATCAGGTTCAACACTGTGTTTAAGTGGAACCCGAGGAATGATACGCATGAATCCTACGTGAGTAACAGCGTATTGGTTAGGCAGATAAGCGATATGACGGGTAAGGATGTCGATGAGGTTTTAATGGAGATAGGCACCAGGTCTAAGATCGTTAGTTGGATGGTTGAGAATGGAATATTTAATTTTGAGGACGTCTCCACATACGTACAAACCTACTATACAAACCCCGATAAGGTGTTAAGTCAGGTAATGGGTAAGGTGGGCGAAATTGAGACTACTACTCAGGTTTAGGGATACTAACTCATTAGTTAAGTACTTGAGGGAGGAGTTGGATAAGTTAAGCATAGCAAAGAATCAACTTGAGAAGGGATTGAAGGCTGGGATACTCGTGGATATTGTGGAGATTAAGAATGGCGATTTAATCGTCAGTAGGGATAGGATAACGGAGTTCAATTATGTCCTAACGGAGATCAACTCCAGGATTGATATGATAAATGCATTACTTGAAGAGCTGCAGAGCAGGCTTGGTGAGGATAATTACACGGGCTTGGTACTGCTCGAACTTATTGATGGCGTTCCACAGAGGGTTTTGTTGTCACAACCACTAATGCTAGGGTGATGATCCATGCTATTGCCGATACCTATCCTCATAATCGCAATAATGATAGGCATGTTGGTGCTCGGGTTGCTTAGGCCACCGTTAACCGTGATAATTCCCCTATTGGGTATATACACAATACTCATGTTAATCCCATACATAATACCCAACATAACCATTCATCAATACCTAAACCTACGCTATATAATACTACCAGTAATCGGATTTGCCCTGGGCTACGGTATATCATTATTCGCCAACAAATACATGAATATAGACATAGGCTCGCTCTTAGGGTTAAGGCGTAATTTAACTACGGTTAAGAAAAGGAGGGTAAGTAAACCCAAGCCAAAGGTCGCAAAGAAACCTGAAATAAAGCCTGAACACCTCGATAACATAATTAATGAAACCATAGGGGTCCTCAAACTAGGCGCTACCACAAACAAGGTCTTTGGGATTTGGGGGGAGTATTACGACGGTTGGGCAGACGCAATACTTGGTATTTCGAGGAATTTCCTGAGTATCAAGGATAGTGCTGATCTCATGAAAAAGGAGGCCATGTTTCTATCTAGGCTTAGGGATTATGAGAAGACGGCGCTAAATCTAGGCTTTACCGTAAGGGAGGAGTCATCATTTAAGAAGGGTAAATCCAAGATTGCCGAGGATAGTCTCGTGGTTTATGTAAACCCTGAGGATGTAGCGCAGGATCTATTGACGAGCGCCCAGTTAGTGGGCGATTATGTTGATAGGTTTAACAATATTGTTGAGAGATTGGTTCATGATAAGGATCAAATATCTCAATATATGGTTGATTCGCCCGTGTTGGTAATTTACGTAGATGGAATTCCAAGGAAGTTTGTAATAATTCATAAAGAAACCTAGGATTGAATTATCATCATCATAGGTACTGAATCAATAAGTAATACCGTGACAGGCTTATTCTTCGTATCATCATCGAACGACTCCAGCCTATCTATCACAGCCTTTATTATGGCTGATTTCCTCTGTACGTAACCAGCAACATCATTTACGAAATCACTCCTTGTGTTCGTACCCGCCTTATAGACAATGCTTAGGGAGAAGGTTTCGGAACCATCACTAAGGAATTTTATCCTTTCAGAGATCTCGCTGGCCAGGGATACATTATTGTTCTCTATTCCAAATACCTCTTGCCAATTCTGTTTGAGCATGTACATGAACCTATACTCATTACTTAGCTCATTCTTTAGGAATTTTATTAAGTCATTTATTGATTTAAAGGTTTTAATTTCGACCATCATGATCCACCACCAAGCCTACTCTCGAGTTCCTTAAATGGGCTTGGGTACTCAATGCTGTCTAATTTAATCGCTGATTCTACATGTAATGAGTTGTTGTTAATCGTTAAAATTGCATTATCAAGTGCGTTAATTAGGCCGGCAATTTCATCAGCCCTTAACCCAGTAATACTGCCCAACAAACTCTCTATTGCAACTTTTTCCTTAAGGTTCGGTATTTGGAGTAATGGGCTTCTCGGCAAATCCTGCATTGAGTAACCAACGACTACATCTATTGTTGAGCCATCCATAAACACCACATAATCATCATCCACGCCAAGCTTTGCCATAATTTCCATAACCTGCTTTATCGCCATCAATGCATTAGTGTAGTAATTAATGGCCTCTTTCATTACATCCCTATAACCATTGGCTGTTACTGCGTAGATAATCTCGAGACCTCCAGCCTTGGTTGTGATTTGGGGATTACCCTTAGTTAGTGAGGCTGTTGATTTGCCTCTCAATTCCTTAAGTAACCTATTCATTAGGTCATTGTCTGGATTGTACGCGTGAATATCGTTAATAAGTTGAAGCGTGTCATTAATCTCATTACCAAGCCCTAGGACGACATCCCTTAGTCTGTTATTTGTTAGCACTATCAAGGCTCACCACTATCGCATTTATTATTGTATTTACTGTTATATATGCTTTTCAGCTCTTAATACACGATTGCCGGGTTCCTGTGGAAAAATGAGGAATTGAATTATTCGTTAGAAAGCATTATGACTATCGTGGTCGGAACATCGCTGAAGTACCTAACCATAGCCCTGAGGTCATACCCCTTAAGTTTACCCAACCTACTCTCAAGTGTCTCGTAAATCGCGTACTCAAGCTTAAGGAAAAGCAATGCCTTAGAAAATAATTCTTGGTAAGCCCTCCTTGATGGTGACTTATACAGAATTATTGGGAAGGAGTTCGGTATATCGATAACAACCCTCTCACTATTCTCTGGTAAATTATCTGCGCTATTTACCTTATCGTACACCGCAAGTAGATTTTCAACATAACCAATAAGTCTCCTCTTATTCTCTAAAACCCTCCTATATAGCTCATCAATGCTTATGTTTACATCCACGCTGGAGCTCATGGTGTGAACACCAATCGCGTCTTCTTATTCGTGTAATCAATAATAACTATTACTGATGAATTACCCTTAACGCCATTTAAATAATTCCTAACCTTATCAATCTCACCAATCACGTAATCAATCCTCTCACTTACAGAGCCTAGCTTATTCAGCAGCCAGGTTGAGTGGGGGGACATGTGGATATTTATGGTGTGCGGTATCGCTTGAATCGTTATCACGCGATGCCTTGGTTGAAAGCCTAACTTTGCCAATTTACCCTCAATATTCGCGTTGCCCTTTAATTTATTCATCAATTCGCCATAATTATTCCTTAACTCAATTAATTGTTCCCTAATGATGCCTAATTGATCAATGGCATCCTCAATCGATTTGAATAGAATCACTAACATTCAGATCCTCATTAAATTGGGTTATATTTATTCTTTACTTGCGAAATTACTGTTAAGATTACGATCTAAATCTAATTAATAAGTGAATACGCATTAGAAATATTAGGTGAGGAGTTGTAGATCTTCGTTAAATTACTCCCCCTCTCTAATTAATCTCAGGGTTTCCTCAACTGCTTTGTTCAAATCCTTAATATCGTTGCGTATCTCCATGATCGTACTAATTAAGGCCGCATTATCTAGACATCTTAATAGTAAATCAGCCCAACTCCTTGAGCCATACATAGCCTTAAGCCTCTTGAGTACCTCATATTGTTGCTCATCGACTTCGATCACAATCCTCCTCTTACCATTTTTAACCATGGGTTTATAAACGAAAAGCCATTTTATAAGCTAAACCTCACCTGTTTCCACCCTTCTTTTGTGATTTGGTAACGCTAACCATGAACTCAGGTATTTCGGTATACTTTACATAATATTGAATTAGTATCTTAACTATCTCCCTGAGCAAAAGCATCAATGTTGACTTCCTGATATTAAGGACTCTCGCAGCCTCTCTCCATGGTCTGGCCTGTAAGACCTTGCATATTAATGCTGCTTCGTAGGGTGGTGGTAATCGTATATCATCAACACCCAGCCTTAGGTAGTACGTTTTGACTAACTCTGTTATTGCATCGGCTGTGTTCTCATAAGTCATCGGGCCCCAGGCATAGGCAATTAAACGCCTAACCTGGGCCTCGGTCAACCTGGCGCTATACTCACCATCCAGTGCCTCACCCCAGTCGGTCAACAGCATACTGGTAACGTCAGGCTCTAGGTCGTGGAACGGACCTTGTAGTGAATTGAGGAGCCTAAGCCTAAACTCCTTGTTTGCATAAACCACCACATCCCTTGACTTCTCATTTATCGGTTTAACAAGTAGTACACTGTATTCACCACTTATTGGGTTTCTCTCGGGGCTTATGTGGACTGGCATGTAGCCATTCTTAATCCAGAAATTGAGTAGTTTGGCATTGACGCCGAAGCCAACCCCAACCCAATCAAGACCCTTCTCCCTAGCCTCCTCCTCAATATGCCTAAGCATCTCAGTACCGAGACCCCTATCCTGAAGCTCCGGGTGCGTTGCAATCCTTATTATCCTCCAACCCCTCAACTTCGCGAATTCCGAGAGCCCCCAATACTTAATTAACCTATCAGGGATTATGTTACCAGGCAACTTGAGGCCCCTAACGACCAAGTCAATAAGCTCATCACTTATACCACCTTCCTCAGCCAGCTCCACAGAAACAACTACCTTGCCATTACCAAGGGCCAAGGCCCTCACGAAGTGGTGTGGTGCATCCATCATCATACCCAAGTCATCCGGTTCATTCCTATAATGGGCTTGGACGTATATACCGAAGAATTGCCTAAGCCTTTCCTCATTGCCCAGGAAGAAATCCTCGAGGTCTGGGACTATGTATTTCAAGTCGCGCTTGTCGACGAGTTCGTAATCCTCCTCCACCAACTTAGCCGGTTCTGCATCGAGGAGTAAGGTGTCGAATAACCACTCCTCAACCGGGTCATTGGGCGCATACCTAATTGGTTCCTTAAGCTCGTACTCAATGACCTTAGTGCTCTTGTCCTCGTGTAGGTACTTAAGGAATCTAAGGCTGAAACCCCTACCTGCGCCTTCGTAGCCGTGTATTGTGGATGCGTAGACAACCCTGCTAAACCTCTCGTGAATTCCATAGAGCACTGGTAGTGGTATCATGGCAGCCTCATCAACCACAACCACATCCCTACCCTCCTCACTGAGCATGTCATAAGGCCTAATGTAATCGACAAATATTGAAACACCAACCCTAACCGAAACAACATCATTGCCCCAACGCTCAACATCAACATCATAATTCAAGGCCTTAAGCCCCCTGATGAGGAACTCCATTAATGTCGACACGTTGCTTGGGTTCATCGCCGTAACCGCAAACCTAGCCCTACCCTTAATCCTCCTCAACCTATGGGCCAAGGCAGCCAGGGCTAGGCCTATGATTGCCGACTTACCCCTACCCCTATCGGCTATAAGCACAACATTAAGTCTCCTACCCCTCGGTGGTCTATCCATTAAAGCCTCCATAGCCTTTAAGGCCTCAACCTGGTCCTGCGTCTTAGCTAGCTCGTATATGGGTCTCGGGAACCTGGTCTTGTCAGGTATTGTTATCGGCCTTGGCTTCCAAGTCTCCGAATTACCAAGCTTTGGCTCTTTGGCTATATCGTCCCTATCAACGTCTATAATCAATGCCTTATCCATGCCAATTACCTTATTCCAAAACCTAACCTTCAGGAAGTGCCTAACATGTTCTGGACCGTATTGTGGAACGAGGAGGGTCTGTTGAAACTTTGTAAGTCTCCTCACCCACTCCTCAAGTGGTGGTATCATGAGTATGTACACACCACCACCCCTAACAATACCACCCAACCTACCAACATCGTTTGGCTTCAAATCATTCATTAAATCGAGCACGGCAAAATCGACGGTGACGCCGAGCAACTCATCCGTGTCCTTATACGGCCTATAATCGATACTTATGGGCGTATTACCAATCAACTCCTTAAACTTACCCATCCTCCTCTGGGCATCTGAGTACTCGGGCTGGTACATGTACAACCCATGGGCGTCTTTAACGAGCGATGAGAATGCGCTTAAGGCATCTGCTGCGTACTTGGCTAATTTCTCATCATTTGTGCCTACTAGTACTATTAATGACCTGTGGTTTGAGGATAACCCCTCCCTAACCAACCCACTCAGCAGGTCAACCCAGCCCATACCACAGTTCGTTAGAGGTTTAGTGGCAGGGCTTATAAACATGTGTGTATTTGAAATGGTGGTGATTAGGCGCGTTGGTCCTGAGCAATGATGAGGGATGGGCGGGAAAGGATGAACACCAACCGACCCATCAGTGAATTATCATAAATGCAATAAAGCTTATATGTAAATTACATTCGACAACGCCGTATGTGGAAGAAAGTAACCATACTTGTTAAGGTCTTTGAAAGGAGGAACTCCGTGATAACCTGGGTCGACAACAAACCAATACTCATAGTCAAGCATGGTGATGAGTACTACGGAATGCTCGCCATCTGCGCACACATGGGTTGTGCCCTACTCACGGACGTAAATGGTTACGTCGCAACCTGCCCAGCACATGGTGCTAAGTATGACGTAAGGACAGGCGAGATGATAGAGAAACCACAGGTAAGGCCTGAGGTTAAGTGCGAATATGCCGATGTTAAGGCTCCATTGCCAACATACAAGGTTAGGGTTACACAGGACGGCTTCCTAGAGGTTGATGTTTAAGTTAAGTGAATGAATTTCAAATTAGCGATACCCATTATTATTATAAATTATCGGGAAAGAACATGCCGCTCTTCGTATTCATGACACTCTTTGGATCCAGGGCATTCTTTATTAGTTTCACGATCTTCACGGCATCACCAAGCTCCTTGCCTACCCATTTCGATCTTAGCATACCAATACCGTGGTGATGACTTATCGATCCGCCATTAACTAGGACCGCATTCATGGCTGCATCCCAGAGCTTCCAATACGTTTCTATGATTGGTTTAAATAATACTGTGAAGTATATGCACGCACCATTTAGGTATAGGTGGGATATGTGGGCCATAATGGCAACAACTCCCTCAACCCTCATTAAAGCATCCCTAAACCCGGCATATATTTGCGGTAGCCTAGACCAAGTGCCTGCAACCTCTATCGTATCGAACCAAAGCCCCAATTTCTTAACCCTATCAATTTCCTCCTCAACATTAAACCTACTACTTAACCAATTCTCGAAGTAATCCTCGCCGGCATATTCACCACCATAATCCTCAATAACTCTCCTAGCCTCATTCCACATTACACCAATAACGTTGTCGTAATAACCCTCAAAACTAATAATTAATGTTGGCTTGGCAACACCAAACCTTATGCTTGATTCATACTCATCATAAAGCCTCGCCACAGCAGGTACTAATCTCCTAATCATCAATTCCCTAAGCACCTTAATACCATCATTGAGTGCGTTAAAGGTGAATGAACCATACCTTGTGGATTTCGGTAATGGAACAATCCTCAGAACAGCCTTTGTAATAATACCAAGCATACCCTCGGAACCAACGAATAAGTACTTAAGTGATGGCCCTGTTGATGCCCGCGGAACAGTGTTTCTCCTAAGCCAAATCACCTCACCCGTGGGTAGCACCACCTCCAGATTTAATATGGCATCCTCAACATTGCCATATAAAGTGCTGTACTGGCCTGAGCTCATTGTTGCTATTAATCCGCCTATTGTTGCGTAATTGAATGACTGAGGAATATGCCTAAGGCTAAAACCCATACTATTGAGTTCCGCCTCGACATCCCTTAACTTGGCACCTGCCTCAACGGTTATTGTCAAGTCATAAGTATCAATATTTAGTACCTTATTTAATCGCGTAATGTCGATTATTATTGAGCCACTGCCCATCGAGGCTCCAGTAACGCTTGAACCACCGCCATAAACAACAATCGGTATTCCCCCGCCATACTCATTCATTATCCTTAGTGTTAATGATATATCGTTAACACTACCTGGAACCACAACGGCTAAGGGCTTGGGTATTTTCTCATGAAGAACCTGCTCCCTCATCATCAACAACGGCCAAAAATCCCTTGCGTACCTGCTTAAGTTCTCATCATCAGTGAGTACCTTATTGGGACCTAGCGCATTGATTAGTTTATTGATTATGTCCTGCATCTCATCCCCTCAACAATCCTCCTAACCACCGATCTACTTAATGACAATTTCTCCTCGTTTGGTTCAGCCACAGTCTCCACCTTAACATGCACACCATCAATTAAGTCCCTAAGGTTTAACTCGCCAGTAAACACCTTAAGCAATGCGGCAACACCTCTAGCGGTAGCTTCAACATCGAACTGCCTCTCAACCCTAACACCCAGTGCTGTGGCGAGTAATTTAAGAAAGAGGTTGCTCCTAGAGAGCCCACCATCGACCCTAACAAACCCAACATTAGCAATGCCCCTTATTTTATCGAATATTAAGGCGACTAATTGAACAATACCCTCAACCACAGCCCTCACAAAAACCTCCCTATTCGTATCCAGGGTGAGACCATCAATGAAGCCCCTAGCGCAGGGTCTTTGAGGAACATTGACACCTGCCAATGCCGGAATTACCACTAAATCCCCGATTCTAATCCCCATTAACCTATCCAGCTCCTGTGGTGTGCTTAAAAGACCCAACTTTATTAACCAATCAATGACGGAGCCGGTGGCAGGTAAGAAGCCCTCAACACCATAGAATAGGCTGTTGCCAATCTTGAGCACGAGTAGTGGTAATAAACCATCACCAGCAAGCCTAAACTTATCAATTGCAACATCGACGAAAGAACCTGTTCCATTAGTTACCTTCCCACAACCAGAGGTTAGGCAACCCTCACCTATCATAGCCGCCTGTTGATCAGCAATTAAGACACCTACCCTAACACCATCTATTTCGCCATACTCATAAACATTGTCAGTAACCTCAGGACCCACCTCCCTGGGTATCTTCAAAACATCATAAACAACCCCTATCCTCTCCAACCTACCTGGATGCCAAAGCCCTGTCAGCGCCTCATTGGTGGCGTCATTTATGTACTTACCACTGACTAGGTAGGCTAGGTAGGAACTTAACGTCCCAATGTAAGCCTCACCCCTACTCACACGCTCAAGGATATCACGCCTATTCCTCAACAACCACAGTATCTGCACAACGGGTGATGTTGGTATCAACACACTACTCATCAACGGCAACCTCCTCAGTAGGTTGTATGGGAACCTATTGATTACTTCAAGCCCCCTCCTGTCAAGCCACGTAACAATGTTGGTAAGTGGATTCCCAGACCTGTCCCAAGCAATGGTTGATGCCCTATACGTAGAAATACCGAGGAACTTAACACCCCTATCCCTAGCCACGTTTATTAAGTGCCTAAACGCACCCCTCAATGTGTTTGCGTCCTGCTCAACATAGTAACTCCTTGGGAACAATGTTGGTACATTAATGACCTCCTGATACTGTGGCTCCAACTCGCTGGAGTAGATGATTAACTTCACGTTGGTCGTACCGACATCAATAACACCAAGGCTCATTGCATCACCCTCCTAATAACGACCTTGTCTGTATCAGGTAACTCAATTACTTCAGCATCACCAGTTATTACATACTCCTTATCATTGATCAGAACCCTACCACCACCCTTTAACATTACTATCACCCTACGTGAATCCCTACTAACCCTATTACCCGGAAACACGGGCACATCACTATCAATCAACACATACTCATGACCCACGAGCTCCCTAGCCAATATCTTACCGCTTTCAATCACGATATCAGGGCTGTACGTTCCAATTATTGCCTGACCCACCGCCTTAAGTCGCGGGAATGGATTGTAGGGTTTGAACATCGATATTACAAGGGTATCTGCATTAACCCACGTATCGTTGATTAATACACGCTCAACCCTACCTGAACCCCTCACGTACCTGACCCTACCGTGTAGAATCTCAATATCCCTAACTATACCTCCTAAGTCCACTCCCTCAGGTGTTACGAGGGTTACTGAGCAGCTTCTTTCCAGGAGTGCCTTACTCATGAGTGCTGCGTATGGGTTGTCGCCGTAAACCACAATGTTTCTGCCAGGGAGTAACCCGTAGTGGATTAGGTCGAGGACTGCGTGGAATGGGTATATACCAGCTGGTCTATCCCCGTAAATGCCAAGCTCTGGAAGTGTCATTACCCTGAACCCCGTGGCTACGATAGTGTCATCACCAAGTTTTCTATAGCCATCCCTCCAAACCTCGTAATACTCATCATTAATAACCACTGCGGTATGGTTATACTCGACACCAATACTCCTTAAGGCGTTCTCCACGAATTTACCCATATCGGGATATATTGAGTTTACACCGCCTGCGTAATCTCTGTACTCAATTACCCTAACGGGAATGCCGAGCCTGGTTAGTTCCAGGGCTAGTGAAAGGCCCGCTATGCCGGCACCAATCACAGTGTAACTAGCCATGAATCACCACCCGACTTTCTCAACTCTATCGGTTCAATCTCCAATTCCTCGGATATAACCTTGATTGCCCGCCCCAGACACATGCCCTGGCAAATACCCATGCCCAACCCCGTCCTAAAGATAACACCATCCAGCGTCCTGGCGCCACGCCTTATCGCCTCGCGAATATCGGCCCTAGTAACCCCAAGGCATGGGCACACAACCTCACCATCACTAACGTCCTTACCAGACTTAATGCGATCCCTCGTTAATACCATTGGCTCAACCTCCCTAACACCACCCCTAACTCTCAATTCAAGCCCAGCATCCCTAAGCATTGAAACCACCCTCCTGGCTATCGCCGGCGCGGCGGTTAACCCAGGGGATTCTATACCGACTAGGTGTATTACGCGCCTACTCCGCCTGCTGTACGTTATTATGAAGTCGTCACCCTCAGGTATCGGCCTAACACCGGTATACGCCTTTATTGGTACATAATCCCTAACCCTCAATAAGCCGCCGAACTTCTCTGTGAGTACACGAACATCCTCCTCGCTCGCGGACCTATCCTCCCTATCACTGGTTGATAGCGTGGGCCCCCATATCGTGGTTCCAAAAACCGTTGGTATTATCGCACCACCCTTCGTTTTCGGGTTGGGAATTATTTGAAGCGGCGCCACGATATTCCTGGTCTGCTCACCCCAGAAGACAAGCATGGTTCCCTTACCAAACTCGAGCCTATAATCATCACCAATCATCCTCGCGACATCGGCTGAGTAAAGGCCGGCGGCGTTGATTAAATACCGTGCTTTATACCTACCCTTATCGGTTATTACTACGACCTCATCTTCCGAGACCTCGACACCCCTAACCTCAGTATTGAGTAGGAACTCAACACCATTAAGCCTACAGAAGTGGTAGAGCTGTGATACTAACTCGAAGGGGTTTATAACGCCATAACCATCAACGCGAACTGCGCCAAGACCCCTCACGTTGGGCTCAATCCTCCTTAAACTACCTGGGCCGACAATACCGACCTTAAAGCCGTGCCTGCCGTATACCCACCTAAGCACTAACCATACGGCGGGTAGCGCAATTAGGTGGCCTAGATTCTTAGCCACCAGTAGTGTACTAAGCCTGTGGAGCCTAACATGGAGTCTCCCAGCTACATCATCATAGTACCTATTACCCTCAATGGCAAGTTTACTCCTGAGTGAGTTGAACGGTGGTTGAACAACATGTATAACACCAGCATGACCCTTAGAAACGCCAAATCCAGGCTCTGGGTTTCTATCAATAACCAAAACCCTAACCTCGTACTGAGCCAGCTCATACGCCACGAACAAACCAACAACCCCAGAGCCTATCACCACAACGTCATAACTCACGTACGACCACCTCGAACAAGTCCTAGATGCATCATAAACCAGGCAACACTAAATACTAACCCAATAAGTTCCATTGGCAATAATAATACCGAAAGGCCTGGTTGGTACAACTTTATGTACCAAAAGGCCATAAGTAGTATTATGATAAATGATAGCGCATCCAGGGAGAAAATGTAAGCCAGACCCCTAGTCAAAGAACTGGTATAGGCATGGATCTTAAGTAGTAGGATCACGAGCATAACAGGTGCGGTAGCTAATAAGCCGTAGATAAACAACGGTGAGTCGCTCACTAAGTATGATTGGACAGTTTGTACGTAAATAAGCCCGTACAAGACCAATGGAATTATTACCGATAGTGCTGGTATTAAGTAGGTACCATGGTTTACACGCAGGATTTCCAACCCAATTATTGAGAATATGATAAGACCGACTAGGTAACCCAGGAGCAATGGTGGCGCTTCGCCAGTATTACCTAGGTAGTTCAGAAAACCCATCGTGAGTGTTACTAATCCTGTTAATGTAGATGTTAGGATGGAGCCTGTGACAATACCCAACGCCTTCATGGGCATCGATTTAAGGGTCTTGGTGATGGGTGGTAGTAAGGATATGGAGACCAGGTCGATGCTGAGTATGATTATTAACCATAGGAATAATGGCGTGTAAATAATTGGTGTGTACGCCCAATCATGCTTCACGTAAACCATATCGTCTAACTGCGCCAGTGTTATGTTCGTGTATCCATACCTGGAATACGGTAATTCATTAAATGGTATCTGCGGTTGTAATGGGTATAGGTTTGCCAAGTCCCTGTAATTTGAGGTGTTTGGTATTGAGTATACATTATTGATTAGGGGGAATCCCTGGGATACATTGAATATGATTGGTTTCCTAGTAATATTGAAGTAGAAGAAGTCAAGTGGTATGTTGCTGTCTAGTACGTATTTATTCAGGGCTGGTAGTTCCCAGTTATAGTCTATAAATGCTATTAGGGAAATGTGAGTTAGTAATGTGTGGGATACGTAATTCTCCTTCGCGTAGGGTGATATGACTATTAATGGGACCCTCACACCCAGTGGTTCGTTATTTATGATTGGTGGTGGTACTTGGTCGTAATATCCACCGAATTCATCCCATGTTATGAATATCACTGTAGAGTTCCATATAGGGCTCTCCTCAACGGTATTTATTATATAGAGAAGCCAAGCCTCGCCGTAAAGGATATTACTGGGTGGGCCCATGTCATTGTAAGGGCCTGGGAGAACCCAGGATACGGCAGGTAATGTTCCGTTCCTAACCTCATTTATGAAATCCTCCCATGTCTGTATATGGGATGAGTACTTGTTAATTCCGTAGAAGTACTTAATATCAAGTAGGTACGATGGTTCCTCAGGGTCTATGTAGTAGCCCCAACCAATACGGTATTGGCAAAGCTCAGCGAATATACTCTCTTGAACAGGTATATAGGGTGGTGGACCGTAATCATCAATTACAGGTGAAAATGCCGCGTATAGGGATAGGTGATTTGGAGCACTCTCTGAGAGATATGGCGTGAAGTAATTATCAGCAATACTGTATTCCTCAGCCAAGTCCCAAAGCGGTGCCACTTGATCCACCGTATAGTAATAAAGGGATTGAGGACCTGAGCCCTGTACCCAACCATTCATTTTCCCATAATTCCAATCAGCGTGGTATGGTATATAACCCTCATTGGGATCTACCGTGCTGTACGTACCGATAGGTACAGGCATTAAATAACTGGATATCTCACTTAGTGAGAGTAGATTTATGGGCTTACTCATCTGATTAATAATTGGGTTACTAAGTGAACCGTTGGTTGGATAGACACCAAAGAAGTTATCAAAACTATGATTCTCAAGGAATATTATGATTACATGCTTAATAGGCGTTCTAGTATTTAATTGAGTAGCTGGTAACGTGATACACCGAGGTATTTCAGAAATGATAGCATTACTCTGATAGGCACCATAAACAAATAATGCAATTAAGGCTAAGGCTATAGCAATTGCCACAACAATAATAAACGTAAATAGTCTACGATGCCACTCACTAAATGACATTAATAAATTTGAAACATGATATTTTATAAGTATTTAATAAATATAGGCTATATAGTTACCAGGAAAGCTTCCATTCTTTAACCATCCTCGTGATGCCGAGCTCCATATCACCCTCAAAGTAAAGGCCTGTAATTACCTGGGTAATCTTAATATCGTCAAGTGGGTCAAATGGGGTACCGTTAAGTTTCACTCTGGCCTCGCCAGCCCATAACTGTGGGTTATCTCTCGGTGTGAATATGAATTTTGCGTACCAAAGTATTAATTGGGCAATGCCAGGTGTGCCGTCGGGTAATGGAGGTAATACCCTGAGTGATAGTAGTGGGAATGTGATTGTGTTGTCAACCCTCGGTATCAAGGCCTTAAATGCATCGAGCTGCTCAAGCCCAAGCCTACTGGCTATCGCAATCTCAACCCTCATTAACTCACCGCCCCTATCCAGCGTGCCAACAACTAATCCGTAATCATTTATCGAGAGCTCGATCCTACCAAGCTTCTTGGGCGCACCCGCCAGCTCCCTACCGGCTGCTAATGCGGCGTCGTTGGTTACGTATATGTACGGTATGTAGTAGGCCAGTGAAATGTCCCCCGTCTTCACGGGTATGGCCACCAAAGCCTCCCTATAAACCCCAACCGTGGACAGCCCATAATCACCAACCCAAAAACCAGCCATCTCCATGGCTAAATCCACACCCTCAGGCAATAGCGGCTCTACGGACTTGGGGTCTATGTTTGCGAGGACCAGGGCAACCCTAACCTTACCATAGTTTATCGTGGCTGATCGCGGGTATAGGGGTGCATTTAGTGGTATTCCAAAACCCTTATCACCACCCTTCAATACCATATCTTAAGTAAGAGCGGGTATTTTTTATTCTTAATTAATATATAGTGAATATAGTTTGTAAGGCATTATTTATAGTTTTGAATTACGTCATCGGCAGCATCGAGACTTAAGGCCTCAACGGTACCATCCTCAATAAGTAGGGCCCTAGCATCCCTAAATAACTTCTCAATTATGAATTCACTGCTCAACCCATAGGCGCCAAATATTTGGAGTGCGTCATTGACGACTTCGAATGCAATCTTCTTAGCGTATATCTGCGCAGTCCTCGCGTACCTAGGCGCTGCGTCGAAGGATAATTGGAAGAATTTATTGTATGTGTAGTCCATGGCCTTAACTACGTAGTGTCTCGCCGTCACAATCTTCTCGAACATCTCATAAATCTTCAACTTAATGTTCTTATGCTCAATTATGGGCCTACCACCCTGTACACGGGTCTTTGCATAATTGAGAGCCTCCTCAAAGGCAGCCCTGGCCAAGCCCACTGAGAAGGCGCCCATATTTACACTCGTTATATTGAGGAGTTGGTCGGAGAATACCTCGTAGAATGGTGATAATGCAATGACGTAATCCTCAGGTACACGTACTCCATCGAAGAACACGGGACCCTGTGGGCAATCCCTATTTCCAAGCATGTCCACGGGCTCTCCCTTCCTAACGCCCGGTTTGTTGAGGGGGACTATGACGAACGCGCCCTCCCTAAGGCTCTTACCATCCTTAAGCTGTGCGTGGAGACCCATATGTGTGCATATTGGTGCTGCGGAAACCCACGCCGATTTCTGCCCATAGATGACCCACTCGTCGCCATCACGCTCAATAACCACATTACCTCTACCAAAGGACTCGACATCCCTATCCCTAAACGCAAGTATGTAATCACTACCGTGCTCAGGCTCAGTAACGCCCCAACAACCAATGTATCTCCCCTCAACATCCTCCAACCATGGCTTAACAAGTTCCTCCCTAACCCTCTCTGAGCCAAACATCGCAGCTACCGTAAATGGTATAGCATCCACACCAATTAACGTAGCCAATCCAAGGCTACCCCAACCAAGCTCCTCATCTATTATGTATCGTTGTAGATTCGTAAGCCCAACACCACCACGATCCCTAGGCAGGTGGATTCTATGCAGACCCAGTTTCTTCATTTCCCTTATGGCCTCGAATATCGGTGAGTTCGGTCTAATACGATCTCTGGGGCTCATTCTATCGAGTTTTATCGATATTGGTCTCAAAACCTCCTCAGCAAGCCTATGTACATTCCTCCTCAGTAACTCATCCTCATCACTTAATCGCTCTAAGTCTAAATACTCCATGGCTTATTAATTCACTAGGTTTGATTTTAAGTATAATTACTATTTATAGATAATACGCTTTCATATAAGGTATATAGCTTATATACGAGGAATTCTTTAATGTTGCTATGAGTTATTCTGAGATGTATGTCAAGTGAGGGCTTCATATTCCCAAGTCCACAGTGGGCTGAGGCGTTCTGTAAGGCCCTTAATGAAAACCCTGAATATAGGGAGGCAGCTAAGGATTGGGTTTGGGACGTTGTCTTTGTGGCCACCAACGTACCAAGCACCGTGGTTAATGCCATCGCCCAGCTAATGGGCCTGTCAGGCGTCACTTCGAATGCTGGAGCCATGAAGTTTAAGTTGAGGAATGGGACCTGCCAGGGCTCCGAGTTCTACATCGACGCCAGTAAGGCCGATGCCGACTACATACTAGAGGCCGATTACTCACTATGGAAAGACCTAATACAGGGTAAGGTGGACCCAGTCGGTGCAATATTATCTAGGAAAATAAGGGTTAAGAAGGGCAGCTTCCTAACACTAGTGCAGTTCTCATCAGCTGCAATAAAGATGACGAACACAGCTATGAAAGTACCAACAAAGTTCCTTGCATAACCTGGTATCGTATTTACTTATTTTAAAATTGTTGGGAAGAATATATAGTGTAATATATTGGTAAATATGCATCATATAGGGTAGATTAAATAACCAGGGTATCGCTCTAAGTTTATGAAGGCTGCAACATATAAGGGCCCAAGTAAGCCTTACCTGGAAGTTAAGGAGGTACCAACGCCAAAACCAGGCCCTGGAGAAATACTTGTGAGGGTTGCCGCCACAGGCATATGCCATAGCGACATACACCTATTCAAGGGTGATTTTGGACCTGTGAGGGAGGGTTTCATACCCGGTCACGAGATTTCTGGTTGGGTTGAGGATTTTGGGCCTGATGTGAAGAATCCATGGGGCCTCAGGAAGGGTGATCCTGTCATTGTGTCCTGGATAGTGCCTGACGGCATATGTAAGTACTGCGCAAGCGGTAAGGAGAATTACTGCCCAGCCGCGGCAGGTAGGATGCCAGGTCTGGTCGGTATCAATGGCGGTCATGCGGAGTACATCACAATACCGGAGATAGCGGTTATACCGCTTGAGAAGGGTGTTGATATTTACTACGCAGCACCAATAGCCTGTGCCTACGGCACGGCATATCACGCACTGAGGGAGGCTGGTGTGGGACCTGGAACAAGTCTTGTGGTTATTGGCGCCGGCGGTGTTGGTTTATCAGCAATACAACTGGCGAGCGCCATGGGTGCCTACCCGATAATCGCCGTTGATATTAGGGACTTCGCACTAGAGAAGGCGAAGGAGCTCGGTGCAACCCATGTTATTAATTCGACAAAGGAGGACCCAATAAGTAGGATTAGGGATGTACTACCCGATGGTGCTGATGTGGTTCATGAGGCAAGACCCGAACCTGATCTCAAATTATCTATGGAGGTCGTGGCTAGGGCTGGGACGATAGTGGTTACAGGATTGGGTGGACCTAAGTCCACATTCACGGTGAATGTTTTACCATTTGTGATAAACGGTGTAAGGATAATGGGTAGCCTAGGCTATAGACCTAGGCTTGATTTACCTGAAATAATAAAATTGGTTGCGTCGGGAAAGGTGGATGTTAGGAAGCTTGTAAGTCACACATACGTGCCGGAGCAGATAAACGAGGCCTATGAAAACCTGGAAAGGGGTCTCCATGCAAGGGCCATAGTCAAGTGGGGATAGAATAATTATATTTGAAGGTCATAAAAATTCAAACAATCTCAATAGTTATATACTATGCTTTCATAACTTGATTCAATTAATAAACCTATTACCGTCACTACAACTCACCGTTTCCTGAATATTGCCATTAATTGCCTGGTTATTGGTACAGGTACCGCATCAGGGTTTATAACAACATCCGCGATGCAAGGTCCGTTGGAGCCATAGATGCATTTCTCAAGCCCCGTCTCTAACTCCCTCCTATCATCAATCCTGACACAATTAATGCCTAGTGATTCAGCGAATTTACAGAAGTCCATCGGGTATGTATGCGATGCGTATACCTTACCGCCGTAGAGGAATTTCTGCTGTAACTTGAGCACCCCCTGGGCTCTGTCATTAAATACTACGAAAGCAACCCTTAACTTCAATTCAGCCGCCGTGGCTATTTCCATACCAGTCATGAAGAATGCAGCATCACCCGTCGTAGCCACCACCGTGGCCTCAGGTCTAGCTATTTTGGCGCCAATGGCGGCAGGTACTGCAAAGCCAAGTGATGTGAAGCCTGCTGGATTGAAGTAGGTCCTTGGTTTGTAGACTGGGAGTTCGAACATCGCCACCTGGTTACCTCCAGCATCGCATGTCACCACGGCCCTACCTTCGCGCATGTCACGATCAATAACCCTAGCCAGGGCCTTAACCAAATCGCTCGGATTTATCCTAGATTCGTCATAGCCTAATTCCTTCAATTCCTGATTACCAACCTCAGCCTTAACCTTCTCAATCAATTTAATACCCCTATCCCTACCTGGACCCCTACCCCTAATCCTTTCATAAAGTGCATTGAGAAACTCAAGTGCATCCGAAACCACGGCTAAGTCAGTCCTATAATTCCTACCGATGTCGTTAGGGTCAATATTAACGTGGATCAGCCTGCCCTTAATAGGCAACGACCACATCCCAGTGCCCAACTCACTAAACCTAGTACCCACACCCAACACAACGTCAGCCATCTCCACAAGCTTCACAGCCACGGTATCGCCGAAATAACCAGCCGCCAAACCGCCATGCAACGGGTGATCGAAGGGTATGGCGCCCTTACCCATTACTGAAGTAACCACGGGCGCACCAAGCTCCTCAGCAACCCTAATTAGGGCATTGCTTGCTTCCGCCGATATCACACCACCACCGACGTAGATGACGGGCCTCTCAGCATTGAGCAAGTCCCTAGCTACTGCGTCTACGACGGCAGGGTCAGGCTTAACCCTGGTTGGTTCCTCCCTCGTGTAACCAACCCACTCTGTATCACTATCGATAATATCCCTCGGCAACTCCACATAAACAGGACCAGGCCTGCCCTCCCTAGCTATCCTGAACGCCCTAGAGACGATCCTGGGTATATCCCTACCATCCTCAACCCTGACAGCCCATTTGGTGAATGGTTTAAAGATGCTCAGTTGTGCATTGGCGTCCCTAAACTCGTGGTAATAACCTCTACCTGCAGTCTTAATTGGTGTTAACCCGGCAAAGGCTACGATAGGCACCCCCTCAACGGACGCCTGTGAAAGCGGTGTCACGAGGCCCGTGGCGCCAGGTCCCGCGGTAACTATGAGGACACCAACTCTACCGCTAGCCCTTGAGTATCCGTCAGCCATGAAACCCATGCTCGGTTCAAAACGACCAAGTACATGCCTAACTCTATCGGCATAGTCATGTAGTGCCGCGTATATTCCAAGCACGTGAGTTCCAGGTAAGCCAAACACCGTATCCACGCCCTCCTCAATCAACGATCTAACAAGGACCTCTCCACCGGTGACCATGCCTAGTCACCTTCCATACGCCATCAATGCGTCTCTAACCCCACGGGCAACATACAACGTATACCTCTTTACAGACTCCCTAGTTACACCAGCTATGTGGCTTGTTATGAATAGGTTGGGGACCTCACCCCTCTTGAACGCCCTCAACAATGGCGATGTCTCCTCAGTGGGTGGCTCACCCGTAAGCACATCCGCTGCGTAACCAGCTATCTTACCCGACCTCAAACCATTGAGGATTGCGTTCTCATCAACAACCTCACCCCTCGCCGTATTCACTATGTAAACCCCATCCTTCATCAAACCAACCTCCCTAGCGCCAATTAAGCCCCTGCTCTCCTTAGTTAATGATGTATGTATTGTTATGAAATCCGACTGCCTAAGCAAGTCATCTAGATTATCGACCTTAACGGCGTTAACCTCAATGAACCTATCCCTATCTACAAACGGGTCGTAAGCCAAAACCCTCATTCTAAAGGCATTGGCTATGGTAGCCACGTAGGAGCCAATCCTGCCAAGCCCTATTATGCCTAGGGTCTTACCGAACAACTCAATACCCGGCGTCAACAGGGAACCCCACTCTCCACCCTTAACCCTACCCATGTTTTCAGGTATTCGCTTAACCATCATTAAGAGTAAACCAAACGTAAACTCAGCCACACTATATGTTGATGCGCCAGCAGCGCTCACAACCCTTATACCCTTGCTTTCGGCATAATCAACATCAATGTGATCGACACCCACGGATGCGGTGCCAATAACCTTAAGCTTCCTGCCAGCATCAATTACGTCCTTGGTGACCCTATGCCAAACACTGACGATCACAGCATCGTAATCACCTATAGCCTCCCTTAACTGTTCCGTAGTCATCGGCCTAACATCCACCTCACCAGCCTCACTAAGTAGCTTCATTGCTATGGGACCCACGTCAGGGTCCACAAGCGGTACAGTTACTAGAATTCTCATGAGGACCTATAACCAGGTTCTGGGTATAAATGTAATTATTATTTATATTAATTAGTTGCCATGGGGAAATATGTATAGATTTTTAATGATAATTATAAACTATATACATCGTTACGCCGAGCGTGCTGTGTTCATTATGTCGATCAGGGTCGCTGCATCCATTATATTACCCGTCACCTTGATTATGCCCGAGAAGTACGCCTGCATTGCATCTAACTGCCCCTTAATTAACTTCAGTAGGTTGTCCTTATTGACCTGTATTGTCGCCGTTGGTGATCTATGGGAACCCTTGGTGAGCTTTATTGAACCACCCCCAACCTCGACATAGAATGGTTCATAGCCCTCCCCGGTGAACTGAAAGACCTTAACAGGACCACCTATTTTACTTGTTAACTTAGGTAGTGCCTTATCCGTCATCGACTTGAGTAGTTCGTAGGGATCCTCAGACATAACCAGCCGTTTATAGTTAGGTTAATTTTAAATAATGTTACTATATATACTATATAGTTCACTCACCCTTAAACTCAGGTCTCCTCTTTGTCAGGAACGCCATGACGCCCTCCTGGGCATCCTTTGTATTAACTGCCATGCTGAAGAAAGCCGCCTCAAGCATTAACCCTATGTCCGTTGGTACCTGCGTTCCGAAGTTTATTGCATACTTCGCGTAGGTTAATGCTATTGGCGGTCCCTGGGCTAGCCTCATGGCGAATGACCTAACCTCCTCCTCAAACCTCTCCTTAGGCACAACCTTATTCACTAAACCAATCCTGTACGCCTCATCGGCCTTGATCCTATCGCCAAGCATTATCAACTCCTTAGCCTTAGCCATACCAACAAGCCTGATTAACCTCTGCGTGCCGCCGGCTCCAGGCAATATGCCCAGTGTTATCTCGGGTTGACCAAACTCAGACCTCTCAGTGGCTATTCTAAAGTCGCAAGTCATTGCTATTTCCAAACCACCACCCAGGGCGTAGCCATCAATCGCGGCTATCACGGGCTTTGGAAACCTCTCAATCTTGCTAACGGCCTCCTGGAACCTCCTATTGTATAGGAAGAAGTAGTATGTGTGGAGTGGGCCTGCGAATGATGATACATCGGCTCCAGCCGAGAACGCTCTATCGCCAGCCCCCCTTATTATGACGACCCTAACTTCCTTATCATCCCAAAGCATGTCAAGTGCCCTACTCAATTCCTCGAGCATGGTCATTGTTAAGGCATTGAGCCTCTGTGGCCTATTCAGTATTATCCAAGCCAGTGGTGGCTCCTTCCTTAGTATTATTTCCTTAAACTCCACGGTTCCGGCAGCACCATATTCATAGAACCCCCTACCACTCTTCTGACCAAGCCTACCCTCCTGAACCATCTGCGTCAATAGTGGGTCTGGCTTGAATAACTCGTAGTTAAACCTGGAGTACAGCTGGTTTAGGGCGTCCACAACCTTATCAATGCCGAACTCATCAGCGAACTCGAAGACGCCCTTTGGCCAACCGAGGCCTAGCTTGACACCCTTATCGATATCCTCCCTGGACGCTATGCCATTCCTGAGCAACCAAGCCGCCATGTTTATGGCAGGGGCGAATATGGACACCAAATCAACCTTCTCACCTACCTCCCTCGGTATGTTGGCCCTCTCGTAAGCCCCACCCTTGTATTCATAGAAGCCACGTCCACTCTTCTGTCCAAGCCAACCCTTCTTATAGAGATCCTCAATTAATGGGCATGGAACTCTAAGCATTGGGTCTCTCTCGGCCACGGCTAAGCCGACTAGGTAGCCGACGTCTATGCCCGTGAAGTCCTGAAGTTCGAAGATCCCCATTGGTAAACCAGCCCTGTACTTGACCGCGGAGTCCACCTCAACGATGGAGTACTGGTTACTCGCGACCAGTAGGCATGCAGCTGAGTTCAGCGATATGAGTACCCTGTTAACGACGAATCCAGGTACGTCCTTATTCACCATTATTGGTTCCTTCCCCAGGCTCTTGACAAAGTCATAGGCCCTCCTGGCAACCTCATCACTGGTTTGCGCACCCTTTATCACCTCAACCAGGGGCATCAGGACCGGTGGGTTGAAGAAGTGTATACCAACCACCCTATCCGGCCTCTTCGTTGCACTGGCTATCTCTGTGATCGGTAAACTGCTCGTGTTAGTGGCTAGTATCGCATGAGGTGGTGCATTCGCATCAGCCTCGGCAAAGACCTGCTTCTTTAAGTCGAGCTTCTCAGGGACAGCCTCAATCATTAAGTCAGCGCCTCTGACAGCTTCGGCCACGGATAGGGAGGTCCTTATGCGGCCCATGACCTCGCCAACCCTGTCCTTACTTATTGTACCCCTCTCGGCAAGTTTATCGAGGCTCCACCTTATTCTCTCGAGAGCCTTGTTGAGAAGGTCCTGTGATACGTCTACCATTGTTACCTCGTAACCAGCCAAGGCGGAAACCTCGGCAATTCCGTGGCCCATTGTACCAGCACCGATAACCGCAACCTTCCTTATCTGCTGAGACATCAATAATGGGCAGTAAATCGCGTTATTAAGTTTGGCATCTATATAGTGAATTTAGTGGTAATGAATGATCAATAATGCACAGAGTGGGGATTGTTATTAAGGCCTTTACATTAGATCAATGGTGATTTAGGTATGAGGGGGGTTGCCATTGTTGGTGTTGGGCATGCAAAGTTTGGGCGTAGAACCGACACAACGTTAGGGGAGTTAGCCTGGGAGGCGGTTAAGGAGGCCCTTGATGACGCAAGGCTAGACCAGAAGGATATACAATACTTCGTTGTCGGTAATGCCGGTGGTTGGAGCGCCGAATCATTGCCTGCCGTGGTTGTTGGTGAGTATTGCGGTTTAAACCCTAGAGGCGCCATGAGGGTTGAGGCCGCCTGTGCCTCGGGTAGTGCGGCTGTTTATAATGCGTACCTAGCCGTCGCGTCCGGCATGGCTGATGTGGCAATGGCTATAGGTGTTGAGAAGATGTATGAGTCGCCAACGCCCACCGTGGTCGAGTTCATAGGGAGGGCAGGCAATTACTTCTGGGAGTTCGAGAACTTCGGGCTAACATTCCCCGGCTACTACGCGCTGTACATGACAGCGTACATGAATAGGTTCAACGCCACTGAGGAGGACTTCTGCAGGGTTGCGGTTAAGAATCATTACTACGGTTCGATGAACCCCAAGGCCCAATTTTATGGTTTACGGATAACCGTTGATCAATGTCTCAAGAGTAGGTATGTGGCATGGCCCATAAAGCTGTATGACTCAAGCCCGATAACCGACGGTGCTGCAGCTGTGGTATTGGTAAGTGAGGATTTGGCTAGGAAAATAACTGATACGCCTGTCTGGATTAGATCCGTGGGCGTCGCCACAGGTACCGCAAACCTTAGTAAAAGGCCTGACTTCATAGGCCTAGACGCGGCCTACCAGGCAGCCGAACAGGCGTTTAGGAGGGTTGGTATTGAACATAGGGATACCTGGAAATACTTCGATGTTGCTGACGTTCATGATTGCTTCACAATAGCCGAGGTAATGGCGTACGAGGACCTGGGATTCGTTGAGAGGGGCATGGGGCTACAACTGGTTAGGGATGGGCAGACATACAAGGGTGGCTTAATCCCCGTGAACTTGGACGGAGGCCTTAAGGCCAAGGGCCACCCAATAGGGGCCACGGGGGTCTCGATGGCCGTTGAGATGACTAAGCAGTTGAGGCAGAGTGTTGAGCCCAGGGATAGGCAGGCCGATGTATACACTGGCTGGGCCTTGTCCCATAATGTTGGCGGCACAGGCCATTATGCCTACATAACGCTGTATTCACTCGATAAGGATGGGGGACCGAAAACAAAGCCTAAGAGGTGATGGGTACGTCCCTGGATGCCAAATACGAGGAATTCTGGAGGCAATCAATTAAGCAGTTGAATGAGGTTGTCAAGGCCACGGGCATGCCGATAGCACCTGATGAGAAGGGTCAGTATAGTCTTTGGTATGATGTTAGGGAGTTGAGGATTAGGTTCTCAATAAGTGTTGAGAGGATTAAGAGGTTCTTCGAGGGTTTAAGGGAGGGGAAGATATACGCAACCAGGTGTAGGAGGTGCGGTAGGTACTACTTCCCGCCGCAAGCTGACTGCCCATACTGTAGGGTCAGTGATATGGATTGGGTAGAGGTTGGTGGTGAAGGTGAGTTATTGACGTACACGGTAATAAACACGAAACCACTAACGTTCTCCCACTACCCAGACTACGTGGTTGCAATAGCCAGGATGAAGGAGGGCTTCAATGTGTTGGCTTGGCTTAGGATCGATGACCCAAGGAAGGTCAGGGTTGGCATGAAGGTTAAGCTTCAGGTCGTTAAGAGGGAGCCTGAGGGTTACTTAACGTACGAGTTCGTACCCATTGAGTAATGGGAGTGTTGCCCATGAGCAGGCCCGTACTTATTGATGAAAGGGGTCCCATAACAATATTCACGTTAAATAGGCCAGAAAGACTGAACGCATTAAGTGAGGATCTCAGGGCTGAGTTGCTTGATGCATTACGTAAATTCAACGGCAATCCCGAGAAAAGGGTTGGGGTCATAACGGGGGCTGGTAGGGCATTTTCAGCGGGAGCCGACATTTCATTAAGGCCTGACGAACTTAAGAATGTAAATCTTGAGGAGGAACTTAGGGATTCATTCCACCTAATTCTAAGGGAGATTAGATTTAGCGATAAACTATTTATTGCGGCGGTGAATGGTGTAGCCGCTGGTGCGGGTATAAGCCTAGCTGTTGCCTGCGATTTCGCCTTCGCATCGAAAAGTGCTAGGTTTGTGATGGCGTTTCAGGGTATTGGCTTAGCACCCGATACAGGGTTAACGCTAATGATGAGTAGGCTTGTTGGCGCCAAGGCGCTTAGGTACCTGCTCATTGGCGGTGAGTTTTCTGCCGAGGAGGCTGAAGCCATGGGTCTTGTCAAGGTTGTTGATGACCCACTCGGTGAGGCCCTGAGGTTCGCCAACGAGCTGGTACAGGGACCGTTTAAGGCCTATTCCTACGCGAAAAGGCTCATTAATGAGGCTTTGTTCAAGGATCTTGATCAATTCCTAAGTACGGAGGCGAAACTACAGGGTGAATTGGGTAGAAGTCACGACTTCATCGAGGGCGTTACGGCATTCATCGAGAAGAGGAAACCGAAGTTCACCGGTTCCTAACTTTCAATTACTAAAATTAGCATTATCGATCTAATCTTTACTTATATACAATGATATAAACAAATTAATAATTAAATAAACTATTTAAGTATGGGAGGTTAAGAATAATGTCATAAATGCCTTCATACAACTTTATTGACTTTCACGCACACCCCGCAGCGGAGCTCCGGAGGTTAAGGAATAGGTTGCAGAGCGCCGGTGCCGTGGCCTCCGTGCTCTACCCAATAGATGTTGATCCAACGCTTAGCCTAACCCTCAGCGGCTTGTTTAGGTTGGCTAGGGATTTGGGTATGGTTGTTGATGCGAAGTCAGTCGTTAGGGAGGTTTATGACCTGGTTAGTAAGTGGCCTGAGTACATGATCGACCCTATGAAACTCTGGTATGAGGTCTTTAAGGAGGGTACGAGCGAGTTCTTCATACCATTCTCCAGCATAAACCCAAGCTTTGGTAGTAGGTATGTTAAGCAGAAGATTTGGGAGATGGGTCACCTAGGCCTTAGGGGTGTTTTTGTTTCTCCAGTACTTCAATTCTTCAACCCAGCCAAGAGCCCAGCCTTCAGGGAGCTGATGGAGTATTCCGAGAAGAATGAGGTGTTGGTCATCATACATATTGGGATGCCTAGGGAGATTGATGAGAAATTGATCACACACGCACTACCCAACCACCTATCTGAGGTTCTCGAGGAGTATAGGCCGAACATCGTAGTTAGTGGACTAGGCACATCACCGGAAAGGGTTAGTTTGTGGGTTAGGGAGGTTGCTAGGGTTATGAGGAAATACGACAATGTTTACCTAGTAACGCCAGACATCAATTGCTACCTATTTAATAATGACTCAGCCAGGTCAATAATAAACTCACTAGGGGCTGATAGGATAATTTTCGGCAGCGGTTACCCGTACAGAAGGTATAGGGACTTGGTTGCGGGTATTAAGTGTGTTGAGGGTAGTGCGAATATTCGTGATAATGATAAGGATGAAATAATGATTGAGAACGCACTTGACCTATTGAGGTTTCATGGATTTAAACTTAACATGATCGATACCCTAAACGCCTAGTGAGGAGATTCTATCCCTCAGTATCTTTTTGTCTATTTTTCCCGTGCTTGTTTTTGGTAATTCCGACTCCATGATTATCACCTTGTCAGGTATCCACCACTTCGGTATTTGCCCCTGTTCCACGTACTTCATCAGGTGATTCCTGATGTCACTCTCGGTTACACTCCACCCAGGCTTTGGTACGACAATGGCTATGGGCCTCTCACCCCACTTGGGATGGGGAACACCAATAACGGCAACCTCACCAACACCAGGATGCGTGCTTATGAGGTCCTCAAGCCTCGTGCTTGAGATCCACTCACCACCGCTCTTTATCACGTCCTTAGCCCTATCCATGATTTGGATATAACCCTCACTATCCCATACCGCTATATCGTCTGTGTGGAACCAGCCATTACGCCAGGCGTTCCTAGTCTTCTCAGGATCGTTAAGATATTCCTTAATGACCCATGGCGCCCTAACCACGAGCTCGCCCATGGTCTTACCATCCCTAGGGACATCCCTATCCTGCTCATCAACAATCCTAACATCAACGAGCGGTAGGGGTAAACCAGCGCTGAGGCCTGACAACTCCCTCCTCCTATCCATGGGCCAATCCCTCATGTTGGGCTTCTCCATACTAAGCAGTATGACTGGCGCTGTTTCCGTGAGTCCAAACCCCTGGACAACAGTTACACCGCGCTTAACCGCCTCCTCAAGCAAACCCCTTGGTAGTGCTGCGCCGCCGGCTATGAACTTGAGCCTGCTTAGGTCGTACTTCGGCGAGTCAGGGTGCGTGAGTAGGTTATAAAGTATGGTTGGTACACCATTAACGATTGTAACACCCTCATCGTTGATAACCCTCAGTATGTGGCCCCAATCAAAACGCCCTGGGTAAACCTGCTTAATGCCAGTCAATGTGGCTATGTACGGGAGTCCCCAGGCATGGACGTGAAACATGGGTACGAGGGGCATGGCTACATCATAGATACTGGCGTTTATTGGTGGTGCGGTTATTGAGAGGGCAACCGATATTGCGTGTAGAACCAGCTGCCTATGGGTGAAGTATGTACCCTTCGGCCTCCCTGTAGTTCCTGATGTGAACATCATCGTTGCCACAACATTCTCGTTAAGTTCTGGGAAGTTGTATGGTTTGGCATTACGTAGTAGGTCCTCATACCAATAAACCTCAACGCCATCAAACGAAACCTCCCCATGCTCAGCCTTATCACTCATTATCACAACCTTTTTTATGCTCTTAACGAGTGATGAGGCAACCCTAGCCAGTGGTATGAAGTCCTCGTTAATGAATAACACCTCATCCTGTGCCTGCAGCATCGTGTATATTATGTCCTCAGGCGATAATAACACATTAACCGTGTGTAGTACGGCGCCGTACATGGGTACCGCGAAGTATAGTTCATAGTGCCTAATCGTGTTCCAATCGAGAACCGCAACCCTACTACCAAACCTCCCAGGCTCGCCAGACTGTACCCCAAGCTCCTCGAGAACAGAACCAAGCCTCTGTACCCTATCCCACTCCCTGGCGTAGTTAGACCTGATTATCGATCCACCGGGTGGTGCATAGACAACCTCAATGCTTGGGTACAGCTGGGCGGCTCTACGTATTATCTTATCCAGGGTTAATTGGTACTCATAATATTGAGAACACATTACATAAGTATTGGCATGATTGCTATAAAGTATTGCATATATATTGACTATATACCTACTTCACAGCAACAACATAGTAATTGGCATAACGACCAACCCAAATAACACCAGACCTAACAACCCTGAAGCCAGCCTTGGTAACCTCACTACCAAGCTCACCCTCCCTATAAAGCCTATAGTACCTAAGGACCCTATCACCAAGACCGTAACTCCACGACACATAGCCCTCACAATCACCAACCCTATCGACCAATCTCTCCAGTGCATCACCGACACAACCCCAGGTTGTGGCCATGAATAAGCCGCCAATCCTAAGTGCATCATAGACATTGGAGAGCACATTAAGTATCAAGTCACCAGGTATGTGATGAAGCACGGCGAGTGATAGCACCACATCCACAGAATTACGCCTAATCGGTAAGTGCGTGCCCGAGCAATTAATCCATGGAATATCCTCGCCAGAACCCATTATCATGCCCAGACTCAGCTCGCAACCAATATAGAGAGAGCCAGCGAAGAAGCTCCTCATAACCCTCAAATTACCACCGGACCCAGCCCCAATATCGAGGATAACCCTAGGCTTAGCACTACGTAGGAACTCACCGACCTCGCCAAGCAACCTCTGAGCCAGCACGCCCGTCTCCCTAGCCGTGGAATAGGCCCTGGATATTACGTCATAGGCGTCTCTCACCTCCCTCAACCTCTCCATACAATTAAAACCCAAACAAAAACAAACGCCTCAATTTAAATTTAAAATAATACGATAATTACGCAACCTAACCACTACTTACCGGTGAAAACTCAATACTCACCGTTGAATTCGTAGTCAATACTATCGTTGCATGGAAAGATCCGTAAGGCGTCTCTGTATAGTTAATGGCTTCACCATTGACGTAGACGCCCTCAAGCGTATAACCACTGAATGGCCAGGCTATCACTAGGACTGTGGAGTTCATTGGGAGCATCATGCTTTGAATGTATGGGCCATTTATGATGAGGGATTGGGTCGTTACGAAACCGGGCGTCGATATAATAAGTACTACCCCACCACCACTCGTCACATTGAATGTGGCGTTAACCTCGGGTACACAATTTATGGTTATGGTCTCATAATTAGCACCACTTGCCAGGGTTATGTTGCTTGATGGTTCATACGTTATTGTTGGGTATGGGCAATTGGTTAATGATGTTACGTTAAAGGTTACCACCGTGCCAGGCCCACCTGCATACGCTGGGCCAAAGGACATGGAACCAGAGCCACTATAGTATGCGTACCAACCAGTTGAGGCATTGGCATAAATGGTCCAGGAGGCGTAATTGGGCGCCGTTATGTTAATGAGTATGTACGAGGATGGTGGAGGTGTTGGCGAGGCCATGGGAACTACGTATATCGACATTGCCAAGACACTAACCGCAACCACTACCAACAATATTATCGCAAGCCACAGTGATTTAACCCAGGTCATAGTAAGTTTAATAGCTTTATTTTACTATTTAAAGGTTAATTATTAATAATGCAAAGGATATTGTTTAAACTAAATAATATGTATGTATATAACTATGGATAATTATTTACCGTAGGTTTACAGGCATAATTCTACCGTTGATGGATAACCAACGCATTCATCCAAGCTACGGCTTTTCACAATCATTATTATCCTTCTTTCTATTACCCAACCACTCAATGCCCTTAAGCTCTAGCCATTTGCCGTACTTAATCACGCTAATCATGTTCCACGTTATTAACCCAGCAACGATGTGCTTACAAACCTCACCCCTAATGACCGACGCCTCGCACGTGCACTTGGCCCCGTAGGGACCGACCGAGACGTAGTAATGGGTATCCCTACTCTCTGATGGTACCCTAAGTCTCAAACCACCAATCTCCCTACCATCATCCCTAACATCGATTATCACCGAGCGCTGGGCGAGCCTATACGCGTCAATAACCTTATCAACCCTCCAACCAAGAATCCCAGCTAATTCGAGAAACCACTCCTTAAGCCTCCTATCCAACTGGGACAGCTCCTCAGCCAATCACAACCACCTATTGTTTAAGCGTATAATGTACACCTCGGGCTTAAATTAACCTTTCCAAGTAATTCAATGCATATTACTGAGTATTAACGGCAAGTTCTAGGTAGAGTTCATCAATTACAGAGTTCCAATCAAACAATAGGGACCCATCAATATTCCTCAAGGCTTTCCTCGCAGCATCCCTCAACTTCCAACTAACCCTAAGACCACACCTACCACAGATTATGCTCACCCTGTTACTGTCCTCCTCAAGGAAGAGTGAACCACCGCATTTGGGGCACTCGAGGTTAAGCCTAATCCTCATCATCCAAACCCACGTAAACGTCTATATAAGACCTCCCGCCTAATTAACCAATGAGAACAGCAAAAGTTTCACAGAACTCGGTGGACACCTATGAAAACGAAGGTGCATCCCGCCTTTAAGGCGAGGAGGAGGTCATCAGCTTAAGTAACGCATCAACAACATCAATCCTTCTACTAACAACCACACTATACCTAACTTCGGTGCTCATTAATTCTTCGCCTAACTCATTGCCGCCCAATACATAGCTATAGGCGTTGGCTGCCCTTGAGACGACATAGGCGCCTGCTATGTCAAAGACCCTAAGCCTGTTCCTCATATCCATGAAGGCGAGGAACCTACCCAACGAAGCCATGACGGCCTCTAGGCTTGCCGAACCAAGGCTCCTAATCTTAAACCTACCAAACCTATCATAGAACTCCCTGAGACCGAAAAGCACCTTCTCGTTTGTGTCCGGTTCCACGTACATGGAGACCACGGGCCTGTCAATGTCACTACTCAAATCTCCGAGCTCATCACCCCTAACCTGGAATCCCTCGGTTCCGCCGTAGTAGAGTGCGTTCTTTGGTACGTAATAAACAACACCATCGCTCAAATCCCTAAACCTCATCTTTTCACGGTATCTACCCGCGGCTATTGATACTGAGTAGAATGGTATGTTAAACACGAAATTGAGGGAGCCATCTAATGGATCAACTATGAACTCGTACTCAGGCTCCCCACCACCAATCTTAACAACACCCCTCTCCTCAGTAATTATAGCCGCCCTCAAACCCTCATTCTCGATGCCCTTGATTATCAACTCCTCAGCCTCCAGGTCCACCCTCCTTGAAACATCGGTGGAGCCCCTCCTCATTATCTGCCTATAGCTGGGATCATCAGCCTTAGACCTAATGAATGAACCAGCCTTAACAGCCAGGTCCCTGATCAATGATGCCAGGTTAACCTCCACGCGAACCTGCGGATTTACCAACTTAAAAATCCTACCTAGCCCCTAAGTAGGAAGTAATTCTTCAACCTATTACCCTCAACTATCAGGTACGCCATCCTAAGCACACCCTCAGAATACTCACTACCTGCATTAACCACAGGCACCTTAGCACCAGCCCTACTCCTTATATAATCAATGCCTGGCGACTCGTGAACATGACCGTGAAGGCCCATTAACGGCGAGTACTCCTCAATCAACGCCCTAACGGATTTACTGCCCACGTGCGTCCTAAGAACCTCACCACCCCGGATCACGGGTTTGAAATCCTTGTCCAACTGGTAGGCCTGGTCAATTAGGGTGTTGTTTGGTGGGTCGTGAATGACGAGAATGAGCTTACCCAGCCTCGATTTATCAACATTGCCTATCAACTTCTCGACCCTAGCCCTAAGATCCTCCTCACTAACCTCCCTCGGTGTGTGCCATGGTGTTGGTGTTGAGTAGCCGAAGCCTAGGAAGTGGTAGCCGTTGATCTCCACGACATTCTCATCTATCGGTATCAGGACGTCCGAAGCCCTCCTCCTCACGTAATCCGCGATCTCCTGGTAATCATCATTGCCAGGCATTAGTAGTAGCTTAACACCAGCCTCCCTATACCTAGCCTCAACCTTACCCAGGTCCTCCTCGAGAGCCTCAATCATCAACTTAATGAATGTGTCCCTAACCCTCTCCCTACTACTTGCCAACTCCTCATAGCCAGCCTTATCAACAACCACAGGGTAGTAACCCCTAGCCCTGAGGCGCTTAATGACGTTGTCCAATTCACCATCATTGACCGACTTAACATCACCAAACACGTTCACCAAGTACTTACTAACACCATTAGTAACACTGAAGGATCCATCCTCCCTAACGATAGGTACCAAGGCCTTACCCGTCAAGTCGCCGGCAAGCACCACAATGTCGGCTTTGTAGAATTTTATGGCGTTGGATAGCTTGCCAAAGGCCATGCTTGAACCATGCAGGTCTGAAACCAGTAAAATCCTAAGCCTATCCACGGTTGTCGCTATTACAAACAATATTTAAACCTAACCCATTAATTTAGGCGTGTTACTGCGTGTATTATTTAAACAAATCATTAAACAAAATTCACAAACCCAACACCCTACCCAACTCCCTAATGATCTCACCATAAACCAAATCCCTATTCACCCTACTCAACTCAACAACCCTAAAGCCAAAACGCTCAACAAACCCCCTAACCCCCGGGTTGAACCTGTAGGCTGTGAATACCGTACCCAGAAAGTGCACCTTTGGCGTGACCTCCTCAAGAACCCTTAGGAAATCCCTACTTAAGAGCTCCATCTTGCCAATCTCATCAACAATAAGCAAAGAACCCTGTCCAGCAGACCTAATTGCTGGTATCCCAACCTCCTCCATGGCTCTCGTGTTTACGTAGTACTTACCAACCATTGGGTTGCCGCGAAATAGGGACACGTGGGCAAGCCAAGTCTCCTTACCACCGTTAATGTCAATTATCTTAAAACCAACCCTAGAACCACCCTCCCTAACCTCCACGGTCACGAAACCAAATACCTTAAGACCCAAACCCCTGGCGTAATCAGCCACCTTCCTAACCAATGTGGTCTTACCAACACCAGGAGGACCAGTGACCAACACCCTCAGGTACCCCATTAAGGTTAGAGTGCATAGGGGGCGTTAATTAAATCATTACTGATACACCCTGGGATTAGGTGGTGGGCAATAGCATGGTTCCTTTACGGACGAAAGAAGATTAATTAACTCTTTACATCCTTAGCCTGTGGTTGAGGAGGAGGTTAGGAAGGTTGTAACCACTGGTAGGTCTTCCGTAGCCATAACCATACCCAAGAGGTGGCTAACGGCGCTGGGTATAGGGCCTGGCTCGCATGTGCTGCTTAGGTTTATGGGTAATTACATAGCCCTGGCACCCATGGGCGGCGCCGCGAAGGCTTGGGGTGGTAATAATTCAATAGGTGTTGATAGGGATGATCCTGAGTACGTGCTTAGGAAGGTCATTACCCAGTACCTAAGGGGTGCCAGTGAGGTTAGGGTTAGGTTTGGTGATCATGTTAGCATTAAGGGTAGCGTTAAGGGGTTGGTTAGGGATAGGATATCCGGTGCCGAGGTCATTGAGGAGGGCGCTGATTACCTGGTGATTAGGTTCGTAATGCCCACACCCGAGATACCGATTAAGCGATTGCTCAATAGGATGATGCTCGTGGTCCTAGGAATGGCTAGGGACGCCATAGACATCCTCAGGGGTTCTGGTGGCGACCCTGAGGATGTGATTGAGAGGGATAATGAGGTTGATAGGTTGTACCTGCTCGTTGAGAGGTTGGTGATGAGTGGCTTAATAGACCAAGCCGTCCTCTCCAAGCTGGAGGTTGTTGATTCTAGGGAGTTGGTCAACTCACTCATGGTTGCCAAGTTCATAGAGAGGGCTGGTGACCATGCCTGGAGGATAGCCCAGGTGGTTAGGGAGACCCAGACCCTATGCTGTAAATTGGTTGAGTCACCAATCGTGAATGACATAGCCGACCTAGGCTCAATGGCTGTGGACCTATTTAGGGGGTCAGTCCTGTCCTTCATAAATGCTGATGTTGAGGGTGCGGTGAAGACACTGGATATGAGATTGAAGATGAGGGGTAGGAGCATGGACGTCATTAGTAAAATATACAGTAGCGGGTTGCCTGTGGAGATTGGTGGCAGGTTGATGATGATTGTTGAGAGCATAAGGAGGATGTCCGAGTACGCATATGACGTGGCTGAAATCACACTGGACACCTATGGGTGACCACAACGAGCACCGTGAGCATCTTCAACAGATACGCACTGGATTATGATTATTGGTACAGGAAGCACGAAATGGTGG
>OFEH01000047.1_pt1 | contig 46171 bp, 53 predicted proteins | sample 1521031 | NCBI WGS metagenome assembly OFEH01 (sample SAMN05518350, study PRJEB24110) | hypersaline lake metagenome | isolation source: Grendel Spring, Yellowstone National Park, Wyoming, USA | place: USA:Grendel Spring, Yellowstone National Park, Wyoming, USA | collected 2011-11-16
GAATGGGCCAAAAGCGGGGGCTCTTTGCCCCCGCCGGAACGTCCGCTGAAATATTTCGCCGAAGAGTTTCTCCATGCCGCCAAGGCGTTCGATTGGCTCCGGGAAATTAAGAAAAACGGCATGGAGGTGAGGGGCACGAAGCCTCCGCTGATCTTTGACGCCCAATTGCGGTTGGGCGGTGAGAGAGATGTGAGCAGAGGCGTCCTTATAGACCTCCCGAGGAGGGAGGTGAGAATTAGGAAGTGGGGCGGCGGGACGATCACGCTTCCGCTTACAGATAAGGCCGTAGAGTGGACATTGGCGAGGACAAGGGAGGGCGGCAAGCTTGTACTCGCTACCGTTTGGGTCGGGAGAAGCAGAAGAAGTCACGCCGTGAAGTTGTACGTAGCTCTTATATTCAGGCGAGAAGTGGCGCCTATTCAGCCTAAGAGGCTCCTTGTGATAGACGTAAACGCCCTTCACAACGGCCTCGCGTGGGCCGTGGTGGAGGGGGAGAGGATTGTGGAGAAAGGTATCTTGAGGCCCAACATCTCCAAAATTCTGCGTCTGCAGAAAGTTGCGGCCAGGTTGGAGTCCATTTGCGCCAAGGAGGACAGGGCGTGTGAAGAGGCCATGGCGACTCAGAGCCGCATCTGGCGTCTTCTACGTAGTTGGGAGGACGAGGCTGTCAAGAAAATTGTGCGTTTAGCGCTACAATATAAAGCCGCTATCGTTATTGATGTCCCAGACGATAATTCAGTTAAAGAGTTGAAAGAAGGCAACTACAAAGCCGAGAAGAAAGTCTTTCTAAACTTCGGCCGTATAAGGAGGAGGCTCAGAGGCCTCGCGGAGTGGTACGTACCACTCCGCGAGGAGAGGCTCTACTCGACGGTTTGCCCCATATGCGGTGCCAAAATGGAGGAGCTCCCGAACCGCCGCGTGAAGTGTCAATGCGGCTTCGAGGCCCATAGGGACGAGGTGCCGTTTCGTTGGGCCCAGAAGCGGTTCCGCGAATTGACAATCCCCTCTTTTTCTTCCTCCTCCGCCGTCCTACGCGTCACAACGCCGGCCGCGGCTTGGTGGGTTTCGGGCTGAACGCAGTCCGGGCCGGCCCCTTCGCGGCGTCGGTAGCGGGGAGCATCTGCGCATACCGTCAAGTTGAGCCGCCTCGCCCGCCCCTCGGCGGGTTCCTCGACGCCGACAGGGGCATCAAAGAAAAGCCCGACAGGGGGCTAGCCCCCTGTCAAGCCTTTCTTACACACGCCCTGTAAGCGTCGGCGGATCCGCCGAGAGGCGGATCGATTTGTTTGTATGCCGCAGAGCGGCATGGAGGATGACGCGTTCGGGCGGTGCTACGTCGCATGCATGAACCGTTGCGCGGACGACGGCCGCAGGGACCCCGCGATATGCCCTGGCGCCCCGGGGGCCACGGAGCGCGACGAGCTCTGCTTCGCCGAGCGCAGGCCCGCCGACATCGACATGGAGCCTATTGATATGGAGCCGGCCGGGGACGAATAACCCCCTCTTTTTCCCCAACCTCCGCGGGTCGTAAGACGATCGGCGGCTTCGTTCCGCCGGGCCGGAGAGGGGGCGAAAGAGCCGCGATGCCGGCGGGAGGCGCAAGTGGAATCAACACGCCGAGGAGGGAGGCGGCGGAGGGCGCAAGCGGAATCGATAAGCTGTCAAAACCAACGGCGCTCAAAAGGGGTATTTCGTGCACGACAGACGCGTTGCGCGCAGATATGCGGCACGCCATGGTGCCTAGCCCAGGACCCGGGTTCAGGGAATCCGCCCAGGAATCCCGGCCGGGGCATGGCTAGGTCGTAGGTCGACTATCTTATTGCCGTGGACGTAATAATATATACAGGTTTCTCTCCTCGGCTTCTCCTCCGCGACTAGCTTCTCAACATGTTGAGCTGGACAACGCCGTTGGGCCTGTTCCCGCTCCTCGGGCGGTGGAGGCGAGAGCGCCATGGCCGCTCTACCTCCGTGTTGCACGTAGAGAGGCGACGTGGGCTTTGCCTTCAGGACGTGGTAGCGGAGGCGCTCCATCGAAACGCTGGGCATTGGCACTGCTTCCCGCTCCGCGACCTCCGCGGGCTTGCCCGTCAGAGGCGCCATCGCCTCGGCGACATCTCTAGGTCTCATGTGACGGAAGGGTCTACCGCGTATGCCTTGGGCAACACCCCCTATCTCGGTGTCGCATCTCCCGGCTACCCCCTCGGCGGCTATTCTGTCCAGGTCTTCGTAGAACGCGTTGGTCCACTCCATGTGGAGGTCCCGAAGCTCGTTGAAGAGCTCCTTTGAACTATCGCTAGATTGCCGTTGAGCAGCTGGAAGCCGTAGTTGGCGGCCATGTAGAAGGCGTGTTGGATGTGCTCTGCCGTGATGTCGCCCTTCGGCGGCTCGTAGAGGGCGGACCAGAGGTCCCTCCCGCCCCACAGCTCGGGGTTGCCCAACAGCTTCTCCGGCATATCCAGCATGTCGGGCCTCATAATCAATATGATATAAATATATTATTCTCGGTATTTTGTTATAATGAATTTATTTTAATACAACTTTTATTTTATTTATTTAGGTAATAAGATAGGCGGAACAGCCTTCTGACGCGAAACAACACTTAAATAGGGAAAGCGGGGATGGGCCATGTCGACGGGTCTGTTCAAGAAGTACGAACTGCCGCCGCTTCCGTACAACCTGGACGCTCTGGAGCCCTATATAAGCAGGGACATAGTGGACGTCCACTACAACGGCCACCATAAGGGCTACGTGAACGGCGCCAACGCGCTTCTGGAGAGGGTGGAGAAGATAATAAAGGGCGACCTGGCCTCGGGCCAGTACGACATACAGGGGATTCTGAGAGGCCTTACCTTCAACATAAATGGCCACAAGCTACACGACCTGTACTGGAGGAGCATGGCGCCTGCGGGCAAGGGCGGCGGCAAGCCCGGCGGCAAGCTCGCCGACCTTATAAACAAACAGTACGGTAGCTTCGATAGATTCAAGGCGGTCTTCACGGAGGCCGCCAACTCGCTTCCCGGCACCGGCTGGACCGCGCTTTACTACGACGTGGAGACCGGGAACCTCCAGATAATGACCGTCGAGAACCACTTCCTGAACCACATAGGGGAGGCGCCCATACTCATAATAGTCGACGAGTTCGAACATGCCTACTATCTCCAGTACAAGAACAAGAGGGCCGACTACGTCGGCGCTTGGTGGAATTTGGTCAACTGGGATTTCGCCGAGAAGAAGCTATCCAAGCTTATCTAACCCCCTTCTTTTCGTGAGGGACCCTCTAGTGCTGAGGAGGAAAAGGGAGATTAGGGAGAGGATCTGGGATCTGCTCGAAAGGAGCGGCGTCGCCGCGTTTCCGCGCCCGGTGCACGGCCGAATACCCAACTTCGTGGGGGCCGAGTCGGCCTGCCGCAAGTTGAGGGAGTCCGGCGAATGGGCGTCGGCCAGGGTCGTGAAGATCAACCCCGACGCCCCCCAGAGGCCGTGCCGCGAGGCGGCGCTGGCCGAGGGCAAGGTCGTGGTCATGCCGACGCCGCGGATAAGGGAGGGCTTTCTGCTGCTGGATCCGCGCGCCGTGCCTCGCAGCGCGTACCGCGAGGCGTCGACCATATCTGGGGCGTTTCGGTGGGGCGTTAAGATAAATCCCCGCGAGATGCCGCAGATAGATCTTGTGGTGATAGGCTCGGTGGCCGTCAACCCCGGAGACGGGGCGAGGCTCGGGAAGTCCCACGGCTATGCGGAGCTGGAGTGGGGCATCGCCACGGCCTTAGGCAAGGCGTCTGAGTCCACCCCCGTGGCGACAACCGTACACGAGCTCCAGCTGGTCGACGACGATATACCTCAGGAGCCCTTCGATCTGCCGGTCGACCTAATAGCGACGCAGACGAGGGCCTTGAGGCCCGCGAGGAGGAGGCAGAAGCCCCGCGGGATCCTGTGGGAGTACATAACCGAGGAGATGCTCTCGGAGATCCCCCTCCTGTCGTCTCTGAGATAAAGATATATACCACAAACCGGGATGTGTTGTGGATGTCGAGGAGAGGGTGCTCCAGATAATCAGGGAGAGGGGCGAGGCGTCCACGACGGAGTTGATGCAGATCACTGGCTATCCGCGGCATAAGGTCTTGAGGGCGCTCAACAAGCTCTATTTCAGAGGCCTTGTGGAGCCGGTCAAAAGGGGCAGGAGATACCTCTGGCGTCCTGCCTCCGGCGAGATGGCGGTATATCCCGTCCACACGCCGCTGTCGCCCGTGTTGTACCTCGAGGGGGTCGTCGAGCCGATATATAGGAAGGTCGAGAACAGAGTGGATTCTTTCCTCTTCCTCCACGTGAAGAGCAGCAAATACTGGCTCTGCGACTGCGGGACTGGGTACTACGTGATATCGGACGACAACATAGAGGGTTGCGACTGTAGGCTGAGGCACGCCTTCGGCGAGAGGAAGCTGGCCATGATATATCTGACCGGAGACCTGAGGTTTAGGTACTGGCGGAGCTATAGATACGGCGAAAACGACGCGGAGTTCGTGCTGTTGATGCCGGAGGCCGAGGTGTCGAGGGAGCTCCTGGAGAAATACAGGCGCTACGAGGTTCCCGCCTAGCTGCGCCTAAGCGCGTGGGCCGCCGCCAGGACGGCGAGCGAGAACAGGAGGAGCGTGGCGGCCTCAGGGATAGCCGATAGGTAGTAGCTCTCGAAGGAGCTCCAGATGTAGACCGAGGCCGGGCTGGCGAGGCCGAACGGAGGGCCCGACACGTAATAGGCTACGATGGCCACGGCGCCGAACTCGCTTATGGCTCTCGACATGGCCGTGAGCCCCGACGAGAGGAGGCCCCTGGCGGAGCTCCTGAAGACGTACCAGAGAACCCGCGCCTCGCCGGCGCCTAGGCTGAGGGCCATGAGCTCCGGCTCTCTAGGCAGGCTCTCGAAATAGCTCTGCGCAGACCTGACGTAGACGGGCGCGGACACCACCACCAGAGCCGCGACGAGACCTATATACGAGTCGAACAGACCTATGCCTAGGGAGTTTAGGAATCTGCCGATAGCCGTCTGGGGGCTCGCGAGCAACACCAGCGCTATGCCGACAATCGGGTGCGGGACCGACGCCGGCACGTCCGTCAACGCGCTGAGGATAGCATTACCCCTCCTGGCCGCGTAGTAGGCCACCGGCGTGAAGAACGCGATGTTCATAAACATAGCCGTAGAGGACGCGAGCATGGTGACCCCTATAGATCTGAGGAGGCCCTCGCTGAAGGCGGCACCGCTGAAGAAAGGCCCGTATCCGTAGCACACAAGGGCGACGAACGGCGCGAGAAGCGCCGACAGCGCAACAGCCGAATAGACTGCCGTCAGTCTATACATGGTCGGCCAACGCCCACCTAGGCGCCCTAGCGCCCTCGGGACAACGGGTCGGCGAGAAGCCCTTTATGTCGAGCACCGGCGTCCCGTCGAACAGATCTAGGTCCGACACGCTCAGAGCGCCTCTCCTCACCTCGAGCAACCTGACTATAGAAACACCGATGGGGTTCGGCCTATCCGGGCTGTCGGTGGCGAAGACGCCGACCTCAGGCGCCTGCAGGCCCCTGGCCTCAAGCCGCTTGGGCCTCACCACGAGGGGGGCGCCTCTGTATCTATGTAGATATGAGATCACGATTATGTGGCTGAACTCCTCCAGCCCCCTCAGCCCCTCCACATATTTATCGTAGATCACTATGGCTCCATCCACCCGCCTCCTCCTCACCTCATCGTCTGGATAGCCGTGGCGCACCACGCCGATGGGCTCGAACGACATGTATAACGCTGGGGTTTTAAGTTAAAGGACCGCCGTAAGTCAATGTGCCGTTGTCCAACAGTTGCCGCAAGGCCGCCGGCAACGAGCTGGCGTTGCCGAACACCACGGGCCTCCCCAGGGCGACTAAGCCGTATCTGGACAGCCGGCCCCTCTCCCTCAACGCGAACAACAGGAAGTCGACAGCCGCGGTTCGATCTCTCGCGTTTTTAGGCACGGTTATATAGAGATATACTGGCGAGCCCTCAATCTCGGCCGTGCCGCCCTCCACGGGTATGGTCCAAGAGAAGCGCGAGTACCAGCTTGAGTAGGCGTCGTCGCCGAAGCTGAGCCACGGCGGTAGCTCCAGGTACTGCAGGCCGTTGGCCTCCGCATAGGACCTATACGAAAAGACAAAGGCCAGTTGTCCCTCCTTTAGGGGTACTACGTAGTAGAACGTGTTGCTCCTCGTCACGTTGGCGCGGCTCTCGGCCATCCTATATATGAAGAAGCTTTTATTGCCCGCATATAGCTCGCCGGCGGCCTCCAGGATAAGCATGGCGTAGAGGCCCTCGGGGTCGGCGGCCGGATCGGCGACTCCCAGCGGGTATTTGCCCGAGGTTAGCCCGTAGAAGAATTGGTACCAGAGCCTGCTGTCATTGGACATATAGGCCTCCCTATATAGGCTCAACAGGTCCGCCATGCCCGGGAATGCCCTGAGGGACGCGTTTGAGTACACTATGACGTTGCTGTCGGCGACGAAGGCGACCGCCCAGCCGGGGCTGTAGGGGCCTGTCTCTGCCACCGCCCGCCTAAACGCCACCGGCATAAAGACGTCGCACGGCACGCCGAGAGCTATCTGATGGGCCAGCGCGAACGAGCCGCCCGGCTTGACGACGACCTGTATGCCCGTGGCGTTCCTGTAGGCGTCGGCCAGATAGCGCCCCTCGGCGGCGTAGGCGCCTGCTATACATACGACCAACGTCTCGTTTCCGCCCGAACGACCAGACGCGCCAGCCCCCTCACGGCCCGGCATATGGCCGGAGAACATATATACGCCCATCCCGAGGACCGCCACGAGGATTGCCGCTGTTAACACCACGGCTCTCTGCACGCCCAGCTATAAGTTCTTTTATTTATTCTATTCCTATAAACATAATATATTATTTATATTTTTCTGGTAAATTAGTATATATCGTTATCTGTATAAATACTCTTTAAACAATTTATATAGATATAATATAACAATCTTTCTATATAAAATTATATAATTTATAATATCTACTAATTATTAATTTATATATTAGAAATCAAATTAAAACATTTAAGCTTATAGCCAGGCAAAGCCGTGCTACAGGGCCTCGATCTATGGAAGAGCTTTAACGGCATAGTTGCGGTGCGCGGCGTATATATAACTCTACACACCGGCGTCAACTGCATTAGAGGCCCTAACGGCGCCGGTAAGACCACGTTGTTGAAGATACTATCGCTTCTGGAGAAGCCGGACAGAGGGGCTGTCGTCGTGTTCGGCAGAAGGGTAGAGGCGGATAGATGGGCGGAGGCCGATAGGCTCAGAGGCAGGGTGGCCTACGTCCCCCAGACTCCCGACCTCTTCGCGGTTCCCGTGAAGGCGTTGTTCTCGCTATGCGGCGACAGGTCCGCCGCGAGCAAGTGGGCTGCGTACTTCGGCCTCGCGAGGTTTACGGACAGAAACGCCATGTCCCTATCGCCGGGCGCCAGGCGGAGGCTCCAGCTGGCGCTCGCCTTTGCCTGCGCCAAGGAGGCTCTTTTGCTGGACGAGCCCGAGTCGTATCTAGACGAGGAGGCCCGCGGGCTTCTGGCGGACGCCCTGCGCGGCGTGGCTGACCGCCTGGTGGTAGGCTACGTATCCCACGACGAGCCGCCCGTCCCGTGTAGATATAGCTACCTGATGTCGGGCAACTCGGTGCGTCCAGCGCCGTAGTTGCCGTAGGTGTATTTTTATTGTGGGGCCGAGGCCTCTGCGTGAGGTTCCTCCTCTTCGGCGGCGTCGGCTTCGTGGGGGTCAATCTGGCCAGACATCTAGCCGCCAGGGGGCACGACGTGGTGCTGGCCAAGAGAAGGGGGATCCCGCCGAGGCCGTTGATAGCGAGAGCGCTCAGCGGCCTTAAGGTGATGGAGTACTCGGACCCCGCGGGGCTTATAGAGTCGACTAACCCCGACGTCGTGGTCAACTTGGTCGCAGCCCTCCACGGCCCCCGCGAAGAGATCAGGAGGGCCAACGCCGAGTTTCCCAGCCTTCTGTGCGACGCCGCGCGCAGGGCGGGCTGGCGCAACCGCGTTGTGCACATATCGGCGGCCACGGTGGTCGGTCTCGGCGCCTCCAGGGAAGAGGACGCACATCTAGATGGCGTGAGGCCGGCCACGTATTTCGACCAAACCAAGGCCGAGGGCGAGCGGGCGATAGCGCGGTGTTTCGAAGACTGGGTCATCGTCAGGCCGACGGCGATCTACGGTCCCTACAACGACCACCCCGAGTGGGCCGCGTTGGTGCGGGCGGCTAGGGCCGGAATAGCCCCAGGCCTCAAGCTCAGCTTCTCGGCTATCTCGTCCAGCGATCTTTCCGCCGTGGTGGAGAGATCGGCTAGCCTCGCGCCGCCGCGCCAGTACTTCTTCGCGACCGAGTGCAAGCCGCTGGAGTTCGAGCTGGTTGTCGATGCGCTGGAGGAGGCGGCCGGCAGGCGGCTGGCCAGAATACCGTTGCCTCCGGCCCTCGCGCGGCTTCTCGCGCCGTCTGGGGTGAGGGGTTTGCTCAAATATGCGGGGACCCCCTATTCCTGCGAGAAGATGAGGAGGGTCGTTGGCTACGAGGCGACCTACAGGAAGAGCGATATGGTGGAGATGTTCCGGCTTTTATGGAGCTGACAGATCCGCTTATAGCGAGATACAGCGACCTCCTGCGCCGGAAGGGCCTCCACGACGCGCTGGACAGAGTAGCGCCCGACCGGTCAATCCTAGACCTCATCGCGTCTATGGCGGGGGGCTCGGCCGCCGAGGCTCTGGAGAAGCTGTCGAGGACTGTGGAGGAGCGGCTCGATAGAAAAACGGCGGCCGAGGCCTACGCCGAGATCGCGGGCGTGTACGACGAGGAGCTTGCCGTAAAATCGCTCGCTAGGCATATAGCCAACTGGTACTTGAAGCTTGCCGAAGAGCTCGGCGTAATAGCGCTGAGGCCTAGATAGACCTAGGGCAAGCCGCCGGCGTCCATGGAAATTAAAGGTATCGATATGCCGCTACCCGATGGAAATCGGTTTCGGGAAACCGGCTGGCAACGTCTCGGGGGTTGTCGCAGAGCGAAGAGCTCGAGGATATAGGGAGAGCCGAGCTTTCAGCGACGGAGTAGCTTCACCCTATGGCAGAATCGAGGTTTTAGACATGACGCAGGTGGAGATACGTTAACTCATACTCCCCCCATGGCGAGATGTTTCCCAATTAGGAAGAGGTGGCGCGATGGGCTGAGTTGCCGCTCAGATAAATCAGGCCTACGCAGAAACGCTTCGGGAGAGTCTTCCAGACGGAGGATAGTGATCCGACGTTTCGGTGAGAAGTTGCGAGTTGGCCGCAGATCGATACACGGCGCTGTCGGGGATAGGACGGCGAGCTAGGTCCGGAGCCGGCCTCGTAATGGCCCTCATGCCGACGACAAGGCCTAGGATGTGGCGTCTATGCAGATATTCATCAAGGCGGGGGCAAGGCTTGGCGCTACAGTCGGCGGAAGGCTTTAAAAGGGGCGCCCAGGACCGGCGTCGTGATCGTGGCGTACGCCAAGGGCCCTCCTCTGGCCGTATTCGCCGGCTCTTGGCTGTGTTCCCGCTCGCCGGTGGACGGCTCGCCGATAGCCCTTGGGGAGCCTGTAGGGGACTGCGAGGACGTGGGGCGCCTCGAGAGGCTCTCCTCTATAGCCACGTCGGTCTATATACTTAAGTCGAGAGGTCTCAAGGTGTTTTACGGCGGAACTGGCGACGAGGAGCGCCTGGCCGCATACGCCGGAGGCGCCGATGCGGCGCTCGACGAGGTGAAGCATAGGTTCGGGATTCCGGAGGCCCCGGATGACTCGGCCTTCGTAGTGGTGGAGGCCGAGGATGCCGGCTCCCTCAGAAGAGCCCTCAGGCTCGCCGGCGAGGTGTACAGAAGGCGGATAGACGTCCTGCTGGCGGCCGATCTCGAGAAGGCCCTCGAGTTGGGCAGATACGCCTCGGGCGTCGTCCTGAAGGACGTGGCCAATGTGGTCTCCTTCGAGCGGGCGTCCGCCCTGCCGGAGATAGGTAGGTGTACGCACTGCGGGATCGACTTCCTGATGTACGGATCTAGGATAGCTCGGTGCATCTACTGCGGCCGCGCGCTCAGAGGAGTCCTGACCCAACGCAGGCCAGCCCTAAGGCCGGAGATTCTGCGCGCCGTGCACAGAAGGCTGACGTCGGGAGCGTTGCCCGAGAGGCTCGTCGTAGTTTAGCCTAATTATAGATAAGGCTGTTTATCGACCGGAGACCCCAAGAGCGATCCTGTCAAGTTGAATAGTTAGTATTAATAACACTCGTAATACCGCCCATGGGGCTCGTGGTCTGGCTGGAGGAGGTGTCCCGCAAGGATAATCCCCTCGTCGGCGGGAAGGCGGCGAATCTAGGCGAGGTCGCAAGGATAGCCAGAGTCCCGCCGGGCTTCGTGGTCACCGCAGAGGCCTTCCGTCGCTTCCTCGAGGCCACAGGCCTAAAGCCTAAAATTCTGGAGACTCTAAAGGCCGTCAGAGGAGGGGGGCCTGAGGACTACGAGAGGGCCTCTGCCTCTGTGAGAGGGCTGATAGAGACTACGGCCATGCCGGAGGACATAGCGGGCGAGATAGCCGCCGCGTACGCCAGGCTGTCGGAGCTCGCCGGGGCTAGGGACGTCCCGGTCGCCGTGCGCTCCTCGGCCACGGCCGAGGATATAGGCGAGGCGTCATTCGCCGGGCAGCAGGACACCTACCTCAACGTCAGGGGCGTCGAGGGCGTCATAGACCACGTCAAGAAGGTCTGGGCCTCCCTCTACAGCGCGAGGGCCATCTACTACAGAGAGCAGATGGGGATACCCCACGAGACCGTCTCCATGGCCGTCCTAGTGCAGAAGCTGGTCAACGCCAGGTCGGCCGGCGTCATGTTCACTCTGGATCCGACCAACGGCGATACGTCCAAGGTGGTCATAGAGGCGGGCTGGGGGCTGGGCGAAGGCGTCGCGAGGGGCATAGTGACCCCCGACGAGTTCGTCGTAGACAAGGCGACTCTCAAAATCGTGGAGAGGCGTATAAGCAGGAAGAGGGTGGCCGTGGTCAGAGACGAGGCCGGCCTCACGAAGGAGGTGGAGCTTCCCGAGGAGAAGGCCTCGGCCCCCTCGCTGGACGACAGCGAGGTGGTGGAATACGCCAAGATGGCCCTAGAGCTTGAGCGCTACTACGGCCGTCCCCTCGATATAGAGTTCTCGGTCGACGCAGATATGCAGTTTCCGCGCAACCTCTTCATCGTGCAGGTCAGGCCGGAAACCGTGTGGAGCAGGAGGGAGAGAGCCCCCGAGAGGAGGGAGACCGGGGGCGGGGCCGTCGTGGCTAAGGGCATCGCGGCCAGCCCCGGCGTGGCCGTCGGCAGAGCCAAGATATGCCTAACGCTGGACGACGCCAGGAAGAAGTTGCAGAAGGGCGACATCTTGGTGACCAGGATGACGGACCCCGACTGGGTCCCCTACATGCGCTTGGCCTCGGCCATAGTCACAGACGAAGGGGGAAGGACCAGCCACGCGGCCATAGTCAGCCGCGAGCTGGGCATACCGGCCGTCGTGGGGACGGGCAACGCCACCCAGGTGTTGAGGGACGGCGAGATGTATACCGTGGACGGCGGCAAGGGCGTGGTGCTGGCGGGCGCCGTGGAGGCCGAGGCCAAGGCTGAGGCCAAAATCGCCGAGGCCGTCGCGGCGGGCCGCGAGATGGTGCTCCACATATACCGCGCCATCCCCACCGGGACCAAGGTCTATATGAACTTAGGAGAGCCCGAGAAGATAGAGGAGTATAAGGATCTGCCCTTCGACGGGATAGGGCTGATGAGGATAGAGTTCGTCATATCTAGCTGGATAGGCGAACATCCCCTCTATCTGCTCTCCGTCGGACAGGAGCAGAAGTTCGTGGACAAGATGGCGGAGGGGATAGCCAAGGTGGCCTCAGCGATATATCCGAGGCCTGTGGTGGTGAGGTTCTCCGACTTCAAGACCAACGAATACCGCAGCCTCAGAGGCGGCGAGAAGTTCGAGCCCGAGGAGAGGAACCCCATGCTGGGCTGGCGCGGCGTCTCCCGCTACGTCTCGCCGCAGTACGAGAAGGCGTTTAGGCTGGAGCTCAAGGCCGTCAAGAAGGCGCGTGAGGAGCTCGGCCTAACGAACATCTGGGTCATGGCGCCTTTCGTCAGGACGGTCTGGGAGGCCGAGAGGTTCGCGAAGTTGCTGGAGGAGGAGGGCCTATACCGCGACAGGGACTTCAAGGTCTGGGCCATGGCCGAGGTGCCCTCAGTGGCGTTCATGGCGGAGGAGTTCGCGCCGTATTTCGACGGATTCTCGGTGGGCTCCAACGATCTGACCCAGTTGACCCTAGGCGTCGACCGCGACAACGACTTCCTCGTGAGGATAAACCCCAAGTACTTCGACGAGAGGGAGGCCCCCGTGCTGAAGGCCATCTACGAGCTTATAGACAGGGCGCACAGACACGGCCTCACCGTGTCCATATGCGGCCAAGGGCCGTCGGTCTACCCCCAGATGGTGGAGTTTCTGGTCAGAGCCGGCATAGACAGCGTCTCGGTCAATCCAGACGCTGTGCTGAACACCAGGGTGTTGGTCGCCTCGATAGAGATGAAGGCGTTGAGAGAGAGGCTGGACGCCGTGTACAGAGCTCTCTATAAGGCCGACGGAGACGAGGAGTTCAGAGAGATCGTGAGGAGGGTGTTCGGCCGCCTGAGGTATTAGCGCATAAATCGCGGAACCAAGGCACATCGACTTGGTCAAGCCTCCACCTCTGGCGCACGAAGCTCTCCTCGACGGCGGTCGACACGCCTCTCTTATACGCGTAGTAGCCGGTGAGGGCTATCATGGCGCCGTTATCACCAGCGTACTCGAACGGCACGATCTTCAGGGCCACGCCCCTATCCTCGGCTATGTCCCCCAGTATCTGCCTAAGCCTGGCGCTCCTCGCGACCCCCCCGGCGACGACGAGCTCCCGCTTGCCGGTATAGGCCAGGGCCCGCTCGAGAATCTCGGCGAGCATATAATAGGCGGTCTCCACCAACGATCTACATAGAGTGGGGAGGTCCGCCTCGCCCTTCCTGTAGAGCTCCACGGCCTTGGTGACCAGCCCCGAGAAGGCCAGATCCTGACCAATTATGTTCATGGGTAGGGGCACCACCGACCTGGCGCCCTCCGCGCATTTCTCCACGGCGGGGACGCCCGGATAGCCCAGCCCGACCTCCCTAGCGAACCTATCTATGGCGTTGCCCACAGCCATGTCGAGCGTCTCGCCGAAGACCCTGTATCTGCCGTCGGCGAATCCGACCACCATGGTGTGGCCCCCCGATATTAGGAGGACCAATGGGTCGCAGCTGCCGGCCATTGCCCTAGCTATTTCTATATGGGCGACGCCGTGGTGCACAGGCACTAAAGGCCTCCCCAGCTTGACCGACAGCGCACGGGCGAGGACAGCCCCTATCCTCAGGGCCGGCCCCAGCCCAGGCCCCGCCGAATACGCGATGGCGTCTATCTCCGAGACATCCCTCCCCGCCCTCTTCAGAGCCTCCCTCAACAGCCCCACGGCGATCTTCGCGTGGTGCTCAGCGGCCTCTCTGGGATGTATGCCGAAGCCCGAGGGCGGGACGTATGTGTCGTTCACGTTTACGAGTATTCTGCCGTCCTCGACAAGGCCTATTCCGATCGTATGCGCTGTGCTCTCGACGCCTAGCACCAGCACGGAGTTGTCGCCGTCCCTATTTTTAGGCCTGCCGTTTCTCGAATATGGTCATTCCGCACTTGCCACAATGCCATCTGGGGACAGGCGCCTTGTGGTAAGCCATCACGGAGCCGCAACGGGGACAGAGCCTCCTCAAGAACTTTATGGTGCCCTTCTCGTAGTCGTATTGATACCAAGCCGCCGATCTGGGCAACTTCTTGGCCTCGCTCATTTCTTCTTCGCGGCGCCCTTTTTCTTCCTCCGCTTCTTCTCCCTAATCTCGGCCTTGCGCTTCCTGGCCTCCTCGAGGAGCGCCTTCCCGTTGGGCAAATTCCTCGCAACTATATAGAGGGGCTCCACGATCTTGGCGACAGACTCCGATTCGTATATGTGTATCTCGGCCCTAGAGACGCCGCGGCCGAACTCCGTGAGGATCTTCCTCACGAACACCAGCTCGGGCCTCGTCCCAAGCTGCGAGGCCACGGTCTCCCTCACCTGCTGGCTGGTCGGGGTGGGGGCTCCGTCGTGCGATATGACCACGACGGCCTCCCTACGCGCTAACAACTTGTTCTCCTTCATAGCCTCTAGTTTGAGCTCCACGGCCGGCCGCATAAAGCCGCCTTATAAATATTTCCGGCGGTCGCCGCGAGCTAGGCGCTACGTCTATGTTTCAAATAGTCGACGACGCCTATCACTAGCGTGGCTGTTGCCAACACCGCGGCGCGGGCCAGATCGAAGGAGTTGTTCACAGGCGATATGTAGACTATCAGTTCGCGCGCTAGCGCCACGAGCGCCACATCGATGATCTTATAGACAATAACCTCTTTATGTTGTATATATGTTATAAAGGTATCAAATAATTCAATAAATATTATAAATAGAAATAAATTACTTAATAATGAATATATTGTATATTCTGTTGCAGTGCTATGTAAGATCTCGACGACGCCTAGAACCAGTAGATAGAACGTATATACCGCCAGGACTGCGGTCACCGCAAGCGCCAATCCGTACAGAAGCATCTCCAGATATCTGAGCCATTTGATGTAATCCACGGCGCAAATATCCCCGATGAAAAATATATCTGCCGCGCGATCTCCCCGTGAGCACCAGGGATCTGTTCGACGCATATGCGGATAGGTACGATCTCTGGTACGTGAAACACGCCGACCTATATGCAAGCGAGCTGAGGGCGGCGTCGGCCTTCGACTGCAGAGGAGGGGTCGAGATAGGGGTGGGGACCGGCAGATTCGCGCTTCCGTTGGGGCTCAGGGCCGGGGTCGATCCGTCGATTGCCATGTTGCGGCTTGCCCCCAAGGACCTAGACCTGGTGGCCGCGGTAGGCGAACGTCTTCCGTTTAGAGCCGGCGCGTTTCCGTGCGCCTTGATAGTGGTCACTCTGTGTTTCGCCGACGACCCCGCCAGGCTTGTCGAGGAGGCGGCGCGCGTCGCCGGCAGGATCGTCGTATGCGTAGTCCCGCGCGATTCTCCGTGGGGCATCCGCTACACGCGCGAGGCTGTCGAGGGGCATCCCATCTACTCCCGCGCCAGATTCTATGCGGTGTCGGAGGTCGTGGAGTTCGGCGCCCGCATCGGCATGAGACCACGGCGCATCTCGGCCACCTTAGGCGGCGACGCGGAGAGGGAGTATCCTGTCGACAGCCCCGACTTGAGCGCAGCGGAGCGCTACGGCTTCGTCTGCATCGAGCTAGAGAAGGCCTATGATTGACTCTTCAGGAACTCTTCTGCACAGCCTGAGTCCCCCATAGAGGGACGGCCGCGCCCCACAGGATCCGTATATTCATTCGCAGTCGTGAGGTCGGCGGTCCCTTGGTCTGTGCACCTGCCTCAGCCCGCATGCAGTTCCAGACGGCTGAACCCATCAGACTCGCCCTTATAGTTGCGTCGAGGCGCGTCAGGGAGGAGCTGGCGAAGGACGTGTCGTGAGGCGAGGCGCGTAGCTGTCGGATAGCTAGAGGAAGCCCAGGTATATGGCTGTCCATATTGCATTGTTGGCGGCATGGAGCGCTATCGACGCCGCGAGGCCGCCGCCCATATAGGCTAGGGTCAGGGCAACTGCGTAGGCTAGGGCCAGGAGCGGATAGGGGTGGAGAAGCGCGAAGACGGCGGTGGATACGAGGAGGGCGCCCCACCGCGGGAGGACCCTAAAGGCGAGGCCTCTGAACACGACCTCCTCGACGATTGGGGCCAAGACATCTGCGGTGAGGATGTCGGCCGGGGGGCTCTTGACCCCTGTCAGGAGGTCTGCGACGAAGGCCGCCAGATATACCGCCACGGCCGGCGGCAAATACGCCGAATTGCCGCCGAGCCAGTTGAGCCTGGCGAAGGATATCGAGGATATGGCGAGGGCCAGCAGATAGCCCAACGAGGCCGGCTTCACAGCTAGGGCGGCCAGCGAAGCCACGAGGACCAGCAGATCCACGTGGGTCTTGGTCACGCCAGCGCCTCGCTCAGGAGCTTGAGCGCCTCTGTGAGCCTCGCTATCCTCTCCACGACTCTGGGGTCCATTACGTGCTCGAGCTTCTCGGCTTCGGCCTCGGCCAGCTCGCCGTCGACGCCGATGGCTCTGAAGAACTCGGCGAGCGTCCTATGTGCTCTGTCCAGCCCCTCCAAGACGGCTAAGCCGCGTTCCGTTATCTCTATTCCCCCTCGCCCCCTATAGGTTATGTACCCCAGCTCGTCGAGCCTCTTCAACATCTTCTGGGCCGAGCTCGGTCTCACGCCCAGGGCCTCGGCCAACGCGCTTAGGGCGACCTTTCCGCCTTTGGACAGGGCGTAGATGGTCTCGAGGTAGTGCTCGGGCCTTACGTCCTTCACCTCGTGTCCCCTCCTCATGGTGCCGACGTCCACGTCAGACGAGCGTGAGGAGATCTATAAGTATGACGAACGCGCCGGCCGCGTAGGCCGCGGCGGCCAGCTTCTTCGACAGGTACGGCCTGGCGAACGCGACGAGCGGCAGAAGCACCATGGGGAGCACCATGCTCAACACAACTTGAGTGTAGACGAGCAGATCCAGCGGGTTGAGGCCGGCCGCCAGGATGGCCGCCGTCGGCACTATGTTGATGAGCCGGAAGAAGAGGCGCGCCTTGTATCTAGCCACCTCTCTCCCCAACGTCCTCTCCAGTATCAAGGCCCCTGCCTGCACCGACACGGCCGAGGAGGCCAGCCCCGACGACAGCAACGCGATCGAGAACGCAAGCCCGGCCAACGGCCCGTAGAGCGGCTCCAGTATCTTGGGCACGGTCGATATCTGGATCGCCTTCCCGTAGAGGGCATACGCGGCGACTATCTGCATGGCGGCGTTGACGGCCGAGGCGATGCCCAGATTGTAGAGGGTCTGGGTCCTATGGACCCGCCTGTCGAGGCCGCCGACTATGTGGGAATGCAACAACAACGCATGCGGCATAATCGTGGCGCCGACTATAGAGGCCGCGTAGAGCGCCACGCCGCCGCCTAGAGCCGGCACCAACGAGTGGTAGGCAACCGAAAGGAGGTCGGGCCTGACGAGCACCAGCTCTATGAGGAAGCTGAAGCCCACCGCGGAGGCCAGTACGCCTATCGCGGCGAAGTAGGCCCTCCCCCTATCGCCCAGCACCAGCAGCAGGATCACGTCGATGGAGCCCAGAAAGGCCGCCAGATATACGGGCAACCCCAGCAACAGCTCGAAGGCTATTATCAGCCCCACGAACTCGGCCAAGTCGGTGGCAAGAGCTACCGCGAAGAGGGCAGGCACGTAGAGCGGCCAGAGAGGCCTCAGCCGGGCCTTCAGGTGGTCCAGGAGGCCCACACCGCTCTCAAGCCCCAGGACGCCGGATATGTATTGGTACATAATAGCCAGCAACCCGGAGAGCCAGACGACCCATAGGAGGTCCAGGCCGTAGGCCGACCCCGCCGCTATGTTTGCGCCGAAGTTCCCCGGATCTATATACGCTACGCTGACCACTGTGGCCGGCCCTATCAAGTCCACGGGACGCATAGGGCTCGCCTATAAATTTTTCCTAGGCTAAAAACAATGGGGATATGGATAGGCGAAGCCTCAGACCTTCGGCGGCTATATCGACGTGTTTTTAGATTAGGCTAAAACAGGCGAACTAGCTTTGGCTAAATACTAGACGCCTTCTGCGTAGATAACGCTAAAAACGCGGTCTAGAACGGGTCTCCATGAAGTTGTACGAGTACGAGGCCAAGGAGATCTTGGCCAAATACGGCGTCAAGATACCTCGGGGGAGGCTGGCGCTGACGCCTGAGGAGGTGCGCAAAATCGCCGAGGAGATAGGGAAGCCGGTTGTGCTTAAGGCGCAGGTCACGGTCGCCGGACGCGGGAAGGCCGGCGGGATAAAGACGGCCAAGACGCCTCAAGAGGCGGAGGAGCTCGCCAGGCGGATGTTCGGCATGACCATAAAGGGCCTCGTCGTGAAGAAGCTGTACGTGACCGAGTACCAAGAGGTGGAGAGGGAAATGTATCTGAGCTTGATCATAGATAGAGCCACCAGGAGATATCTCATCCTGGCGTCGCCGATGGGCGGCGTGGACATAGAGGAGATAGCGAGGAAGGAGCCGGAGAAGATCAAGCGCGTCTACGTAGATCCGTTCGAGGGGCTGAGGGACTTCCACATAAGGTCTGTGGTTTCCTGGCTGGGCATCAAGGCCGGGACGCCCCAGTGGGACCAAGCCTCCAGCGTTGTGAAGGCGATGTACAGAGCCATGACGGAGCTCGAGGCCGAGCTGGTGGAGTCGAACCCGCTCGCCGTGACTAAGTCAGGCGAGGTGGTGCCGCTGGACGCCAGGATCATAGTGGACGACAACTCGCTCTATAAGCATCCAGACCTCGAGAAGGCCTTCGAGGAGGACCCGAGGGACGTGACCGAGTTCGAGCGGTATGCCCAGAGGATAGGCTTCAACTACGTGGAGCTCGATGGGGATGTCGGCATTATAGGCAACGGCGCAGGCCTCACGATGTCCACGATGGACCTAGTCTATCACTTCGGCGGGAGGCCGGCCAACTTCTTGGACATAGGCGGCGGCGCGTCGCGCGACGTGGTGAAAGAGGCGCTTAAGGTGCTCCTCAAGCATCCGCGGGTGAAGTCCATATTCATAAACATATTCGGCGGGATCACGCGCGCCGACGAGGTGGCCGCCGGCATAGAGGCGGCGCTGGCAGAGGTCGGCAGCTCCGGCAAGAAAATAGTCGTGCGGATTAAGGGAACCAACGAGGAGCTGGGTAAGCAGATGTTGGCTAAATCAGGCATACCTCTATTTGAAAGTGCCGAAGAGGCGGCTCAAAAGGCCGTGGAGATGGCCAGGCTATGACGGTGCTAGTAGGCCCCAACACCAAGGCCATAGTGCAAGGCATCACGGGCAGGGAGGGCTCGTTCCACGCCCAGAGGATGTTGGAGTACGGCACCAAGATAGTCGGCGGCGTGACTCCCGGCAAGGGCGGAGCAACCGTGCACGGCCTGCCCGTCTTCGACACGGTCGAGGAGGCCGTGAAGGCCACGGGCGCCGATACCTCCGTGGTCTTCGTGCCGGCAAAGTTCGCCGCCGAGGCCGTCTACGAGGCGGTCGACGCCGGCGTAAAACTGGTCGTAGTGATAACTGAGCATATACCTATACACGATACCTTGAAGTTTGTCAACTACGCCAGGGCCCGCGGGGTAAACATCATAGGGCCCAACTGTCCCGGCATAGTGGCTCCCCCCGTCAAGGTAAAGCTGGGCATAATGCCGAATAACATCTACCAGGTACCCGGCAGGATAGGCATGGTGAGCAGATCCGGCACCCTGACATACGAGATATCCTATCAATTAGTCCGCGCAGGCCTTGGAATAAATACCGCAATAGGCGTAGGCGGCGATCCCATAGTAGGGACCGATCTGGTAGAGGCGGCTCTGATGATGGCTAAGGATCCGGACATAGACGCCATAGTGGTGATAGGCGAAGTTGGCGGCGACGCCGAGGAGAGGCTCGCCAAGCTATACGCCGAAGGGGCCATCAAGAAGCCGCTGGTGGGTTACGTGGCCGGGAGGACGGCCCCTCCGGAGAAGCGCATGGGCCATGCGGGCGCCATAGTGATGTTGGGCTCGGGCGACGCCAACGGCAAGGTCAAGGCGTTGAGGGAGGCGGGGATACCTGTGGCCGATACGCCGATGGAGGTGCCGCAACTGGTTCTAAAGGCCATAAGGAAATAGACCTTTTGGGACGCGGCCCCAGTTGTGAGGTGCGAAATCTGCGGCTGGGAGCCCGCCGAGTTTGTATGCCCTAAATGCGGCCGCCGCGTCTGTAGGTACGACATGGGGGCGCGTTACTGCAAGGCGTGCGAGGAGACCTTGTGTAGATTATGCGGCGTCAGATATTCGGTGTCCACCTGCTATAAGTGCGGCCGGCTTGTCTGCGAGCGTTGTAGCGCCAGGAGAGGCCTTCTGCGCATATGCGTCGACTGCCTAAGAGCGGAGGGAGCGGTTTAATAGATATATAGTTTATATATATCAAAATATTTAATAACGGGCCTACGGCCTGTATATGGATCTGCCGAAGCTGCTGGCGGAGAGGACCGCCTACATGAGGGCCAGCGAGATAAGGGAGCTCCTGAAGTGGGCCACCGCCGACGTCATATCGTTCGGGGGAGGGATGCCGGATCCCTCGACATTCCCCCTCGAGGAGATAGCGAGGATAAGCTCTTACGTCCTCGAGACGTACGGCGGCAAGGCGCTCCAGTACGGACAGACCGAGGGCGTCCCGGAGCTTCGGGACGAGCTCGCCAAGTTCGCGACCAGCAACGGCATAAGAGCTACGGCGGATAACGTCATCGTCACGGTCGGCAGCCAGGAGGCGTTGGAGCTCCTGGGCAGGCTGTTCCTCGACGAGAAGTCTGTGGTAGTCACCGAAAACCCCACGTACATAGCCGCCCTGCAGTCCTGGCGCGTCTACCGGCCGAGGCTCGTGGGGATCCCCATGGACGACAGCGGCATGAGGACCGAGGTGCTCGAGGAGCAGGTCAGAAGGCTGAAGGCCGAGGGCGCCAGGATAAAGTTCATCTACACTGTCCCCACGGCCCAGAACCCCACAGGTGTCACCATGGCCGACGACAGGAGGAAGCACCTGCTGGAGATAGCGGAGCAGAACGACCTACTGGTGGTCGAGGACGACCCCTATGGATACTTCGTATTCGACAACATAAACGTCACAAGGCTGAAGGCGTTGGACAAGTCGGGGAGGGTGATATACCTCTCGACCGCATCCAAGATATTCAGCCCCGGCCTCAGGCTCGGCTGGGTGGTGGCCGACCAGGAGCTCATCAAGTGGTTCGCCCTGGCGAAGCAGGCGCTGAACCTCAACACGCCGACGCTCAACCAATATCTACTGCTCGAGGGGCTGAGGAGAGGCGTCATACAGAGGAACATACCGAAGATAGTCGAGCTGTACAGGAGGAAGCGGGACGCCATGCTGGCCGCGCTCGAGGCGTATATGCCGCAAGGCGTGACCTGGACTAGGCCGTCTGGCGGCATGTTCATCTGGGTTAAAGTCCCCGAGAAGATAGACACCAGGGAGATGCTAGGCACGGCCATCGCCAGGTACAAGGTGGCGTACGTGCCGGGGCATGGCTTTCACATAAACGAGGGCGAGGGGAGGAACACGATGCGCCTAAACTTCACGTACAGCTCGTTCGAGCAGATAGACGTCGGCATTAGGCGCCTCGCCGACGCTATACGCGAATTTTTATGAGTGAGCCTCCTCTGGAGGAGGCGGCGAAGATAATCGGGGAGCAGCAGAGACGCGGCCTAATCCACAGAACCCCCCTCCTGAGGTCCGAATCGCTTTCGCGCCTGCAGGGAGGGGAGGTCTACCTGAAGCTGGAGGCCCTGCAGAAGACCGGCTCCTTCAAGATAAGGGGGGCCTACTACGCCATGTATAAATACATCCAGGAGGGATTCAGGAAGTTCATAACTGCGTCTGCGGGCAACCACGCCCAAGGCGTGGCCTACGCGGCGCAGCTACATGGAGTCAAGGCGGTGGTCGTCATGCCGTCGACGACGCCGTGGCTCAAGGTGAAGAAGACCATGGACTACGGCGCTGAGGTCGTGCTACACGGCGAGAGCTACTACGAGGCGGAGAAAAAGGCGTCGGAGCTCGTCGCGCCGGATACCAAGTTTCTGCACGCCTACAACGACATCTACGTCATAGCGGGTCAGGGCACCATAGGCGTGGAGGTGGTCGAGGACCTAGGCGATGTAGATGTCGTGGTGGTGCCCATCGGCGGCGGGGGCCTCATCTCGGGTATAGCCTACGCGGTAAAGCGGGCGAGGCCCAGCGCCAAGATATACGGCGTACAGGCCGCGGGGGCCCCATCCGTCTATAGATCCTTGAGGGAGGGGAGGATAGTCACGCTGGATAGAGTCGACACGATAGCCGACGGGATAGCGGTCAAGAGGCCCGGCGAGATAACCATGGAGTTCATAGAGAGGTACGTCGACGACGTGGTGTTGGTGGACGACAACGAGATAGCTGACGCCATATACTTCCTCGCCGAGAGGACTAGGGTGATCGCCGAGGGCGCCGGCGCGGCGTCCGTGGCGGCCTTAATGACGGGCAGGGTGGATGTCAGGGGGAGGAAGGCCGTGGCCGTCGTGTCCGGAGGCAACATAGACGCCACGATACTCGTCAGGGTGCTCAATAAGGCCATGGCGAGACAGGGACGCATAGTCAAGTTCGTGGGCGAGGTCCCCGACAGGCCCGGCATGCTGGCCGCGGCTGCATCGGTCCTGGCCGAACACGGAGTCAACGTGATAGACGTATACCACGAGCGCTACGACCCGCACCAGAGGCCGAACTACGTGGAGCTGGTGTTCGTGACCGAGGTCCCCGGGAATCTGGACGTAGGGCGGGTGTTGAGGGGGCTGGAGGAACGCGGATTTAAGTTCAAGATCTCTCAAGCCTCTGCCATCGGCGGACGATAATTAATATGCGTCATATTGGCCATGCGGACTAAACTCATCTATCAGGAGGATAGCTACGTAAAGGAGTTCGAGGCGTCTGTCGTGGACGTGCTCGGCGGCAAGGTGGTGCTCGACAAGACGGCGTTTCACGACGGCGAGGGGGGCGTCCAGGCCGATACCGGATATCTGGAGGCTGCCGGGGCCCGGTATAGGGCCAGGGCCGCCAGAGAGGGGGACGAGGTGGTCCACCTGGTGGAGGGCCAACACGGCCTAAAGCCGGGCGACGCGGTCAAGGGCGTGCTGGACTGGGAGCCTAGGTACAGAAAGATGCGTCTACACACAGCGGCGCACATGCTCTCGGCGATTTTGTACAGGAGGCACAATGCCTTGATAACCGGCGGCGAGATAACCCCTGAATATGCGAGGGACGACTTCAGCATAGAGGGCGATATGAACGCGGTGAGGAGGGCCTTCGAGGAGGCCGTCGCCGAGCTCAACGAGCTGGCGGCGAGAGGCATAGAGGTCAAGGTCTACTGGTTGCCCAGGGAGGAGGCGCTCAAGATACCCGGCATCACCAAGCTGGCGGAGAGGGCGCCGCCGAATATCCCCGTCTTGAGGATCGTGGAGATACCCGGCGTCGACGTGCAGGCCGACGGCGGCCCCCACGTGAGGAACACCGCCGAGATAGGCCAGGTCAAGATACTCAAGGTGGAGAACAGAGGCAAGAACAAGAAGAGGATATACTACACCGTCTAGAGCACCAGCCTCTCCGGCTCGAGGCACCTGTTCTTGGCCAAGGCGTCGGCGGGGATCTCAACCCCGCCGAACAGCTCGGCCTTGCCCTCGCCCAAGACCAACGCGGCCGCCACTCTGGCTATCGCGTCCGCCTTCATGATCCCGCTGCCGCTGGTGCCCGCCGCCACGTAGAGCCCGTCGGCCAGCCTATCGACTATGGCCACCTCGTCGACGACGTTCTCGTCGTAATAGCCGTGCCAGGCGTTGTGCGGAGACCGCCCCTCGAACGCAGGTATGTATTTGCTCAAGACGGGGTAGATCCCGTAGCGCCATAGGCCCTCCTCAACGCCGATATCCTCGAAGCCGTAGGCCCTTCTATCTGCCAGCCCTATCCAGAAGTTCCCCTCGTCGGGCTCCGGCCGCACGTATATTCCGCGCGGCAGTATCAAGAAGGGCATGGAGCCCTCGCCCGTGAGGGAGTCGTCGTACAACATGGACCTCAGTTCCCCCTCGGCCTTGACCGCGAAGACCTGCCTCTTCCTCGGCCTCAGCGGCAGGCCGTAGCCCAGCGTTGCGGCGAGGTCGCCGGTCCAGGCGCCTGTGGCCAACACCACCGCGTCCGCCTCGATATCGCCGGCGCTGGTGACCACGCCCCCTATCTCGTAGTCCTGCCACGCGAAGGGCTCGCCTGGTATCCCCAGCGGCTTCTTGGGCCTAGCGATAAGGCCCGTCATCTTGACCCCGTAGACGGCCCTGCCGCCCATCTGCATGAACTGCTCCTCGTAGTAGCGCAACACCTTCTCGGGGTCGAGGATCCCGGCGTCCCTTATAAGCACGCCGGTCTCTACGTCGTAGAGCCCCATCTCCCTGGCCTCCTCGTCGTCGGTCACCTTAGCCCTAACGCCGCGCGGAGGATCCACGAAGTCTATGGAGAGGCCCATGGCCTTGAGCTCGCTCACGACCGGCTTCAAGCTACCGGCCTCGGCCTCGCCGGCAAGAAATAGATAGCCGACAAACCTCATGGAGAGATTACGGCCTTCCCTCTGTACAGATTTATAGAAATCTATAGTGGTCTTAGCCAGAAGTCTGTTGAGCCGCGAGGTGAATATGGTCCTGAAGGCTGCGGCCGACCTGCCGGTATCCCCCATGCCCGCCCCGGCCATCATATCGATGACGACCACCTCGGCGCTCGGCGCAATTCTTTTAAGGTGGTAGGAGGTTGCCATGCCGATAATCCCGGCGCCAACCACCACGACCTTCATGCCGGAGGATAAATAGACCTATATATCTGTAGGCCGCCGAGATGGCAAATATATTTTTATAGTGGACCCGTTTCTATTACGTGGAACAACAAGTTCCATTAAACATACTGAAGGAGAAGGGATATAGGCTCACCCCCCAGAGGATTGAGGTCGTGAGGCTGGTGCTCGAGAAGCTCGAGAGGAAGGAGCATCCGTCGTTCAACGATATACTAAATGAGGTCAAGACAAAAATGCCGAGCATCAGCGTCAGCACGGTGTACAACATACTGAAGTTGCTTGAAGACAACGGCGTGATAGTATCGTTCGAACACAACGGGCGGACCTATTACGACAAGGTGGAGCCCCATATAAACGTCATATGCGCCGACACGGGCAAAGTGCTCGACATATATAATGAGGAGGTATTGGAGGAGCTGAAGCGCTCAGGCGTGATGCCCATCTCGGTGGTGGTGAAGGCCATCTGCGGCAAGTGATGAGGTAAACCGCGCCGCCGATCGGTGACTTGAGAATCCACAACTGATCGGCGGTGAAGCTGGCTCCCCACCATCCGACAGCCCCCTACCGGGCTCGTGTAGCTCCGTACGGCGCACCGGCTTGAGGCCAGCAGTCGCCCGAGGGGCGCCCCGTCCTTAAGAGATAAAAAGCCGGATGCCTTGACCACTATGTCGATCAAATTCGATATTGTGGACGTGCCTATACCCGAGGGCGCCAACGTGATCATAGGCCACGCCCACTTCATCAAGACCGTGGAGGATCTCTACGAGGCTTTGGTCAACAGCGTGCCGGGGATAAAGTTCGGCATAGCCTTCTGCGAGGCCTCCGGGAAACGCCTCGTCAGGCATGAGGGCAACGACGAGGAGTTGCGGAAGCTGGCCGTGGACGTCGCCTTGAGGATAGGCGCCGGGCACACGTTCGTCATATACATAAGGAGCGCCTATCCCATCAACGTGCTGAACGCGATCAAGCACGTGCCGGAGGTCGTCAGGCTGCACGCGGCGACGGCGAACCCGCTGAAGGTGGTGGTGGCCGAGGTCGAGCCGGAGCGGCGCGGAGTCATCGGCGTCATCGACGGGCACTCGCCTCTGGGCGTCGAGGGCGATAGGGATAGGGAGGAGAGGAAGGCCTTCCTGCGGAAGATAGGCTACAAGCTGTAGGCGGCAGCTATTTAAGGCGCCCGATCGGCGTCGCCGTGGATTTTTTGTCCAGAGTCCTGGGCGATCCGAGGAGGGAGATAGTCTACGTGAAGACCGACGCGCCTGAGCCGCCGGATTTCTGTTGCGATGTAGGCGCCGCGTTGAGGGCCGAGGTGGCCGAAGCGCTTAGACGCGCGGGCGTGGAGAGGCTCTACCCGTTCCAGTTCGACGCCATCAGGAGCATAAGGTCGGGGAGAGACACGGTGATAATCGCCGGGACGGGCCTGGGGAAGACCGAGGCGTTTCTGGCGCCCATACTCGAGGACAGCTTGGACACCTTCAGGACCCCCGTGGCCGTCATCATGTATCCGACCAAGGCTCTGGCCAGAGACCAGCTGGGGAGAATAAGGGCCCTCGCCGATAGGCTGGGGGTCAGGGCCATGGTCTACGACGGCGACACGTCACCCAGGGAGCGGAGGATATTGTACCAATCCCCGCCCCACATATTGGTGACCAACCCCGATATGGTCAGCCAGGCCCTCATGTACGTCTCGAAATTCCGCCAGCTGGTGTCGAGGTCTAGATACGTCGTCCTGGACGATTTCCACGTCTACAACGGAGTCCTGGGCTCCCATATGTTCTATCTCCTCAGAAGGCTGGAGCGCTTCGTGAAGCCGCAGTTCGTGGCCACGTCGGCCACTCTGGGCAATCCGGCCGAGTTCGCAGAGCTCCTGCTGGGCAGGAAGGCGAACGTGGTCCAGGGGCCTAGGGGGAGGCGCGGCGAATTAGTGCAGGTGCTGGTGAGGCCGCGTTTTAGGTCCAAATGGGCTGAGGCGGCCGATCTGGCCAAAGCATGCATAGAGGAGGGCCTCAAATGTCTGGTCTTCACCGACAGCCATAGGTACAGCGAGATGATATACAGGTCGCTGAAGCTTGAAGGCTACGGCGAGGATGCCGCAGTCCACAGAGCCGGGCTCGGGGCCGAGGAGAGGAGCTGGGTCGAGGAGGCGTTCAAGAGGGGCGAGATAAACGTGGTGGTCGCGACCCCCACGTTGGAGCTGGGCGTGGATATAGGCGATGTGGACGTCGCCGTGCTCGCCTCGGTCCCGCCGACCTTCAACAGATACCTCCAGAGGGTCGGCAGAGTGGGGAGGCGAGGGCAGACGGGCTACGTGGTCCAGATATTGGGCAACGACCCCATATCTAGCTACTACAGGAACTACCCCGACGAGTTCTTCGCAAGATCGCCTGAGCCCCTGGGCCTGGAGCGCGAAAACGAGGACGTGGCGTCTCTCCACATGCTTGCTATGGCCGTCGACAGGCCTCTGAGGGAGGAGGAGCTATCCCCCTACCAGATCCGCCTCCTGGAGGCGCTCGCGTCGGCCGGCTATCTGGAAAAGAGGGGGCGTTTCTACCTTATATCCAAGGCCGGCCGCGAGAAGTTGTCGGATCTGTCGCTGCGCGGGAGCCCGCAAGCGGTCAAGATCAAGACGGCGGACGGCGGATTGTTGGGCCATAGGGAGCTCCCCCTCGCCCTGTATGAGCTACACCCAGAGGCGATATACGCCCACGGCGGCTCCACCTACATGGTGAAGTCGCTGGATCTGTCCAGGAAGGTCGCCGTCGTGGAGCCGACGGACGCCGAGGATCTGACGACCCAGGCCCTGGAGGACATGGAGCCCCACATGGAGGAGGTGCTGGAGGAGAGGAGGGCCGAGGGGATCCTCTACCAGTACGGCAGACTTAGGATAAAGATCAGCGTGTACGGCTACGCCCTCAAGAGGTTCACCACAGACGAGACCCTGGGGGAATACCGGATAGAGCCCGTATCCTACGAGTTCAAGACCAAGGGCGCCGTCTTCTACATGCCGCACGTCCGCTTCAGCCCCAACGACGCGGTCGACTGGGAGGCGCGGGCCAAGGGTTACCACGCGACGGAGCACGTGCTCATCTCGGCCGCCGAGATCGCCCTGGGCGCATCCAAGACGGACCTGGGGGGCATCAGCTACCCCGACGGGGCGGTCGTGATCTACGACTCCCATGTCGGGGGAAACGGCACCACGAAACTGCTTCTCGGCAACTTCAGGAAGGTCGCCGAGGTTGCGTTCAAGATAGTCGACAGATGCGACTGCGCGGACGGATGCCCCAAATGCGTCTACTCTCCCTACTGCGGCAACAACAACAAGATGCTGTCGAGGAGAAACGCGGCGGAGATACTGAGGCGCATACTGCGCGGCGAGGGCGCGCCGGCGGTCGGAGAGATACCTAGATCGGCAAGGGGGATCGTGTAATCACCCTATCCACACGAGGCCCTCCTCGTCTATCTGCTCCCTTCCCTTGCCCGACCTAACCGAATTGGCCTTATGCGTCAACCGCAGATCCTCCGCCGCTTGCAGCGCCGGCTCCGGCACGTACAGATCGGCGTTGAGGGGATCGGCCAAGCTCCTCCCCATCCTGTTCTTGTGGCGCCACACCGCGCCGTTGATCCTCTTGATCAACGCGAACAGAGACGGGTCGCCTCTCCACTCAGGCGGCGGATCCTCTATCCGCTCCCTGTGGATAGATCTGCCGTAGAGCTCGCGCCATATCTTGTCCGTGACGAAGGGCATTATGGGCGCCAGCAGCTTGAGGCTGTACTTCAACACGGCGTAAAGGGTGAATATAGCTCCGTTCTGCTCTTCCGACGAGAATACCCCCTCTCTGTTGTAGGCCCTCGACTTGACGGTCTCTATATAGTGGTCCGCGAATTCGTGCCAAAGGAAGTCGTAGAGCGAGAGGGCCGGCTCGTACACGTCGAAGTTGGAGTACGCCCTTATCGCCGCCGCGGCCACCTCGTGGGCTCTCGCCAGCACGGCTCTGTCTATCGGCATGAGCTTATAGCTCGAGGGCTCCTCGAACGAGGTGACGAACCTCGATATGTTCCATATCTTCGTCGCGAAGTCCCTCCCCTCCTTTATTAGGGATTCCAGATAGCGGTAGTCGCTCCCGAGCTTGGCCGCCGCGGCGGCCCAGAAGCGGGCCGCGTCGCCGCCGTATTTCTGCACCGGCGGCAGCGGATCTACTATGTTGCCCTTGGATTTATGCATGGCCTCTCCCCTCTCGTCGAGGCCCATCCCGCTGATCCTGACGTACCTAAACGGCACCTCGCCGTGCAGCAGATAGGCCCTGAGGAGCGAGTAGTAGAGCCAGGTGCGGATTATCTCGTAGCCCTGGGGCCTCAGTATTTTGTCCGGATACACCTTCTCGAAGAGGCCCAAACCCTTTGTGTAGCCGGCGGCGTACATCCAGCTTATGGAGGAGTCGAACCAAGTGTCCAACACCCTCGTGTCGCCCACAAGTTCGCCGTCGGGGCACTGCGCCTTCACCTCGGGCGGAGGCTGGTCGCGCCAGGGCCTATAGTAGCGTCCCCCCTCGGGGGCTATCGGCATCAGCCCATCGCCCTTTCTGCAGTACCACAGAGGCACCTCCGTGGCGTAGTAACGGCGGCGTGAGACCGGCCAGTCCAGCTCCAACGACCTTATCCAGTCCTTGAGCATATTCCTGAACTCAGGCGGCCTGAACTCCATCCGGTCGGCCAGCTCCAGAAGGCGCTCCTTGAACTTCAGCTGATGCACGAAGAGCTCCCTCGTGGTGATTATCTCCAGCGGAGTTCCGCAACGCCAGCAGACCGGCACGGTGTGGTGCAGAGGCTCCCGCCTCACTATCAACCCCGCCCTCGAGAGATCCTCGACTATCTTGGCCCTCGCCTCCCTTACGGTCAGCCCGGCGTAGGGCCCCTCCCTCATGCGCCCCCTCTCGTCTACGACGACCCTTATGGGGAGCTTCAGCTCGTTGACTATCGCCAGGTCGCGGGTGTCGCCGAACGTGGATATCATGACCAAGCCAGTCCCGAAATTGGGATTGGCGGCCGGATGAGGCACTATGGGGACCTCCTGGCCCATGGGAGGCACCACCGCGTGCAAGCCCTCCAGCTGTTTATACCTCTCGTCGGCCGGGTTGAAGATGACGGCGACGGTGGCCGGGAGGAGCTCCGGGCGCGTCGTCGCTATCACTATGTCGCCGCCGGTCTCCTTCACCCTGAATTTTATGTAGTTCAGGAACGTATCCTCCTCTCTGTACTCCACCTCGGCCTCCGCCAGGGCTGTGCGGCAGCGCGGACACCAGAGCGTGGGCCTCTCGGCTTCATATATCAGACCGCGCCTCCACAGCTCTATGAAGGTCTTCTGCGTCATGGCGCGGTACTCCTCGCTGTCGGTCCCCTTATCCCAATAGGTGAACGACATGCCCCATCTGCGGAATACAGACACGAAGTCCCTCTCCAAACCGTCGAGCTCGGCCTTGCACATCTCCAGGAACTTCTCGCGAGGCACCTCGTGGGCGTTCATCCCATACTTCTTCTCCACTTGAACCTCGACGGGCAGGCCGTTGCGGTCTAGATAGAACGGGAAGACGACGTTGTACCCCCTCATCCTGAAGAAACGCGCCACCATGTCTATCTGCGCGTAGTGGGCGGTCCCGCCTATATGGGGTCTGCCGGAGGGATAGGGAGGCGGCGTGTCTATCACGAGATAGTCGCCGTCGGGGTTTATCCTAATCGCGAAGAGCCCCTCCTTCTCCCAAGCCCTTATGAGGTCCTCCTCCCACTCCAGCCGCCACCTGGCTTCCTTCAGCCTCGGCACTGGGGATAATATATAACGGCTTTTTAATATCACGTTACGGCGGCCGCCCATCGACGGCATGTTTCTGAGGGGCCTGGCTTGAGGAAGGAGGTCCCCACCAGCAACAAGGAGGATGGGGGCGTAGGCTCGGTAGCTGAGCAGAGGCTCGTGGCCTACGTCGACTCCTATACGGTGGAGGCGTCGTGAGGGGCGGCTCCGATGTATATCCTTCAACGGTAGGGCGTATTCTAGTGGCGGAGTAGTTAGGGAGGTAGGGCTTGAGCTTGGCTTCGGCGGTAGAGCCCGGGAGGCGGATCGGCGCAGATTCAATGCGCCGACGGCTTGCTGGCCTTCATAGCGATGGTGAAGGAGTATATGCAGATCCTATGGGAGACCTCGCGGTAAGATTTTTATAGTGGGTGTATTGGGGTCCGATGCTGAACCGCGAACTGTACTTGATTATAAATAATCTGGGTGGAAAAATCGGCGAGTTCTTGGTGGAGCTGAATTTTGACCAGCCGGGCATATTGGCCGCTCTCTCCAACGTATTTGCAGACAGCAACGGGAATATACTCAACATAGCGCTGGACTCCGGGCGCACCAAGATCCACTTCATAGTGGACGTGACCATGGTCGACGAGCAAGATCTGGAGGAGCTCCCCAAGAGGCTGGGCATGTTTGCCTTCGTCAAGAGGGTGCACCACAGGCTGGCCTTGAGGAGGATCTTCGTGCCCAGGTGGATTTCCCACGTGATAAACAACGAACCGGCTCTAGCCATAGAGAGGAATTTCGTAGCTAAGCTCACCGATATGGACAGAATGGCGCTCGACATGGCGAGGAGAGACGCGGAGATTGTGAAGTCCGCGTTGCAGGACGGCGATTTGGAGGAGCTCCACGAGGCGGCCTACGTGGTCCAGCTGAGGGGCCTGGCGACCGTTCAGGACGACAACAGCACGAGCAATTTGGTCAATATAAAGTACTGCAGGACTGTGTATCCGCTCTTCAGGAGGTATATAGATACGTTTATATCCTCGGTATCCAATAGGGGCTATAGGCTATTGGACGAGGGAGGTTGCGTCAGGCTTCAGATAGCCTGAGATCGCCCTCAGATAGCCGTCCAGCAGGCCGGCCTTCTCGAACAACTCGCACGCCCTGCATACTTCTCTGGACGAGGGGGACCCGCAGTATTTGCATCTGCCGTAGGCGGCCCCCTGGCCTTGCAACATCTCCCCTAGCCGTCGCCCGAAGCTGACCAGGTTGTACTTGACGTTGGGCATCTTAGCCTCTAGTTCTGCCAGCATGAACTTCAAGCCGTATCTGGGGTTGGTGTAGACGTAGGGGCATTCGAGCTCCATCAGCGGTATGCCGTGGTAGTGGGCGTAGACCGCTATCTCCTCCTCCCTCACGTATTTCAGCGGCTTTATGCGCATCACCAGGTCTTTCTCGTCGGCGTCCTCTAGGCCGAGCCAGGCGAACCGCCTTAAGTTCCCCATCAACACGTTCAGCAGGACCGTCTGGGCTTCGTCGTCTAGGTTATGCGCCGTGGCTATCTTGGTCCAGCCGCGCCTCTTGCCTATGATGTTCATGGCCTTGCGCCTCAAGACGCCGTCGACGGCGCACATGTGGACGTCGACGCCGTTTTTCCACAGACGCTCGGCGACCTCCAGGGCCGAGTACCCGAACACCTCCTTGAAGTTATATACGGAGTACGCTATCCCGTACCTCTCGGCGAGCCCCTTCACGAAGTCCGCCCTGGACATCCTGTAGAAGCAGCTGTAGGGATGGCCCTCGTTGATGGTGAAGGCCTCAAGCGCGACGTCCTTGAGGAACCCCTTGGACTTCAGTCTGCCCAAGACGTCGAGCAGCACCAAGCTGTCCTTGCCCCCCGATATGGCCACCGCCACTCTGTCCCCGGGCTCTATCATCCTCTCCTCGCGGATAGTGCGCCTCACCCTCTCCTCGATCGATCTAAATAGACAATTGAGGCAGAGCCTCTCGCCGCTGCTCCTGCGGAGGAACTGGGCCGGCCTCTTGCCGCACGAGGTGCAGAGAGCGGTCATCCCAGGTGGGGTATTGCGCCGTGTTTCTTCTCCGCCTTCTCTATCTGGATGGTGTATGTATCGAATCTGGTTCTAAATATATAGAAGACGGCGCCGCAGTGCTTGCACCGGGCTATCATGATGGTGTTCTCGGGGCCTTTATGCCGGTAAGTATGCGGCGGCGGCATCGCCTCCCACTCGGGGAGATTGCACACGGGGCAGAATATCGACACCGCTGAGGACCTCGAAATTGGCTTATATAATTTTAGGGGAATATGGTCGCCGAAGCCGCGGGGTATCTTTTTATGCGGCCGTTAATATCGTGAGGATAGTCCAACCATCCGTCCGCCTCCTGGGCGCCTGGGGCTCGGAGGCCCTGGCGTCGGCCTTGACCGACATCCTGTATAGAGGGACGTCCGTCGAGGATGCCCTCAAGGCCCAGCCGCAGGGCGTCGTCGAGAGGAGGGTGTCGGGGTTCTACAGGCAGGGCCACTGGTCGGTCTTCGAGTTCATGGGGGCACAGCTCCTGGTGGAGTGCAGTAGGGCCTGCCACACCCAGTTCATAAGGCACAGGCTGGCGTCCTACTGGTCTGAATCGCAACGGTACGTGGACTACTCCAAGAGGGAGTTGCGGTTCGTGGTGCCGGCGGGCTTCCCCGAGGACGTCCTCAGGAGGGCCTACGAGGACTACCTGGCGCTGAGGCGCTCCTTCAGGCCGGAGTACGCCAGGATGGCCCTCCCCAACGCGGCGGCCGTGAGGTTCGCGGTGCAGATGAACGCGAGGGAGCTCCTCCTCAACTTCGTCCCCCTGAGGTGCGCCGCGGCGGCGCAGGCCGAGATAAGGCACGTCTGCTGGCAGATCTTCGCAATAGCGTGGAGGCTCTGGCCAACCCTCGCCAAGCTGGTGTGGCAGGACCTCCCCCAGCTACACCGCGACTTCTGCACGAAGGTCCCCGAGGGGCAGGACTGCCGCCTATACGCCATAGAGGACGCCGAGAAGGCCCACGGCCCCCTCCCCGAGAAGCCGTGGCTGGAGCAGGCCGCATTAAGGTCTTGATAAGAGGTCTGGAGGCCGGCTCCGCCTACCTCGCCTATCTGCTCGCCAAATCGGGGGACCTCGTGACGATACAAACCGCGAGACCTGCCGACGTGTATCTCTACGATCTACCGCCGCCCAACCTCTTCCTCAAGGCGGGTTTTCTGCGCGATTTACTGCTCGTGGACTTCGTCGACTCGGCCGATCCGGGGAAGTTCGACGCCGTAGTGGACTCGTGCGACGTGGAGCAAGGCCCGTTGCTGGAGCTCTACGGGCGCGGCGATGTGGTCCTCATAAGGCAGGACCCCTGGCTGTCGTCCACCCTCTCGCTCTCCCGCGGGCTCCCAGTCCCAAACGTCGTCGATCTCCCCGTGGATAGGACCGATAGATACGAGGAGGCGGACCTAGGGATGCGCGTATACACGGGAGCGCCGTATTCTCTATGCAACGCGCTGGACGCAAGCTCGGGGAAGCCCTACATCCCTCTGAGGACTCTCGAGCGGATCTACATAGCGGCGGATCTGTTCAAGGAATTGAAGGGGCTGGGCGGAAGGCCCAGCAACCTCAGGCTGGAATACGCCGTAGGCCGGGACCTCTTCTTCATGGCGGTGGGCCAGGAGAAGGCCGGCAAGCTGTCGCGCGTCACCGTGGGCGGCTTGACCGTATGGGCCTATGGGGAGGAGGGCGCCGTCAAGTATCTGCTGATAAGAGGCCGCGCGCGCGACTTCAAGACGGCGCTCTATATATACAACGGGCTGAGGCTCGACGGCCTCTTCTACCTCTACGACGTGGCTCCCGACAGGGGCGCCGTCAACGTGGCGGCGTTGGGCCACCTTACGAGGTACGAGAGGAGCGGCGGTGGCGATAAAATATAAAAACGCCAGCTGGGGAGGGGGCGATGGCCAAATCGGCGTATGCGTACATGTCCATGTGGCGCTCGAAGGAGGGGCGGGAGGTCGAAGAGGCCGTGATGAGGGCGAGGCTCATACGGTGGCGCAGGGAGCCGGCGATAGTGAGGCTGGAGAGGCCGACGCGTCTCGACAGGGCGAGGTCGCTGGGCTACAAGGCGAAACAAGGCGTCGTGGTCGTCAGAGTGAGGGTTAGGCGAGGTCCGTTCAACAGGAGGAGGCCCGACTCCGGCAGGAGGCCCAAGAGAATGGGCGTCTACGGCATAACCCTATGGAAGAGCTGGCAACAGGTGGCGGAGGAGAGGGCCGCGCGGCGCTACCCCAATCTGGAGGTGCTGGGCAGCTACTGGGTCGCCGACGACGGCATGTACAGATACTTTGAGGTGATCATGATAGACCCCGCCGCGCCTACCGTCAAGGGCGATCCGGACTACGCGGGCATCGTCGGCAGGAAGTCCAGAGGCAGATGGAAGGCCAGGAGGTTGAGGCAGAGGCAGAGAAGGCTGGTCGAAAAGCTCCGCGAGACCCTTCTGCCCAAGCTCAAGGGCGGGGAGTCCAAGTGAGATGCGTCGCGGAGATCAGCGCATTGGTCCACGCCACTGAGGACCTAGACAGATTTGTGGACGCCTTGAGGAGATTCTTCGGCGACCTCCCCTACGTCTTGGAGCGCCTGGAGGGGCACCACGGAAACCCCATCTACCTCATAACCGCGCTCCAGACAGACTGCGCCAAGCTGCTAGAAAGGCTGTGCAAGTCGGCCTCGACGGCGCCGATGCCGCAGGGCGGCGAGTGGTTCATACGCCTAGACAAGCAGAGGCTGATGAAAGGCGAGGCGGTTCCCTCGAACTCGGACGACGTGGTCAGAATACGCATCAAGGGCGGCCGGTGTGGCGATTAGGGTAAGGAGAGGCTACGTGGAGTGGGATCTCGCGGACGCGGCGGCAGAGGACTTGCTCTGGGAGGTCGGCGTCAGAGTCGCGTTGGTCAGGCCGGGCGTTGCGACGGAGCGGATAGCGCCTGTGGTCAGAGGCCTGGACATCAACGCGGTGGAGGTGCCCAACAAGTCTAAGTTCAACGTGTATGTATATAGGGAGGACGTACAGATACTGTCCGTAGGACACCGGGAGGTCTTGACCCGCGACCAAGTCAAGACGGCGCTGAAGATGGGCAAATACGTGGAGCTGAGGCTCAAGCCGCTCTTGGAAGATCTGGGGCTCCTCCTGAGGTGGCTCGACGTCCTTGAGCCCGAGAACACCCTGTTCTCCACGCCGGTGAGGTCGCCCAGAGACGTGAAGTCCCCCATAGATCTGGAGAATCTGCTGGTAGAGCTGACAGGCGACAGCTCCTGGAAGGTCCCGTTCGAGAAGGGCCTGGAGATCATGGCTGAGTTATTGTCGCATGTATAGGTATCTCGTGATAAGGGCAGAGGATCCGCTGGAGTGTCTGGAGAGGATAAACCTATACTTCGTGGCTGTCGCGGGCTTGAGGTTCAAGGCGATCGAGTTCAACATAGTGGGCATCTACGACGACATAATAGCGCTGGGGGTGTCCAGAGATCTGGTCGGCAAGGCCAGAGCCCTGGTGGCCCTCATGGACGGTTGCAGGACTGTGAAGGTGAGAGGGACCGTCAAGTCGGCGAGGAGGACCGCCATGTCGATAAGACGTAGACGTCCAAACGCTTAAAAGACCGGGCCGCCCAATCTCCAGGTGATGACGGGTATCAACTCGCGCGAGTCGTGGCGTGCTCGCGACGGACTGACCGCCTCATAGGCCTTCTCCACACGCCTGCGCCTCTTCCGCCTTTCGGCGTTTGTGGGTAGACGGCTAGCAGACCGGCTTTACGTAGAGCGCCATCGGCTCACCCCATTCGGGATATGGGTCGATCACCAACACCGGCACGAAGCCACGCTCGTAGAATCCCCTGGTCTTCGCATAGGGTTGCTGACCTCCTCCCCGCCCTAAAGGGCGAGGCTTTCCGCTAAACCATTGTAAATAGGTGGCGGCGTCTGCAGATACGGACCTGAAGATATACCGCAAGGCGTCAGAGATCGCGATTTCAGCTCAATTCTACTTCCTTATCTTCTCTAGAAGCCTCTCCACTATGAACGGCGCCGGGTTTATCCCTGTCGCGGCCTTGAAGCCCTGCCAGGACATGGTCGGATTGACCTCGAATATGTAGTAGCCCTCCTTGGTCTCGGCTATATCGACTCCGCCGTATTCCAGGTTGAGCGCCTCGACCGCCCTCACGGCGAGCTCCTCCAGCTCCTTGGTCAGCCTCGCGGGCTCCGGCCTCGCTCCCTGCGCCACGTTGGTCTTCCAGCCGGCCGACCTTCTGAACTCCGCGCCTATGGCCCTCCCGCCGACTACGACCACCCGGTAGTCCCCTCCGTTCTTCTCCACGAACTTCTGCACGTAGAACGGCTTGTTTAGATTTACCATCATGGAGAATACGTGCATGGCTATGTCAGGATCGTTGAGCCTAAACACGCCGTAGCCCATGCTGCCTCTGAGCGGCTTGACGACCACGTCGCCGTACGCCGAGACGGCCCTATACGCGGCGAACATGTTCTCGCTGGCGAGAGTCGGCGGGACCGGGAGGCCGGCCTTGGAGAGGGCCGCCGCGCTGGCCAGCTTATCGCTGGCGACTACCCAGCTCATCACCGGGTTTAACACCACGGAGCCCGCCATCTCCAAGGCCCTCGCGGCGAACACCCTGTACGAGAACTGCTCGAAGTCCCGGAATATCCCCAGATGCCTCAAGACGGCCCCGGGCACCTCCACCTTGGCGGGCTCGCCTCTGCCCACGCCTTGCCAGACCTCCAAGCCGTTCTGTAGCCTGACCTCCAGCATGTCGATATATATCCTGATGGGCCTATGGCCTCTCTCGGCTATGGCGTTCTCCAGATCGGCGACGTCTCCTGGGTGGAACTCCACCTCGTACGGCCTGATTATGCCTATATCCACATCGGCCTCAAGATCGCTTGGTTAAAAGCTTAGGCCTGAGGGGAAAGGGGGAGGGAAAAAGCCGGCCTTACCCCCGGCGGAGCTAGGCGCCTTTCCCGCGGCCGCGCCTTACAGTATCCGCACGTATTCCTTGGCTCTCGCGAAGGCGAGGAGGCCCTTGGTCGCACGCCTCCCTTACTCCGCCTTCGTGGGGCTCAGGCCCCTGAACTCAAGCTTAAGCCTCCTGACGCTAACGCCCCCGTCTCCAGAGCAATAAGCCCCGCCGAAAGATATGCAAGCCTCCGCGCCGTCCCTAGCGACATAAGCCTCCACGGCGTACAGGCCTATAAGGCACACTGGCCCCTGCCCGACCAGCTCCGCCATCCAGGGATATCTGCGCAGAACCTTGGCTATTCCCACGATCTGCTCCCTCGCGTAGGGCACCCACGCCCTCAGCCGATCGACGCCGAACGCCTCCAGCCGGCCACTCCCTCAGGAGCTCCACTGGTCGGCTGGCTCGGGAGAGGGCCGCGCCTAAGCCAGAGCCGACGCGCCGGGAGGCGGGGAAGCGGACGCCGAGAGGTTCTCAGCCCTCATAAAGGCCCTTACGGGGAGGGAGCCAGGGGTGTACCGCATAGGCGACAATATAGTAGTGATAAAACGTTACGAGTGGTATCTCGACGGCTTCGCCCGCTACGCCGAGCTCGCAGAGGCCATCGCGAAGCGGCTCGAGGAGAGCGGCTGCCGGTAGCCGCCGGGCGGCCCGGCGGCGGTAGCCTTTAGAGCGCTGGAGGAGGCCATTGCGGACTTAAGGGGGCTGGTTAAAAGAATTCAAAGGGGCCTAGATCGACGCCGCGCAGATCGCGGCAGAGGGCCGGCAGCAGATACTTGGCGACGAGCTCCGGGTCGGAGACCTTCAGCGCCTTTATCTGGGAGGCCACCGACGCGACGGGCTGGCCCACGATCTGTAGAGCCGGGTTGTATATTTGACATCCCTGCGGGTGGTCGTACATGGCTATGGGCTCCGGCGCTATCTCTCTGCACGACCCGGCCTCGCATAGATATATGCCTGAGGGCCTTTGGATCAAGTACCTATCGGGGCCCAGCGGCACCATGGGCCCCACGGGGCAGAGGCACTCGCCTCCGGCGGCTCCGTAGAGCTCCAAGAGGATCTTGACGACGCCCTCCTCGCCGAGCTTCTGCCTATACCGCTCGTAGAAGGTCTGGACCGGCCTCTTTATGTTGCCGCTGATCCTCAGCCCGAGGGCCCGCTTGGCGTCGTCGGGGTCGGCCCCAAGCGCTATGAGGACGCCTATTAGGTCGTAGCGGCTTATGCCGAACTCCTCCATGATCTTGACGCCGCGCTCCAAAAGCGCCGAGGAGTTCCGGACGGGGCATTGTATGTCCACCACGGCGGACTCGCAGACCTTTATCGCGAGGCTTTGGGCCATGTGGATATATACGCCCTATTAAAATTAGCCCCGCAGCGGCCGTCACCCGACTCCGCCCAGCTTGGAGAACTCCAGCTCCAGCACGCGCTGTAGAACCACGGCGTACTCGAAGGGCAGATCCTTGACTACGTCGGACACGAACCCCAGCACTATGGAGGCCTTGGCCTCGTCCTCGGTGAAGCCCCTAGATCTGAGGTACATGAGCTTCTCCTCGGATATCCTGCTGGCGGTCGCCTCGTGTGTGACGACCGCGGTGTCCTCGAACACCTGGTCGTGCGGTATCGTGATGTTGGCCGAATCTCCGTCGAGGACCAAGGCGTCGCACTGCACGTGGCTTCTAGCGTTCTTGGCTCCCTTGGCCACGTAGACCATGCCCCTATACACGGAGGTGCCGCCCCTGGCCGATATGCTCTTGTTGACCACTCTGCTCCTCGTGTCGGGCGCGAGGTGCCACACCTTGGCTCCGTTTTCCTTCCATAGGCCGCCGTTGGCCGCGGTTATGCCGTAGATCTCGGTGGAGGCCCCCTCGCCCTTGAGTATAGTCGACGGGAACGTGTAGGTCGTCTTGCTGCCTATACTGCCCTCTACCCACTGCACGTGGGCCCCCGCCTCGGCGACCGCCCTCTTGTTGTTGAAGTTCACTATGTCGCGCGACCAGTTCTGCACCGTGGTTATCTTGAGGCTGGCCCCCTCGTGCGCGTAGCCCTCGACCATGCCGTTGTGGAAGCTGTACTTCAGGAGGCGGGGGGCGGAGCAAGCCTCTATCCAGTGGACGTAGGCGCCCCTATCGGCGACCACGATGCTGTGCTCCATCTGGCTCTCCATCGATCCCCCGATCAGGAAGAATGTCTCCAGGGGCTGCTCTATCTTGACGCCCGGCGGCACGTAGATGAACGTGCCCCCGGACCAGAGGGCGCCGTGAAGCGCGGCGAATTTGTGCTCGGCCGGGAAAACCCTCATGAAGTACTGCTTGACCAGATCAGGGTATTTCTTGACGGCCTCGTCCATGGGCAGCATGACCACGCCCTTCTCCTGCAGCTTCTTCTTGAAGTTGAAGTAGACTATCTCGCTGTCGAACTGCGTGGCGAGGCCCAGAAGGGCCTTGGCCTCCATCTCGGGCAGGCCCAGCTTCTCGTAGTACTCCTTTATCTCCTTGGGAAGCTCGTCCCAGCTCTTGGCGGTCTCGGTCTGCGGCTTGGCGTAGTGGACCAACGCCTCGAGGTCTATCTCGCCGACCCCTCTGACCCATCTAGGCGTCGGCAACTTCTCGAAGAGCTCCAACATTCTGAGCCTGAGCCGCCTCATCCAGTCGGGCTCGCCCTTGAGCCTGCTGATCTCCTCGACCATATCCCTGGTGATCCTGCCTTTCAGCTCCACCGCATATGGCACCGGCTTGGCGACGCCGAGGAGCTCCGAGGCGTGCTCCGCCCCCGCGACGACGCCGCGTAGCTCAGCCAGCTCGTTTTCCATGGCCATAAGCCGATTGACAGTTAAATCGTTGTTGTCCCAATCCGCCCGACAGGGCCCGACCCTCGGCGTTTGGAGCTCAGGCGCCGGGCCTACGGCCTGCTGCGGCCCCAAGCCCCGATCTCACACATAGCAACAGCGACCGGATCCATCAGCTGCGAGCCCGCCTCCAGAAGACCGCCGTAGCGAGGCGCGCCCCATCGACGCCCGACGGCGTAGGCCGACCTCAGCGCATCCCCCGCCGATTCGTAACACCGCCAGCCGCTGCCAGCCCGCCTCAGCCCTCGCCGCAAGGATCCCCGCCGAACCAGCCGATATGCAAATTGTTGTTCGAGCCACCTTTGCGACGGCTCTATGAGGCTGGGCGAATCCTGCCTAGGCAGTGGCTCCGCGGACGGCTATATGGACAAAGCCCTCTGGCGGCCTGGCGCCGGCGGGCTCAGCGCGCCTCCGGCCTTCCGCCGGAAGTCGGCGTGTCGAGCCGCATCGACGGAACGTCCGCCCATGTAGCCGCCTATGTGAAGCCGACTTTACGAAAAGCCTTATATCTTTCAGCGTTCGCTACGCCGTGAGTTTCGTCGTCGGCAGCGGTCTGCGCAAGAGGTTCGTGACTAGGGAGAGGCTCGGCCTCTTCAAGTCCAGGGCCAAGATCGTCGACGCGCTGAACGGCGTCGATATATCCATAGACAGGGGGAGGCTGCTGTCCCTAGTGGGCCCCAACGGAGCCGGCAAGACGACGCTCGTGAGGATCTTCGCGACGCTCCTCCTGCCGGACGAGGGCAAGGCCTACGTGGGAGGGCTCGACGTGGTCGGAGACGCGGACAGGGTGAGGCGCCTGGTGGGCCTGATGCTGTATCCCGACAAGGGCTTCTTCGGGAGGCTCTCGGGCCTCGAGAACTTGATATACTACGGCATGCTCTACGGGCTGGGCAGGCGGGAGGCGCACAGGCGGGCCGAGGAGCTGCTGAAGTCGGTGGACCTCTGGGAGGCCCGCCACAGCCCCTTCGAGGAGTACTCCATGGGCATGAAGGCGAGGCTCGGCTTGGCCAAGGCGCTTATAAACAACCCCGAGTTCCTGTTGCTGGACGAGCCCACCGTGGGCATAGATCCCGTGGGCGCGAGGAAGGTGAGGGAGCTGATACGGGGGTTGAAGAGAGAAGGCATCACAATACTCTTCACCTCCCACAACCTCTACGAGGTGGAGGAGCTCTCAGACGAGGTCGCCCTCATCGTGGGCGGCCGCATAGTCGCGAGGGGCCCTCCGGACGCGCTCAAGCAGAAGCTGGGGTTCGAGCCCGTCGCCGTCGTCAGGGCCGTGTGCGGCGGCGAGGAGAAGACCCTGTCGAAAAACGGCGACGGGAGGGCGCTGGCCGCGCTCGTGAGGGAGGCCGTGGAGGCCGGCTGCGAGGTGCTGGAGGCCTACGTCAGAGAGCCGCCGCTGGAGGAGGCCGTGGTCAAGACCCTGGGGGGCTCATGAGGGCCGGCCTCTACCTAGCCTTGAGGCTCAACCTGCGGCAGTACGGCGCGCTCCTCTCGGTGTCGGTGCTCGTGCCCTTCTTCGCGGCCCTCTTCTACCTCGCGGGCTGGGCGGCGGCCGGCGGCAGGTCCGACCTCGACAAGTTCCTCTACCAGCTGGTGGGCATGGTGTTGCTCGTCGTGGCGCAGACCGCGTCGTCTAATGTCCTGTGGCACATCGGCGCGCTCATGTCGGGCGGTCAGCTGGAGTACCTAGCGGCATCGCCATCCAGGCCTCTGGCCGTCCTCCTGGCGTTTTACCTGCTCGACCTAGCCGTCGTGGGGCTGGGCGCCGCCGCGATCGCGGCCGCCATAATAGCCGCCTTGAGGGGGGCCCTCTTCGCCCTGGCGACGCTGTTGGCGACGGCGATAGCCTCGGCCACCTCTCTGCCCATCGTGGGGCTCGCCCTAGCCCTCGCCTACTTCCTGCCGTCTCTGCGGAACCCATCGCCTCTCTCAATGATCCTGAACGTAGCCGTCGTGTTTTTCGGCGGAGTGCTCTACCCCGTGGGGGTCCTCCCGGCCTCACTGCAGGCGCTTTCCCGCCTGCTCCCCTTCGCCACATGGGCCGAGTTCGCCAGATCCGTGGGGCTGGGCCTGCAGGCGCCGCTTCGGGAGCTCGGCCCGCTGGCCGGCTACCTTGCGTATTTCGCCTTGGGGGTAGCGGTATGGGGCGTGCTCATGAGGAGCCTGAGGAGGTCGGGGCTCTACCATGTCTGGTGACATACCCCGCGAGCTCTGGCTGGCCGTGCGGCTCCGCCTCAGACCTCTGCCGTTCTTCCTGGCGGGCATCGCGTCCACGGCCATGTGGCTCGTCGTGGTGTTGCTCGCCGTGGCGTGGTACGGCGGCAACGTGGCGTACACCGTCCGGTTTCTATTCTGGGGCGCCGTAGTCTTTCTGGTGTTCTCCGAGCAGACGTGGGGAGCCGCCGCGTTCGGCGACCTGGCGAGGAACGGAGTGATGGACTACGTCGCGGCCTCGCCTACGAGGCTGCACTCGTACCTACTCGCCGCCTCCCTGGCGTCCTCTCTGGCGGCTACGCCGGGCGTGTTTATTCTGCTGGGGATCTACTATCTGATACAGGGCGAGCTTCCGCCCCTGGCCCAGCCCGCCTATTTCGTCGCCGGGCTGGCTATTTTCCTAACCGCGACGGCCCTGATAACGTCGTTGTTCACGCTGGTCTTCATAAGGCTGAGGAACCCCAGCCTCGCGGCCAATGCGGTGCAGTGGGCGATCCCGCTATCCGGCGGGATGATCCCGCCAACGGCCATGCCGCCGGAGGCCGCCAAGGCCTTTCTCTTCTCGCCGTTCCAGTACGTCATCGCGCCCGTCGTGTATTCCGCCACTGGTTCGTGGCTGGTCGACCCTCCCCTGGCGCTGGCCGCAGGGACTGCGGTGGTGGCCGTGCTGTACGTTCTGTCCGTCCGCGTCGCCGAGTCGGCCGTGGAGGGGTACAAGACCGCGGGGAGATGGGGCGTGGAGTAAGCCAGATCCAAGGCGGCCCATGCAGGCCGCCCGTCTCCCAGGGACGGCCCCCCTACCTCGTGGAAAACGTCGGCGCTAGATCACGCCGGATTCCTTGAATATCCTCTCGTAGCCGCTCTCCTCCACCTTGCGGGCTATTTCGGGTCCTCCCTCGAGGACGAGCCTCCCGTCGAACATTACGTACACCCTGTCCGGCTCTAGGAACCGCAGTATCCGCGCGTAGTGGGTCGATATGAGGACGCCGGCTCCCCCCTCCACGAGCCGAGCGAGGGCCTTGCTGATGGCCGCCATGCCGTCCACGTCAAGGCCCGAGTCCGGCTCGTCGAGAATAGCCACTGAGGGCCTCACCATCAAGGCGAGGAGGACCTCCGCGCGCTTGAACTCGCCCCCGCTGAAGCCGGCCCCCGTTCCTCTGTTGAACACGTCGCGCCTAAGCCCCAGCTCGTCGGCGAGCTTGTAGACCTCGCCGATCCTAGGGTTGGCGTCGCCGAGCTTCTTGCCGGCCTTTTTGTTGAGCATCGCCTGTATCAAGAAGGCGAAGCGCACCTCGGGAACCGCTATAGGCGATTGAAACCCGACGAAGAGACCTCTGGCGAATCGCTCCTCGGGGGCCATGCCCCTTATCGACACGCCGTCGAGAAGGATGTCCCCCTCCACGACCTCGTAGCGAGGGTTGCCCGCTATGGTCTGGAACAACGTGGATTTGCCGGAGCCGTTGGGCCCCATCAAGGCCGCTATCTCGCCCGATCTTATGGCGAGAGAGACGCCCTTAAGTATCCTTTTGCCCTCAACCGCGACGTGCAGATCCTTGACCTCCAACACGGCCATATTCGGCTCTCCGATGTGTGCTTAAAAACTTCAGATAGGGTTACATGCGGTGATTGGGGCTGGGTTGCGGAGGGTCCGCCCGGTGACGAGTTAGGAGCCAGCTGACTAAATAGGGCTATATAACTTTAATAGAAGATAGAACATATTGATCATGCCGCCGAAATGGCACTGGACCCAGGTGGACCCGGACAAGGTGCCCTCGATGAGAGTCGAGCCGCCCGGCCCTAAGGCCCTCGAGATAATACGAAGGGACGAGGCGGTGCTTATGCAGTCCTTCGTCCGCTGGTACCCTCTCGTCATTGCCAGGGGATACGGCCCCGTGGTTGAGGACGTCGACGGCAATCTCTACATAGACTATAACGCCGGCATAGCCGTCACGGCGACGGGGCATGCGCACCCCAAGGTGGTTGAGGCCATCAGGCGGCAGTCCGAGCTCTTCCTCCACTACTCGCTCACCGACTTCTACTACGAGGTCGCCGTCAAGCTGGCCGAGAAGCTCGTCTCGATAGCCCCCATCTCCGGCCAGAAGAAGGTCTTCTTCACCAACAGCGGGACCGAGTCCATAGAGGGCCTGGTCAAAATAGCTAGGGGCTACTTCAAGGGCCAGAGGCCCTACATAATGGCGTTCTACGGGGCCTTCCACGGCAGGACCTACGCCTCCATGTCCCTCACGGCGTCCAAGCCCGTGCACAGAAAGTACTTCTCGCCGGTTATGCCCAACGTGATACACGTCCCGTATCCCCACCCCGTCCATTGTCCCTTCAAGGCCAGGGACCCCGAGGAGTGCGGGCAGTACGCGCTGGAGTTCATCGACGAGTGGGTCTTCAAGAGGCTCGTCAGCCCCGACGAGGTCGCCGCGGTGTTGATAGAGCCCATACAGGGCGAGGGCGGCTACGTGGTGCCCCCGCGGGGCTTCATGCAGGGCCTCCGCAAGATGACCAAGGAGAACGGGATACTTCTGGCTGTCGACGAGGTCCAGACCGGCTTCGGGAGGACCGGCCGCTGGTTCGCCGTCGAGCACTTCGGCGTGGAGCCAGACGTGATCGCGACGGCCAAGGCCATAGCCTCCGGCCTGCCCATGGGGGCCATAATCGGCAGGGCGGACGTGATGTCCCTCCCCAAGGGGGCCCACGCCAACACCTTCGGCGGAAACCCCGTGGCCGCCGCCGCATCCCTCGCCACCATCGAGGTTATAGAGGAGGAGGGGCTTCTGGAACACGCGGCGAAGCTGGGCGACGGGATAAAGAAGGCGCTGGCCGAGGAGCTCAAGGGCAGACACGACGTGAGGGGCCTCGGCTTGATGATAGGGGTCGAGCTGCTCGACGAAGGTAGGAAGCCGGCTAAACACCTAGACGAGGTGCTGACCAGAAGCTTTAAACGCGGCCTAGCCGTGATAGGCGCGGGCCTCTCGACCGTGAGGATCGCGCCGCCGTTGGTGATACCCGAGGGTATGGCGATGAGGGGAGTGGAAATACTATTGGACGTTCTTAAGGCCCACTAGGCGTTTTTTGACGGGCCTCCGCCCCACCTCGTCCTCTAGATACCACTCCAGGACGAAGTCCTCCTCGTCTGCTATCAGCAAGGCCGCTTGGTAGGCCTCATCCCAGCTCTCCGCCACGTACTCCACGTCCCAGTCCTCTGGCTTCTCGACATGGGAGGGCTCGCCGGTCACCAAGACGCGGCCCTCCTTCCAATCGACCAGCACCAGGTACATTGTACATATTGCGATATTAATTTAAAAGAGAGCTTTTTAGCTAAGCTTTAGCGTCCCTGCCGAGGTCCGAAAAGTGCCACTGAATATATAAAATATTAACGTTGTCATTAATATAATGATTTTATCAATAAATAGGTAAAACTAGCCGAATATATAAGGAAAACTATTTTTTATATATCAGTATTACAAGTAAATTATCTCCGCACATCGGTAGATGAGCTTTCGCAGCTACTCTTATTTAAAAGTTTCTCCACCAACTCTCCGGGCTTCACCTTTACGAATTTTAGGTTATACTCTCT